>Ga0079224_100001189_pt1 | contig 29082 bp, 22 predicted proteins | sample Stecom2015_FD_80414 | JGI IMG/M metagenome (GOLD analysis project Ga0079224, IMG submission 80414) | Agricultural soil microbial communities from Utah to study Nitrogen management - Steer compost 2015 | ecosystem: Environmental > Terrestrial > Soil > Agricultural land | place: USA: Utah... | reverse complement strand
AGTGCCTGGGTGTAGGGGTGCGCCGGCGAGTTGAGCACGGTGCGCGTGTCCGCCATCTCCATGACCTTGCCGGCGTACATGACGGCGACGCGGTCGCAGATGCGGGCAACTACGCCGAAGTCGTGGGTGATGAAGAGGATCGAGAGGCCGCTCTTCGCCTGAATTTCTTTCAGCAGTTCCAGGTAGGCGGCCTGGACCGTGACATCGAGCGCGGTCGTCGGTTCGTCGGCAATCAGCAGGGCCGGGCCGCAGGCGAGCGCCATTGCGATGAGCGCACGCTGACGCTGGCCGCCCGAGAGCTGGTGGGGATAGTCGTCGAAGCGGCGCGCCGGGTCGGGCAGGCGCACGGCGTCGAACAGCGAGATGGCGCGTGCGCGGGCCTCGCGGCCGCGCGCGATGCCGTGCACCTCGAGCGTCTCGACGAGCTGCGCGCCGATGGTGAAGACCGGGTTGAGTGCCGTCATCGGTTCCTGGAAGACGAACCCGATGCCTGCGCCGCGTACGCGACGCAGGTCGCGCTCGCCCATGCCCGTGATCGATTGGCCCTCGAACCGGACGGTGCCGGACGTCACGCGTCCAGGCGGCGGCACGAGTCCGACCGCGGCGAGCGCGGTCATCGACTTGCCACTGCCTGACTCGCCGACGAGTCCGAGCGTTTCGCCTGCCGCGATGCTCAGCGACACATCGTCGACAGCGCGAAGGGCGCCCGATCGGGATGGGAACTCGACGGTGAGTCCGTCGATGGCGAGCAGCGCGTCCTCAGACCAGGAGTTCACGGTGCTCTCCGAACACGCCGCGCAGCGTGTCGGCGATTTCGCCCAGCGTCGCCCGGGCTTCGACGGCGGCGATGATCGGCGGCACCAGGTTCGCGTCGCCGGCCGCGGCTGCGGCCACCGCGTCGAGCGCCGTGCGCCAGGCATCGGCGTCGCGCGCCGCGCGGACGCTCGCCACCCGTGCGGCCTGGCGTGCTTCGGCGCTCGCGTCGAGCTCGAGCAGGGGAATCGGCGCCTGGTCGTCGGTGGCGTAGACGTTGAGGCCGACGACCTGCGTGCGGCCGGCGTCGATGGCCTGCTGCGCTTCGTATGCGGCATCCTGGATCTGGCGCTGGACGAGGCCTTGTTCGATGGCGCGGAGCGTGCCTCCCGCGCGATCGAGCGTCGCAATCAGCGCGTCGGCCTCCCGCTCGATCTCCGACGTGCGCCGCTCGATTTCCCACGAGCCGCCGACCGGATCGACCGTGTTGGCGACGCCGGATTCGGACGCGATGATCTGCTGCGTGCGCAGGGCGATACGCGCCGACTCTTCCGTTGGCAGGGCCAGCGCCTCGTCGCGGCCGTTGCAATGGAGCGACTGTGTGCCGCCGAGCACGGCCGAGAGCGCCTGCAGCGCGACGCGCACGATGTTGTTGTCGGGCTGCTGGGCCGTGAGTGTACTGCCGCCGGTCTGCGTGTGGAACCGCATCTGCATCGCACGCGGTTCCGTGGCACCGAAGCGGTCGCGCATCATCCGCGCCCAGAGGCGGCGCGCCGCGCGGAACTTTGCGATTTCCTCGAGGAAGTCGTTGTGCGAGGCGAAGAAGAACGAGAGGCGCCGCCCGAACGAGTTGACGTCGAGGCCGGCAGCGACCGCTGCCTCGACGTAGGCTGCGGCATTGGCCAGCGTGAACGCCACTTCCTGCACGGCCGTCGCGCCGGCCTCGCGGATGTGATACCCGCTGATCGAGATCGTGTTCCAGTTGGGCAGCTCGCGCTCGCACCACGCGAAGATGTCGGTAACGATGCGGAGTGAGTCGCGCGGCGGGAAGATATAGGTGCCGCGCGCGATGTATTCCTTCAGGATGTCGTTCTGGATCGTGCCCGACAGCGCCTCGAGCGGGATGCCCCGCCGCTTCGCCACCGCAACATAGAGCGCAAGCAGGATGATCGCCGTCGAGTTGATCGTCATCGACGTCGAGACACGGTCGAGCGGAATGCCGTCGAACAGCGTCTCCATGTCGTCGATCGAGTCGATCGCCACCCCGACGCGGCCGACTTCGCCGGCTGACATCGGATGGTCCGAGTCGTACCCCATCTGCGTGGGGAGATCGAACGCGACGCTCAGGCCGCTGACGCCGCGGTCGAGCAGGTACCGATACCGCTGGTTCGATTCCTCGGCCGTCCCGAATCCCGCGTACTGCCGCATCGTCCACAGGCGGCCGCGGTACATGGTGGGTTGAATGCCCCGCGTATAGGGCCAGTCACCGGGTTGTTCGGTGTCGGGATCGAGCCAGCCCGGCAGGTCAGCGGGCGTGGCGAAAAAGCGCTCCGGCACGGGGAAATTCTATAGCGGGAAAGGCCATCGGGGGCCGTGGTACAATCTGCACAGTTTCCCGGTTTCGCAATCTTCAATTCCCGCCATGAACATCGATGCATGTTCCCCAGCCGCCTCCTTCGCCAGAAGCAGGTCTGCGGGTGCGTGCCCTTCAGCGGCCGGAGACCCGGGCCGGCCAATAGAGGAGGCTCCTATGGATGACGTCACGAACCGGTTGGCCCGGGAGATGGCCGACGCCATTGCCGCCGCCGTTGCCGACGACCAGCGGGTCGAAGCCATCAAAGAGCGCGCGCGGGCCGCGGGCTACGAGATGCGTGTGACGCTCGAGGCCGTGGTGGGGTTCGCGGGACGCACGCCGCGTGGCGCCGGCGCCCCGGGGCCGAAGGCCGCGCGCCGTCAGCGGGCCCCGCAGCCGCTCGCCACCGAGATCAGCGCCAACGACCGCCGCTTCCTCCGTTCGCTCCGCATCGCAGCCGACGAACCGACCGAGAAGCAGGTCGAGTGAACTAAGAATTGGTGAATCAAGAGGCGGTGAGGTGATTGGTGAAATTCACCAATCACTTCACCACTTCTCAACTCACCGACTCTCCATTCTCAAATCTTCCCCTGTCATTCCTTTGCTGGGTTCCAGATCCAGCAGCGCCAGCATCGTCGGGGCAACGTCGCAGAGGGCGCCGTCGCGCAGTTGCGGTACGCGCTGTTCGAAGTCGATCAGCGTCAGCGGTACCGGGTTCGACGTGTGCGCCGTGTGCGGGGCGTGCAGCCGCTCGTCCCACATCTGTTCGGCGTTGCCGTGATCCGCGGTGACGATCAGGCGGCCGCCTGCTGCGCGGACTGCTGACGCGATGCGGCCCAGGCACGCGTCGAGCGTTTCGACCGCGCGGATCGTGGCGTCGACGTTGCCGGTGTGGCCCACCATGTCGGCGTTGGCGAAGTTGCAGATGATGACTTCGTGCGCGCGACGTTCGACGTCCTCGACGAATGCGTCGGTGATGCCCGGTGCGCTCATTTCCGGCTTCAGGTCGTAGGTCGCGACTTTCTGCGACGGCACGAGCAGACGATCCTCGCCGTCGTACGGGCGTTCTTCGCCACAGTTGAAGAAGTACGTGACGTGTGCGTACTTCTCGGTTTCCGCCAGGCGCAGGTTCGTGGCGCGTCCCGCCAGCACTTCTGCGAAGCTGCCGGTCAGCGATTGCGGCTCGAACAGCACGGGCAGGCCGTACGTCGCGTCGTAGCGCGTCATCGACGTCATCCGCACGCGCGGATGGACGCGGCGCGCGAAGCCGTCGAAGTCGTCGAAGGCGAGCGCGCGGGTCAGCTGCCGGGCGCGATCGGCGCGGAAGTTGAAGAAGATCACCGAGTCGCCGTCCTGAATGGTCGCGACCGGGTGGCCCTCGGCGTCGGTGTGCACGATCGGCTCGATGAACTCGTCGGTCACGCCGCGTTCGTACGAGGCCTCGACGGCGCCGCGCGGGTCCATCGTCCGCAGACCCTCGCCGAGCGTGAGGGCGTTGTAGGCGCGTTCGGTCCGATCCCAGCGCCGGTCGCGATCCATCGCGTAGTAGCGGCCGCAGATCGTGGCCAGGCGCGCCCTGCCGCTCTGCGCCAGCACCTCTTCGAGCGCGCCAAGGTAGTTGCGCAGCCCGGTGGGCGACGCGTCGCGGCCATCCGAAATGACGTGTACGAAGATGCGCGTCAGCCCGCGTTTCCGCGCTTCCGCAATGAGCGCGAAGAGATGCGCCTGGTGACTGTGGACGCCGCCATCGGAGAGCAGGCCGATGAAGTGCAGCGCCCCGCCGCCCACGCCGTTGAACGCCGCCTGGAGCGTCGGATTGATTGCCATCGCGCCCTCGCGGATGGCCTTGTCGATGCGCGTGAGGTCCTGATAGACGACGCGGCCGGCCCCCATGTTCATGTGGCCGACCTCCGAGTTGCCCATCTGACCCGCGGGCAGGCCGACGGCCTCGCCCGACGCCTGCAGCCGCGCCATCGGGAAGCGCGACAACAGCTCGTCGTAGTTCGGCGTGCGGGCCATCGCGATCGCGTTGTGCGCGGTTGCGTCGCGCAGGCCCCAGCCGTCGAGGATGACGAGTGCGAGAGGACGCCGGGCCATCACCGCAGCGGTTTCAGGGCCGCGCGCCCGGCATACGCGGCCGTTGCGCCCAGCGCTTCTTCGATGCGCAGCAGCTGGTTGTACTTGGCCGTGCGGTCGGAACGGCTCGCCGACCCGGTCTTTATCTGGCCCGAACCGGTCGCGACGGCGAGGTCGGCGATCGTGGTGTCTTCGGTTTCGCCGGAGCGGTGCGAGATCACCGACGCGTAGCCGGCCGCGCGCGCCATCTCGACGGCGTCGAGCGTTTCGGTGACGGTGCCGATCTGATTCAGCTTCACGAGCAGCGCGTTGCCGACTTTCTCGCGGATGCCGCGCTCGAGAATGTCGGGATTCGTCACGAACACATCGTCGCCGACCAGCTGCACATGGTCGCCGAGTCGAGCGGTGAGCGCCGCCCAGCCCGTCCAGTCGCCTTCGGCCAGCCCGTCCTCGATGGAGATGATCGGATAGGTCTGCCGCCACTCGTCGTAGAGCGCGATCATCTCGTCGGACGTCTTCCGACCCTCGCCTGATTTCTTCAGGTCGTACACGCCGCCCGTCTCCGTCGGTTCGACGAAGAACTCGCTCGCCGCGACGTCGAGCGCAATGAACACATCGCGGCCAGGCGCGTAGCCGGCCTTCTGAATTGCCTCGAGCACGACTTCGACCGCTTCGCGGTTGGAGCGGAGGTTCGGCGCGAAGCCGCCCTCGTCGCCGACGCCGGTGGCGAGGCCGCGTGCTTTCAGCAACGAGCGCAGCGTGTGGAAGATTTCAGCACCGGCGCGAAGCGCGTCGCTGAACGACGCAGCGCCGGCCGGCATGACCATGAACTCCTGGAAGTCGACGTTCGTGTCGGCGTGCGCGCCGCCGTTGAGGATGTTCATCATCGGCACGGGCAGTGTGCCGGTGCGGTAGACCGCGCCTTCCGTTCCGTTGCGCACCTCGTCGGGCAGCAGCTCAGCCAGGCTCTGCCACAGCGGAAGGCCCGCACCTGCCGCCCGCGCGTGCGCAAGCGCCATCGAGACCGCGAGAATCGCGTTCGCGCCCAGACGGCCCTTGTTGGCGGTGCCGTCGAGCGCGTTGAGGTGCATGTCGATGTCGCGCTGCCGCGCAGGCATGCCGACGACCGAGGCCGCAATCTCGCCGTTGACCGCCGCCACCGCCTGCGTGACGCCCTTGCCGAGCCAGCGCGTCTTGTCGCCGTCGCGCTTCTCGAGGGCCTCGCGCTCGCCCGTCGAGGCCCCCGAGGGCACGGCCGCGCGTCCCCAGGCGCCCGTGTCGAGGCGCAGCTCGGCCTCGACGGTTGGATTGCCGCGTGAATCGAGAATCTGTCGTGCGTGGATGGCCTGTATCTTCACTCGTGCGTCCTGTCTCTGCTCGTACGTCCTGTCATTCACTGGTGCTCAGTCGATCGACTTCGGCTTCGAGCGCAAGTGCCCCCTCGTCGAACGGACCGATATACGGATGATCGTCTGCGGTGACCACGACAATGCCGCGTTCGCTGATCGTATGGCGTCGCGCGTCTTCAGCGGCGTCGTAGCCAATCCAGGCGCCGCGCGGGACGAATACGTCCCGGTCGATGATCGCATTGCGCAGCTTCGCGTGACGCCCCACGCGCACGCCGGGCATCAGAATGCAGTTGTCGATCTGGCAGAAGCTGTGGACGCGTACGTTCGGCCCCAGCACACTGCCCGACACCGAGCTGCCCGAGATGATGCAGCCGGCCGAGATGATCGAGTCGACGGCGGTGCCGCGCCGGCGTGGATCGCCGAAGACAAACTTCGCGGGGGGCGCCTGTGGCTGGTGCGTGCGCAGGGGCCACTCCGGATCGTACAGATTGAACTCGGGGTTCACATGGCACAGGTCCATGTTGGCCTCGTAGTACGCGTCGAGCGTGCCGATGTCGCGCCAGTACTGCGCGCGGCCCTTGTTCTCGTCGTGGAAGCGGTGCGCGTAGACCGGCGCGTCGGCGATGAGCAGTGGCAGGATGTCGCGGCCGAAGTCGTGCGCGGTTTCGCGCGCGGCGTCTTCCTCGAGCACCCGCTGCAGCGTCGCGGTTTCGAAGACGTAGATGCCCATCGAGGCCAGCACGGTCGGCGCCGGGCCAAGCACGGCGGGATCCCTGGGCTTCTCGAGGAACCCCGTGATGCGGTCAACGTCATCGACCTGGACGACGCCGAAGCGCGCGGCATCCTCGCGCGCAATCTCGATGACGCCCAGCGTGGCGGCCGCGCCGCGGTCGATGTGCTCGCGCAGCAGCCGGCCGTAGTCCATCTTGTAGACGTGATCGCCTGAAAGAACGACGACGTGCTTCGGGCGCTCGGGGAGGATGGAGTAGAGGTTCTGGTAGACCGCGTCGGCCGTGCCTTGGTACCAGTGCTCGCCGACCCGCTTCTGGGGCGGGAGGACCTCGATGAACTCCCCAAGCTCGTCCGATACGACGTTCCAGCCCAGCCGTATATGCCGCTGAAGGGACAGGGACTTGTACTGGGTGGCGATGAAGACCCGCCGGAGGCCTGAATTCAGGCAATTGCTCAGCGTGAAATCGATAATTCGATACGGACCGCCGAAATATACGGCCGGCTTGGCCCTCTCGCGCGTCAAAGGCGAGAGGCGTTCGCCAACGCCGCCGGCGAGCACGATGACCACGGCTTCGTCGAGGTACACGACCCTCTGAGTCTAGCGGGTTTTTGACCTCGGCCCGGGTGGTCGCCTATGATGCTTGACTGGCGGAACGGTCTGTTCTGACCCGGCCTCTACGTCTCCCCGGAGGTGGTGATGACTCGGCGGCATCGGATTCTCGCGGCTGCATTTGCAGGGCCCTTCGGGCTGTTCGGCCTCGGATCGGGTGTGCCTGCGGCCGTGGCCCAGCCGATCGAGCAGACGCCCGTCTCAGCGGCGCCCATCCGTCTGGCGCACGCCCAGCAGGCCCGCATTTCCGGCACCGTCCGCGACGACCGAGGCGAGGCCGTGGCGGGCGCCTTGGTGACCGCTCTGGGCGCGACGTCGCTGCTGGCCGTATCCGACACCCAGGGCAATTTCTCGCTGACCCTGCCGCCCGGTGAATACCAGCTTCGGGTGCACAGCGACGGGTATTCGTCGACGTTCCGCGAGATGGTGCTCGTAGGCGCCCGCGCGAACCTGACCCGTTCCATCGTGCTCAATCGCACCGGTGAGCGTGCGGTGCTGGCGGCCGGGCTCGGTGGTCGCGCCGTCCTTCCGCCCTCGGTGGCAACCGACCCCAAGGCCCATCCTCACGGTGAGCAGGCATGGCGGCTGCGCCACTTGAAGCGCACGATCCTGCGCGACGGCACGGCGGTTGCCGAGGCCTACGGCGACTACGAGGACGATGAGCGCGGCGCGTGGGAGGCGATTGGCCGTGCGGTCGGCATGCCCGCGCGGCTGGCGACGGCGTTCTTCAGCGACCTGCCCATCGACGGCGAGTTCAGATTGCTCACCGCGGGATCGTTCGGGCCCTACTCACCGGCGTTCGATGAGGCCGGAGGAGCCGGCGCTGCCTACCTCAGCGTCCGGTCCCAGATCGGCTCACACGGCGAGTGGTCGGCGCGCGCGACGATGTCGAGCGCCGACTACGGCACGTGGCTCGTCGCGGGTGACTATGTGGCCCGCTCGACGAACACGCACGCGTTCAACGTCGGCATGACGTACGGCAGCCAGGGCATGCCGCGCCTCGAGCGCACGCCCGTGCCTGCCACCGCCGTCATGCCAGAGCGCTCGCGCCACGCCGGCCAGGTCTATGCGTTCGACCGCTGGACGATGTCGCCGCACGCCGTGGTCGATGGCGGCGTGCGTGTCGACTACGTCGACTATCTTCCGCACGAGGCCGTGCTCTGGAGTCCGGTGGTCAGCCTCGAGCTGACGCCGTGGGAGAACGGCACGGCGTTCAAGGTTGCGGCGTCGAGCCGGCGCGATGTGCCGGGTGCGGCTGAGTTCACGCCGGCAGCCGCGGGCCCCTGGCTGCCGCCGCAGCGGATGTTTGCGCCACTGCCGGGCAATGAGTTCGCCGTTCAGCGTACCGACCACACCGAAGCCGGCGTTGAGCACCGGTTCAAGGGGTCGTACGCGATCGGCCTGCGCCGCTTCTCGCAGCAGGCGATCAATCAGGTCACCACGATGTTCGGCCTCGAAGGGCCGGCGCTGACGACCGACCCCGGCCACTACTACGTGGCGACGGTTGGAGATGCCTCGGTCGGCGGGTGGGTCATGCGCGTCGCCACGCCGGAGAACCAGCCGGTGCGGGGCGCTATCGAGTACGCCGTCGCCGAAGTCGCATGGACGCCGACGGCCGACCTGTCGGGCATTGGCCCGGTCGCGCGCCTTGCCGACGAGCGCATTCACGACATCACGACGTCGATCAACGCCGACGTGCCGCAGACGCGCACGCGGGTCTTCGTCGTCTACCGGGTGAGCAACGCCTTCGCCAGCGAAGACGGTGCCTCGATGGGCGCCCGGTTCGATATGCAACTCAATCAGGGACTGCCGTTCCTGCCCGACAACGCCGGGCAGTGGGAAGTGCTGCTGTCGATGCGCAATACCTTGCGCGACCAGCGCTTCGGTATGTCGCTGCTCGACGAACTGCTGGCCGTCTCGACGCCAACTCGCGTCGTTGGCGGTGTCCAGGTGAAGTTCTAAGAGAATTCCTGCATATCCGGTCTTTTGAATTGCCGATTCGCTCGATTGGACTCGACTGCCCACTCGAGGCGACGGTACCCGCTAACCTGTTGATTCCACGATGATTTGGGTCTCTGAGAACGCCTGCGTTCCGGTATGGCGATTGCTCTGTGGAGGCCACTGTCTCCGATGACTGCCGCCAGTCGTCTGCGCGCGTGGGCCCGGGTGGCGATGCCAGTCGTCGTCGCCGCGGTCCTGCTGTGTCTGGCGGTGGCCAACGTCGGCCTGCGACGGTCGTTCGGCGGCGAGGTCGAGGACGGCGTCTACTGGGCCACTCAGGGTGGCGATGTCGTGGCCACGGCCGTGGCCGAAGGCGGGCCCGGCGCCCGCGCGGGCGTGCAGATTGGCGACCGGTTGCTGCTGATCGACGACCAGCCCGTGGCATCACCGGCTGATGTCGTCGACCGGCTGCACACGCTTTCCGCCGGCGACCACCTGCGCTACACGGTGCTGCGCGTCGACGCGCGCCAGCTGATTCCCCTCGAGGTCGAGCCCGTCCCGCAGGGCAGCCGCGCGCTCTACTACGTGCTGGCCCTCACGGGCATCTTCACGTTGCTCGTCGGCACGACGGTGCGGCTGAGGCGCCCGCACGATGCCGCGACGCTGCATTTCTTCTGGCTGACGGTCGCGTTCTTCGGCGTGCTGGCGTTTTCGTTCAGCGGCCGGCTCGACACCCTGGATCGGGTTTTCTACTGGGGTGACGTCATCGCGATGTGCCTGCTGCCGCCGCTCTTCGTGCACTTCGCGCTGGTGTTTCCCGACCGGCCGAACGCATGGGTGCAGAGCGAGCAGGGCGGGCGTCTGCTGCCGCTGCTCTACCTGCCGGCGGCACTGCTCGGCGCGGCGCGGGTTGCGCTGGTGGCCAGCGGCGGTAGCGGCGAGGCCTTCTCTACGTTGATGGGCCGACTCGACACCATCGAGGTTGCGCATCTTGGCGTGGCCCTCGTCGCGGGTCTGGCCATCATGATTCGCACGCTGCAGCGGCTGCGGTCGGTGACCGCGCGCCGGCAGCTGCGCTGGATTGTCTGGGGCACGGCGCTCGGCGCCCTGCCGTTCGTCGCCGGCTACGCGCTGCCGTATGCGATGGGGGCCGAGACCATCGACGGCGTCGAGTTCACGGCGCCGTTGCTCGGCCTGGTCCCGCTGGCGTTTGCCTCGGCGATCGTTCGCTGGCGGCTGATGGACGTCGAGGTCATCATCAAGCGCACGCTCGCCTATGCGGCGGGGCTGGCGGCCGTGGCGGTGATTTACGGCATTCTGCTGCAGGTGGCGACCGACGTCTTCCTCGAGGGGGACGCCACCGACGAGCACAGCAGCGTGATTGCGCTGCTTGCGACCATCGTCGTCGTCCTGCTGGCCAATCCGCTGCGGAGCGCCATTCAGAACGCGCTCGATCGCCTCTACTATCGCGATCGGTACGACTACCGCCGCGCGCTGGTTGCGTTCGCGCGCGATTTGAACAGCGATCTGGACCTGCATCGGCTCAGCGAGCGGCTCGTCGGCCGCGTGCGCGACACACTGGTGGTCGAGCGCATGGCCCTGCTCGCCATGGCCGACCCGGCCGGGAGCGACCGCGATGGGCGGTTCCAGCCGCTGGCGTCGCACGGCTTCCCCGAAGGGCAACCGGTGATCGATCCCGGCAGCGAACTCGCGGCGCGGCTGCGCGCGGGGCACATCGTCGTCGTCGACGAGTCGCCGTCGGTCTCGGCATCGCGCCGGCTCCCGACGGGTGAGCAGCTCCACTGGCGCGATCTCGGCGTCCACGCGTTCGTGCCCTGCGTGTCCAAGGAAGGCGCGATTGCCGCGATGGCTGTCGGCCGGAAGCAGCCGGGCGAGCCGCTGAGCAGTGAAGACCTCACGCTGCTGGTGGCCGTTGCGGGTCAGGTCGCGACCGCCGTCGAGAATGCGCGCCTCTATCGTCAGGTGCGGCAGAAGGCCGACGAGATCGATCGGCTGCGCGAGTTCTCGGACAGCGTGCTCGAGTCTCTGAACGAAGGGCTGCTCGTCGTCGACCTCGCGGATCGGATCGTCCGGTGGAACCGCGAGATGGACGTGATGTACGGGCTCGGTCGTGCCGATGCCGTGGGCCGCACGCTCGACGAGGTGTTCGATACGAACTTCGTCACGAGCATCAGGGCGGCGCGCCGGGACAGCGCGTCGGGCACCGCGACACTCTACCGCGTGCCGCTGTCGTCACGTCACGCCGACGGGCCGCGGTCGCTGCTGCTCAACATCGCGCTCGCGCCGCTGCGTACGCCCGACGGCGCGACGACCGGGTCGATCGTCGTTCTGCAGGACATCAGCTCGCGGGTCCAGCTCGAGGAACAGCTGCAGATTTCGGAGAAGATGGCCTCGATCGGTCTGCTCGCAGCCGGCGTCGCGCACGAAGTCAACACGCCGCTCACCGGAATCTCCAGCTACACGCAGATGCTGCTCGAGCGAGCCGATCCGGACGACCCGAACACGAAAGTGCTCGAGAAGATCGAGCGTCAGACCTTCCGGGCCGCGAAGATCGTCAACGGTCTGCTCAACCTTGCCCGCCCGTCGCAGGGCGAGTCGCTGCAGCATGTCGAGCTGAACGTCGTGGTCAATGACGTCCTGTCGCTGCTCGAGCACCAGTTCCGGACGAGCAGCATCCAGGTGCGGAAGGAACTCGCGCCGTCGGCGCCCATCGTCCCTGGCATCGAGTACAAGCTGCAGCAGGTGCTGCTCAATCTGCTGCTCAACGCGCGCGATGCCATGCCCCGCGGCGGCTGGCTGACCATCGTCACGCGCTTCGACCGGAATCAGGCTGTCGTCGAGGTATCGGATACGGGCGTCGGCATTCCCGCCGAACATCTGGCGCGCATCTACGATCCGTTCTTCACGACGAAGCCGATCGGCCGCGGGACGGGCCTCGGCCTGTCCATCACCTACGGCATCGTGCAGGAGCACGGCGGCACACTGGCGTGCGACAGCGCGCCGGGCAAAGGCACGCGGTTCACGCTGACGTTGCCGCTGGCCCATGCTGAGCCGATTCGTGCCGGCGAAGCCGCGCACTGAGGACACACGTCCCCTTTTTCATGCCGAGACCGGGTACTGCTGGGAACATCCTCGTCATCGACGACGAGGAGATCATGCGCGAGATCCTCGAAACCTTGCTGACACGGGAGGGGTACGCCGTCAGGACGGCGCCGACCGCCGGCGAAGGGCTCGAGCTGGCCAGAGCCATGTCGTTCGACGCGGTGGTGCTCGACGTCATGTTGCCCGACATGAACGGCATCAACGCGCTCGACGAGCTGCGGCGCCACGACGAAGAGCTTCCCGTCGTGATGATCACGGCGTTCGCGTCGGTCGAGAACGCGATTGCCGCAATGAAGCGCGGGGCATTCGACTACATCACCAAGCCGTTCAAGAACGACGAGGTCCTCGTCGTGCTGAACAATGCCGTCGAGCGGCGCCGGCTGGTGGCCGAGAACCGGGCGCTCAGGCAGAACCTGCAGGCCAGCGCCAACCGCTTCGGCGGCATCATCGGCCGCAGCGCACGCATGCGGCAGATCTTCGACATGGTGCTGCAGGTGGCGCCCAGCCGCGCAACCGTGCTCATCCAGGGGCAGAGCGGCACGGGCAAGGAACTGATCGCGCGCGCGCTGCACGTGCACTCGACTCGTGCCGAGAAGCCGTTCGTCACCGTCAACTCGGGCAATCTGCCGCCCGACCTGCTCGAGTCGAACCTGTTCGGTCACGTCAAGGGCGCGTTCACCGGGGCGGTCTATCCGAAGAAGGGCCTCTTCGAGCTGGCTGACAAGGGCACCATCTTCTTCGACGAAATCGGCAATGTCCCGCTCGACACGCAGGCCAAACTGCTGCGCGTCATCCAGGAGCGCGAGTTCATGCGGCTTGGCGGCGTGGAGACGATCCGCGTCGACGTCCGCATCATCGCCGCGACGAACGTCGACCTGCACAAGATGATGGACGAGGGGCGGTTCCGCGAGGATCTGTTCTATCGCCTCAACGTCATCAACCTGCAGCTGCCGCCGCTGGCCGATCGCAAGGAGGATATTCCGCTGCTCGTCCAGCACTTCCTCGAGAAGTACGGCGCCGAGAACGGCAAGCCCGGCCTCGAGATTACGCCGGAAGCGCTCGACGTGCTGGCCGAGTACGACTGGCCTGGCAACGTCCGCGAACTCGAGAACACCATGGAGCGCGCCGTCGTGCTGTCGTCGGGCGAGCGGATTGACGTCAGCCTGATTCCCGACAGCATCCGGACGAGCCGCAGCTTCCGGATGCCGCACATCAACGTGCCGCCCGAGGGCATTCCGTTCAGGGACGTGGTCTCGGACTTCGAGCGCAATCTGATCGAGTCGACGCTCGAGGCCGCCGGCGGCGTGCAGAAGCGGGCGGCGGAGCTGCTGCACATCAAGCCGACGACGCTCAACGAGATGATCAAGCGGTACGACATCCGCCTGAAGAAGCGGAAGGCGGAGACGGCGTATCCGGCGGACGAAGCCGAAAGCTAGCGGCGCCGCGCGGGGGCGGCGGGCTCGCGAACAGCCTGGAACATCCGCTCGTAGGTCGCGATGATCACGTCCCACCGGTAGTGGCGGCGGATGTACTCGCGGCCGTTGCGTCCCAGCGCGCGGCGCAGACGCTCGTCGGCGAGCAGGACCTTCAGCGACTCCACGAACTCATCGCGATCGCCATAGTAGAGACCGGCGTTGCTGCGCCGGCAGTGCTCGGTGACGACCTCGCTGCGCGCGTTGCCGAGCACCGGCGTGCCGACCGCGAACGCTTCGAGCGTCAGCAGCGACAGGCTTTCGTACGGCGACGGGACAACGACGATGGTGGCCGCTTCGAGGGCCTGCGCACGCTCCTGATCCGAAAGCGTGCCCGCGAAGCGCACCCACGGCTCCTCGGGGATCGGCATGAGCTTCGTGCCCATGAGGAACAGCGTCGCCGGGTCGGCGCCCGCGGCTTCGGCCTCGGCTGCGTAGGTCGCGAAGTACTCGAACAGTTCTTCACAGCCCTTGCCTGGGTCGATGCGGCCGCCGTAGAGCACGAACGGTCCGTCGATGCGGTGCCGGCGCCGGAAGAACGCCCCGCGCTGCCGAAGGTGCGGCGCGAGCGGTTCGGGGCCGGCGCTGTAGGTCTCTCCGCTGGTCGTGTCCGTGTCGGGCGCGATCTGATCGCGTGAGCCCGGCATGTCGACGCCGCACCCGGCGATTTCCTCCGTGACCGCACGCAGTTCGAACGTGCGGCGGACGAAGCGGCGTTCGGCCTCGGTGAGATAGGCGAGGCCCGCGGGGAGGCTGAAGACCTCCTTGAAGATCTCGAGATGGATGGCGGGCTCGTCGTGGGCCGTCGGGACGAGAATGCTGCGCGATGGATCGGCCTTCAGGCCGAGGACGCTCGGCGCGTACAGATACGTGAAGAACACGAGCACGTCGTACTGGCTCGCGTGCTTCTCGATGTACTCCTGCAGCGCCGGGCTCCATGGGCCCTGCTGCCGCAGCCACTCCATCTCGTCCTGGCGTGTGTGCGGGTTGTTGAAGATCCAGTCCGAGTAGCGGTTGAACTCCTGGATGTCTCTGGTGCGCGACGTGGGAAAGCGGCGGATGTTGACGCCGCGCACGCGGTCGGCGCCCTCCGGGTACTCGTTGGCCCACGTGATGTAGTCACGTGCGCACGTCGTCAACACCTCGATGTGATGACGCGGGGCCAGCCGCTCGGCGAGCAGGCGGCAGCAGTACTCGGCGCCGCCGAGAATCTCGGTGCCATAGCGCTGGATGACGAATCCGACCTTCACGACAACCTCGCGAGTACGGAGCGCAGGCCTGCGGCGACGCGTTCCGCGGAGAAAAAGGGCAGGCGTGCGCGCTGGCCCTCGATGACCCGGCGCCGCAGATCTTCATCGTATATCACCTGCGTTAGCAGTTCCGCGGCCAACTCGTAGTCCTTGGACGTGATCAGCAGTCCGGCGCCCCCCAGCGTTTCGGGCACGGCACCGGCCGCGTACGCCATGATCGGCACGTCCATCGCCATGGCCTCGGCCAGCGGCGCGCAGAAGCCCTCGTGCTCGCTGAGCGAGACATACGCGTGCGACGCGCGATAGACCGCCGCCAGGTCGGCATCGGGCAGCGGGCCCGTGAACACGAACCGCTCCGGGCGCATGCGGAAGCGGGCGATCAGGGCGCGAATCGAGGCGTAGTACGACGGCACCGCGTCGTAGCGGCCGACGAAGACGAAGCGATAGCGCTCGTCGACGTAGCGCTTGTAGTGTTCGGCGAGGAAGATGTGATCCTCGATCCGTTTGTTCGGGGCGATCCGGCCGACGAACAGAATGTTGGCCCAGTCGTCGGTCAGCATCTTCGTGACCGCCGGCCGCGGCGGCGCCTCCGTCAGACGCGCCAGATCGACGGCCAGCGGCAGCACGGCCGAGTGCTGAAAACCCATCTCCTCGAGTTCGCGCCGATTGAACTCCGAGACGCCGAGCGCCAGGTCGGGCACGTTCGCGAGCGTGCGTAGTTCCTGCCGGCCCGCACGCGCCAGCGCGAAGATGCCGGCGTCGTACGGCGCGAAGAAGCGTTCGGGCGTGACGTTGTGGTAGAGCAGCACGCGTCCCGACGGGAGACGCGCGAACGGCGCCGACAGCGGTGACGGCAGGGCGTAGTGGTAGATCGTGACGTCGGCGCGGCGGGTCTCTCCCTCACGAAATGGCAGGACGTCGCCGCGCAGGTCGTCGTCGATGGTCAGCGAGTAGATGTCGGAGGTATGACCGTCGGCGCGAAGCATCCGCCGCATGAGCCGCGCGCTGTCGCCGACCGCGTCGCCGCGGTGCGCGGCCGGAATCCACTGGTCAACGATCACGTTCTTCCCGCTCGATGATCGAGACGTCGGGGGCCATCGGCAACGCCTTGTACGCCGAGGGACGGTACTGTCGCAGCTCTTCGAGCCGTTCCGCCTCGTCGAACTGCCGCCAGAAGTCCCACGCCACGGGCGGCATCGGCCGACGCGGCGAGGCCAGCATGCGATCCAGGTGGCCGAGCAGGATGCGGTCGAAGTCGCGCGTCGTGTGTTCGGCCAGCGCAGCGTCCTGGCGGTCGACGATCGCTTCGCGCATCGCCGCGTCCGATACGACGGCGTTCAGCAGAGCCGCGACGACCGCCGGATCCTTCTCGTCGTACAGAATGCCCGCGCCGCGCATCGTTTCCGGCACGGCGGTGGCCGCATGCGCGATGACCGGTACGCCCTTGTGGAACGCTTCGAGGAGCGGCACGCAGAACCCCTCGTGCTCACTGGCGCAGAGAAACACGTCGGCCAGGTCGTACAGCGCGGTCAGTTCGGCGTCGGTGACCTGACCAAGGATGTGCACGTCGCTGGCGCCAAGCGCCGCCATCATGCCGCGTACCTGCGCGTAGTAGTCGTCGAAGCCCGCGTACGAACCCGCGAGAATCAGGCGCGCGCGCGGGTTGTACAGCCGCTTGTACGCGTGCACGAACCGGATCAGATCCTCGGGCTTCTTGTTCGGCACGAAACGCCCGACGAACAGGATGTTCGTCCAGTCATCGCCGAACTGTCCGGCGAGGGCGGTGTCGGGCTCGAGGTCGAGGTGCGAGAAGTCGGGGACGACGGGCAGTACGGCCGTCGGGTTGAAGCCGTAGCGTTCGAGGTCCTGCCGGTGGAGCCCGGAGGCGCCCAGCGCCAGTGCGACGCGCGGCACGTAGGCCTTGAGTTCGCGGAGGCCACGGTAGCACTGCAGCATCAGCTGCGGATGGATGCCGACGTAGAACTCGGGCGGCGTGATGTTGTGGTAGATGAGTGCCATCCGCGCCGGGAGGGCGAACGCCGTGCGCGACGCACGTGAGCCGAGCGAGAAGTGATGGATGAGGACGTCGTCTTCGCCGACGTAGCCGACCGCATCGCGATAGTCGATCGTCTCGTCCTCGAGTCGTCGATCCGCGGTTTCGACGATGATTTCGGACTCGTAACCGGCGGCGCGCAGGACACGGCGGATGCCGAGCACTTCATGGCCGATGGCGTCGCCGTAGCCGAGCGTCGCGAGCACCTGATGGATGCGCATCACGTCACACTGCGGGGCCGGATGGAAGAGCGTCGACAATGCCGGCCGCTGGCGCGACGTTCCGTCGGCGGCGCGCGAACCAGCCTGGAAGCGGTTCCATGGCGCGCGGCGGTTCCTTGGTCAGCCGCGCGAACATGTCGAGGTACTTCCGTTCGATGACCGGCCACTCGTAGTTGCGGCGGAAGTACTCGCGTCCGCGGCGGCCGAGGACGCGGCCGATGGGGCCGGCCCCTTCGAGCGTGTACAACGCTTCGGAGAACTCCTCGCTGGTGTCGTAGTACAGGCCGCCTCCGCTGCGGATGGTCTGGCCTTTGAGCACGTCGCAGGTGCCGTTGACGAGCACCGGACGTCCGAGTGCCCAGGCCTCGAGCAGCACCATCGACAGACTCTCGTAGAACGACGGCATGATCAGCACGTCGGCGGCGGCAAGCGCGTCGAACTTGTCCTGATCGGAGACGAAGCCGAGGTGCCGCACGCGCGGGTGGTTCGGAATCGGAATGACGGGCGTGCCGATGAGGACGAGGTCGAGACCGCGTGGATGCTGAGCGGCGTAGCGATCGAAATACTCGAAGAGCTGCGTGCAGCCTTTGTTCGCGTCGATGCGGCCGACGTAAATCGCGAACGGGCGGCGGATGTTGTACTTCCGGCGGAAGCGCCCTCCCTGTGCATGCGGCGGGATGGCGGAGCCTACGCCGACGACGGTGCCCGGGACGTCGGTGTTGCCCGAGACGGCGTTGATCAGCGCGCGTTCCTCGAGCGAGTTGTACATGATGCCGCGGACGCCCCGGAAGATCGGGCCGAAGATCGACACGCCGGCTGCCGCGTCACGTTCGGCCGTCGGGACGAGGATCGCCTTGGCCGGAACCGCCCGCGCGCCGTGGAAGGCGTGGTAGTAGCGGTAGCTGAAGAAGAGGAACCAGTCGATGTCGCGCGCGCGCCGCGCGACGTGCTTGATGAGCGCCGGGCTGGTTGGCCCTTCGGCCTCGAGCCAACGCAACTCATCGTCGACCGAGTGCATGCGGTCGAAAACCAGGGTCGAGCGGGCGCCGAACGTTTCGGGATCGCGCGGATGCGAGACGGGGAAGCGGTGGACGGCGATGCCGTTGACGCGCTCGACGCCCGGGGTGAACTCGTTCTTCCAGGTGATGTAATCGCGCGCGCAGGTGGTGGCGACTTCGACCTCGGCGTGCCGGGCGAGGCGCTCGGCAATATAGCGGGCGTGCAGCTCCGCTCCGCCGTTGATCTCCGCGCCGTAGCGCTGGACCACGACGGCGATCTTCACTGCGACGGAGCCTCGCCGCCCTCCGCGGGCCCGTTCGACCCGCCGCCTGCATCGCCGGACGCCCCCGCCGAGTCGCTCTGCGCGCTCTGATCGCCCTGTCCACCCGGCATGCCGGACGACGGCACCCGCCGCCGGCGCCGCCGCCGCTTCCGCCGCGGCGCATCGTCGCCTTCGTTCGAAGCCCCTGAACCCGAACCCGAACCCGAACCCGGAACCGAACCCCCGGAACCTGCGGAACCTCCGGTTCCTCGGCTCCCCGCCTTCCTGTACTCGACGACCCCCTCGAACGCCCGCTGCCGCCGCTCGTCGAAGTCGAGCCGGCCCGCGATGGCGTCGAGGCGCATCTTCAGATTCCGCACCTCCATGCTCGTGCGTGTCAGTTCCAGCACGAGGTTGTGGATGACTTCGAAGCGCAGGCTGTCGAGGGCCTGCTGTTCGGCACGGAACTGCGCGTGCACCGCATTGAGCTGCGACTGCATGTGCAGGGCGTCGACGATGGGGTTGGGATTGAAGAAGAGCTTGAGAAGCGGGTTGAGCAGCCGGCGGATGGTCCGGATGATTCCGCGATGCGTCTCGTAGAGCGTCGTATTCTCGAACGCGTAGTTCGGCAGCGGCCCGTCGACCGGACGCACCTCGCGGAACCGCTGCACCAGGTCCGAGCGCAGCCCGTCGGGGTTGAGGATTTTCTCGAGTTTGATGTCGGCGAGCGCCCGCAGCTCCTCTTCGGAGTAGTCCACCCCGCGCTTCTCGCGGATGCGCTGGCGGATCTGCTGCATGATGTGCTCGACGTCGACGGCGTCGGACCGCACTTGGAATTCGGCCATATCAGGAGTCTACCGTCCGCGGCCGTCCGAGCAGCCGCCCGCCGCGGGCAGCGGAAAGTCCGGCCCCGGCGCGGGACGCGGCGCGGGCAACAGGACGAGCCCGCGCGCGGTGCGCGCGGGCCGTCACGGCTTCAGAAGCTCTTGAGCGCTTCCGGCTCGGTGTCGTAGGTCTCGAAGACGGTGAGCAGCTTCGTGATCGCCAGCAGGTCGGTGATGCGCTTGGTGAGGTTCACCAGCTTCATCGTGCCCCCCTGACGGCTGACCGTCGTGTAGGTGCGGACGATCTCACCCAGGCCGGCGCTGTCGATGTACGGAACCTCTTCGAGGTTCAGCAGGATCTTGGTGCGCCCCTGGTTCAGGAGCGAGTTCACCTTGTCCTTCAGGAGCTCATCTCCCTCGCCGAGCGTCATCTTGCCCTTCAGGTCGAGAACCGTTACACCGTCGACGGTTCGTTCCTCGATCTGCATTCCGAATCTCCCTTTGAAATTGAAATGATAGTCCAGTTCCAGCGTGCTGAAACTGGACCCCGGGGTGTTACTCGGCCTCGCGGCGCTGCTTCTTGCGCGTGCGCTTCCGGGCGAGGGCCTGCTTCGCCCGGCGCTTATCGCCGGGTTTCAGGTAGAAAGAGTGCTTCTTGATGTCCTTGATGATGTCTTCCTGCTGGACTTTCCGCTTGAAGCGGCGAAGCGCGCTCTCAATCGTCTCGCCTTCCTGAACTTTGACTTCGGCCAAAGTGACTTACACCCCCTCTACGTGGTCTCGTAATCCGATGTCTGGTCGAGTGAGCGACGACGAAGGAACATCGCCGGCCGCCGGCTCGAAGAAATCTGCCGGCAGGGGGCCGCGGGGCCCGGCTCGCTGGCCTGTCCCGCCCCGGAGACCGGGTCCGGACGCCTGCCGAATACGTTAGGTTAACACACCCGCATGCGAATTCTCGTCCTCGGATCAGGTGCCCGCGAACATGCTCTGGCCTGGCGCCTCGGGCAGGATCCAGCCGTCCAGGAGGTCATCGCCGCCCCCGGCAATCCAGGCTGGCCCGAGCGCCGGCCCGCCGATCTGGGGCATCCGGCCGGTCTCGTCGACCTGGCCCGGCGCGAGCGAATCGACCTCACGGTCGTCGGCCCGGAAATGCCCCTGGTGGCCGGTGTGGCTGACGCCTTCAGGGCCGCCGGCCTGCCCGTCGTGGGCCCTACCGCCGCGGCGGCGCGGCTCGAGTCGAGCAAGGCCTTTGCGAAGGCGTTCATGCAACGCCACCGCATTCCGACCGCGCGCTTCCTCGTGGCCGCAACCGCCGACGAAGCCCTCGCAATCGTCCGGGAGGGGAAGTGTGGCTGGCCGCTCGTCATCAAAGCCGACGGGCTGGCAGCCGGCAAGGGCGTCGTAATTGCGTTAGACCCCACCGACGCCGAATCGGCTGTACGGGACGCGATGGTCGAGCGCCGCTTCGGCGATGCGGGCGGCACTGTCGTCTTCGAAGAGTGCCTCACGGGCCCCGAAGTCTCGGTGTTCGCCCTCAGTGACGGCCAGACCGTACGGCTGCTGCTCTCGGCCCAGGACCACAAGCGCGCCTTCGACGGCGACCGCGGCCCGAACACTGGCGGCATGGGGGCCTTCGCGCCGAGCCCGCTGCTCACGCCCGACCTCGCCGCCACCGTGATGGCGTCCATCGTCGAGCCCGTGATAGCCGGCATGCGCGACGAAGGACATCCCTATGAGGGCTTCCTGTACGCGGGCCTGATGCTGACCGCGGACGGGCCGAAGGTCATCGAGTTCAACGCGCGCTTCGGTGATCCCGAGGCGCAGGTCGTGCTGCCGGCGCTCGACGGCCCCTTTGCGGCGGTGCTGCAGGCCGCGGCCGAGGGACGCCTCGCCGACGCGCCAGCGCTTGTCTGGAACGAGCGCATGTATGCCGGTGTCGTCCTCGCGTCGGGCGGTTATCCCGGCGACATCGAAACCGGCTTTCCGATTGAGGGGCTCGCGGAGGCCGCGTCGGCTGGTGCACTGGTGTTTCACGCCGGCACGGCCGTCCGCGACAATCGCCTGGTCACCTCAGGCGGGCGCGTGCTGACCGTTGTCGGCAGTGGCGCGACGTATCGCGACGCGATCGCGCATGCCTACGCCGCGGCGGGGCGCATCAAGTTCGATAAGATGCATTTCAGGACCGATATCGGAAGGAGTGCGCTCTAGTGCCGCAGGTGTTGATTCTGATGGGGAGTGATTCCGATGCGCCGATCATGGAGGCCGCCTGCGGCGTGCTCACCGATCTGGGCCTTTCATGGGAGATGACCGTCGCGTCGGCGCATCGCTCTCCCGCACGCGTCATGCAGCTCGTCGAGGCAGCCCCCGCCCGTGGCGTCCGCGTCTTCATCGTCGGCGCCGGCGCCGCCGCGCATCTCGGGGGCGTCGTTGCCGCGCATTCGACGCTCCCGGTCATCGGCGTGCCGATTGACTCATCCGCGCTCAAAGGACTCGACGCGCTCCTGTCGACCGTGCAGATGCCGCCCGGCGTGCCCGTTGCCACCGTGTCGATTGGCAAGCCCGGCGCGACGAACGCCGCCGTGCTGGCCGCGCAGATGATCGCGCTGGCCGACAGCGACGTTGCCGAACGCGTCGCGAAGTACAAGGCGGGGCTGGCCGCGAAGGTCGAGAAGGCGGCCGCGAAGGTCGAGAAGCAGGGGTAGTCAGCGCGCGCCGGTCATTCGCGCCGCCATCCGCTGACCGGGTGAGCGCTGTTGTCCTTCCACCATCAACTGCCCACACGCGGCGCGGATGTCGCGGCCGCGGCTCTTGCGCACCGACACGATGAGTCCCGCGTCGGCGAGCGTGCGCGCGAAGGCGTTCACGCGATCGTCCGAGGGACGGGCGAAGGGGATGCCCGGCGCGGCGTTCAGCGGCAGCAGATTCACTTTCGAACGTAACCCGCCGACCAGCTTCGCCAGACGCCGTGCGTCGGCGATGGTGTCGTTCACGCCGTCGAGCAGGACGTACTCGAACGTGATGCGGCGTCGGCGTCCGAGCGGCAGGCGCCGGCACACGTCGAGCAGTTCGCGAATCCTCCATTTGCGGTTGATCGGCACCAGCGCGTCGCGGGACGCGTCGGTCGTCGCGTGCAGCGAGATCGCGATGTTCGGCATGTCGGGTTCGGTGGCCAGCCGCTCCAGGCCCGGCACGACACCAACCGTCGACAGCGTGACGCGCTTCGGATGCACGGCCAGGCCCTGCTCGTCGTAGAGCATCCGGAGCGCCTTCATCGTCGCGTCGTAGTTGTGCAGGGGCTCGCCCATGCCCATCAGCACGATGTTGAACGCTGAGTCGGCGAGCGCGGTTTCGCGCGCGAGCAGCCGCACCTGCGCGGCGATTTCGCCGGCTGACAGATTGCGCAGCAGCCCCATCTTCCCCGTCAGACAGAAGCCGCACGCCATCGCGCATCTGACCTGCGTCGACACACAGAAGGTCTGATTGGGTGTGTCCGGGATGAAGACCGATTCGACTTCGCGGCCGTCGGCCAGCCGCAACAGCAGCTTCGTCGTGCCGTCGCTCGAGACATCGCGGCGGACGATGGTGGGGGTGCCGATGCGGAAGGCCCCGTCGAGCGTCTCCCGTAGCGCGGCCGGCAGGTTCGTCATCGCGTCGAATGTCTCGACGCCTCGTCGGTGGATCCACCGGAAGACCTGCGTTGCGCGGAAGCGGGGCAGGCTCAGTTCACTGAATGCCGTCTCGATTTCGCTGCGCGACAGCTCGGCCAGATCACGGCGCGAGCCTGCGCCGCCGCCGTGAGCATGGTCCATCGAACCAGTCTAGCTCCCTTGAAACCCGGCCGCCCGACGTGATAACATTTCCTGCTTGAAGGCACGTCTTAACTCCTTTCCTTTCAGCAACTTACAGAGCAACGTCGGTGTCTGACGCCCTGGTGGTTCGCGCGACGCTCCCCTCCGGTCTGCGGCTGGTGACCGAGCGGATGCCGCACGTCCGGTCGGTGACGGTCGGCGTCTGGCTTGCGCGTGGCTCACGCCACGAAACGGAAGCCCAGTCGGGCATCGCGCACTTCGTCGAGCACATGCTCTTCAAGGGCACGGCGACGCGGTCGGCCGAGGACATCGCGCAGGAAATCGACTCGATCGGTGGACAGCTCGACGCGTTCACGGCGAAGGAGTACGCGGGCTACTACATCAAGGTGCTCGACGAGCACCTGCCGATCGCGATTGATCTGCTGTCGGACATGCTGACGCGCCCGGCGTTCGCGGCGGCCGACATCGGGAAAGAGCAGGGCGTCATCCTCGAAGAGATCAAGATGGTCGAGGACACGCCCGACGACCTCGTCCACGAGATCTTCACGCAGCACGCCTGGCGCGGACATCCGCTCGGGCGTCCGATTCTCGGCACCCCCGACACCGTCTCGTCGTTCTCGTCCGATGTGCTGCACGCGTATTTCGGCGGCGCGTACGTGGCCCCGAACGTCATCGTTGCGGCGGCGGGCAATCTCGACCACGCGCGCTTCCGCGAGGCCATCGACGCGGCGTTCGCGCACATGCCGCAGACGGGGGCGCCGGTCGTCGAAGGGCCGCCGACGCTCGTCCCCGGACTGGTCGTGCGGCAGAAGGAGCTCGAGCAGAGCCACGTCTGCGTCGGCGCGCCCGGCCACGATCAGCGCTATGAGGATCGCTACGCCAGCTACATCCTCAACACCATCCTGGGCGGTTCGATGAGTTCGCGGCTGTTCCAGAACGTCCGTGAGCGGCGCGGCCTCGCCTACTCGGTCTACAGCGGCGTGAGCGCGTATCGCGATACGGGGCTCTTCTCGGTCTATGCCGGGTGCGCGGCGAACAAGGTCGGCGAGGTCATCTCGGTCGTTCTCGACGAACTGAGGACCATGCGCAGCGATCCGGTGAGCGAGGACGAACTCAGGCGTGCCAAGGACCATCTGAAGGGCTCGCTCATGCTCAGCCTCGAGAACACGGCCAGCCGCATGTCGCACCTCGCGCGGCAGGAGATCTATTTCGGCCGGCAGTTCACGCTCGACGAGACACTCGCCGGCATCGAGCGCGTGACGGTCGATGATGTGCTGCGCGTGGGGCAGGATCTGTTCGATGACACGCCGCTCGTCGGGACGGTACTCGGCCCCGGCGCGCCGGACGAATTCAGTCAGGAGCTGCTGACGCTGTGATTCCCCGCTATACCAATCCCGCGATGGGCGCCCTCTGGACCGAGCAGCGCCGGTTCGAGGCCTGGCTGGCCGTCGAACTGGCCGCGGCCGAGGTCATGGCCGACGCGGGCATCGTGCCGGCCGAGGCGGCGCGCGAACTGCGCGCGAAGGCGGCGTTCGACGTCGCGCGCATCGACGAAATCGAAAAGGTCACGCAACACGACGTGATTGCGTTTACAACGTGCGTGGCCGAGCATGTCGGACCCGCGGCCAGATGGCTGCACTTCGGCCTGACCTCATCGGACGTCGTCGACACTGCGCTCGCGCTTCAGATGCGCGATGCGACGGACCTGATTCTCGAGCTGCTCGGCACGCTGCGCGAGGCCGTCAAGACGCGCGCGTTCGAGCATCGGCGTACGCCGATGATCGGGCGGACGCACGGCGTGCACGCGGAGCCGATGACGTTCGGACTCAAGCTCGCGTTGTGGCACGCCGAACTGGGGCGCGCGATCGCCCGCGTCGAGCGTGCGCGCGAGGCCGTGGCCGTCGGGAAAATTTCGGGCGCGGTCGGCACGTTCGCGCATCTCGACCCGTCCATTGAGGCGGAGGTCTGCACGCGGCTCGGACTCACGCCGGCGCCGGTGTCGTCCCAGGTCATTCAGCGCGATCGGCACGCCGAGCTGATGACGGCGCTCGCCATTACCGCGGCGTCGCTCGAGAAGTTCGCACTCGAGATTCGCGGGCTGCAGAAGACGGAGATCGGCGAGGTCGAAGAGCCGTTCGGCAAGGGCCAGAAAGGCTCGTCGGCCATGCCCCACAAGCGCAATCCGGTGGGCTGCGAGCAGATTACCGGCCTTGCGCGTCTTGTGCGCGGCAACGCGATGGCGGCGCTCGAGAACGTCGCGCTGTGGCACGAGCGCGACATTTCGCACTCGTCGGTCGAGCGCGTGATTCTGCCCGACTCGTTCATCGCCCTCGATCACATGCTGCGCCGGTTCACGCGCATCGTGACCGGCATGGTCGTCTATCCCGACCGCATGCGCGAGAACCTCGAGCGCTCGCGCGGCGTGGTGTTCTCGGGACAGGTGCTGCTCGAACTGGCACGCCGCGGCATTTCGCGCGAGCAGGCCTACGAGTGGGTGCAGCGCAACGCCATGCGCTCGTTCCACGAGCGCGTTGATTTCAAGTCGCTGCTGCTGGCCGACGCCGACGTCACGGGCGTACTGCCTCCGGCGGACATCGAGAAGACGTTCGACCTCGACGAGCAGCTGCGCAACGTCGATGTTGTGTTCGAGAGGGTGTTCGGGTAGCGCAGGGCGCAGTCCTGCGTCGCTGGGGCGGGCGTCAGCCCACCCAAAGGAGCTGATTCGTGAAGGCGCGCGTGTTCGTCACGTTGAAACCATCGGTGTTCGACCCGCAGGGCCGCACCATCGTCGAGGCCCTGCACTCGCTCGGGTATGGCGGGGTCGGCGACGTCAGGCAGGGCAAGTACTTTGAAGTGGAAGTCGACGCGGCATCGGCCGACGAGGCGCGTCGTCTGGTCGGCGAGATCGCCGACAAGGTGCTCGCCAACCCCGTGATTGAGAGTTACCAGATAGAGATCGTGTCATGAAGTTCGCGGTCGTCGTCTTTCCGGGTTCCAACTGCGATCACGACGCCTATCACGCGGTGAAGCACGTCCTTGGGCATGACGCGTCGTTCGTCTGGCACAAGGACACGTCGCTCGGAGGTGCCGATGCCGTCATCCTGCCCGGCGGGTTCGCCCACGGCGATTACCTGCGCACCGGCGCCATCGCGCGGTACTCGCCCATCATGGCGACGGTCCGGTCGTTCGCCGACGGCGGCGGGCCCGTGCTCGGCGTGTGCAACGGCTTTCAGATTCTGCTCGAAGCCGGCCTGCTGCCCGGCGCGATGCTGCGTAATCGCGGACTGAAGTTCATCTGCGAGGACGTGCGCATCCGTGTCGAAGAGACCGATACGGCGTTCACAGCGGCCTGCGCGAAGGGCCAGACGCTTCGCATTCCGATCAATCACGGCGAGGGCAACTACTTCGCGTCTGACGATGTGCTCGACGCCCTCGAGCGGGAGCGTCGCGTGATCTTCCGCTATGTCGACGCCGCCGGACAGCCGACTCCCGAAGCCAATCCCAACGGCGCGTCGCGCAACATCGCCGGCATCTGCAACGAAGGCCGCAACGTCGTCGGCATGATGCCGCACCCCGAGCGGGCCTGCGAAGGCGTGCTGGGCAGCGCCGACGGTCTCGTGTTGTTCGAGTCGGTCGTCAAGACGCTCGCCGATCGTGGCGGAATGGCGGTGAGCCGATGAGCACCTTCGACGCCGCGACCCTCGAACGCCACGGCCTCAAAGACGACGAGTACGCGCGCATCGTCGAGATTCTGGGCCGCGAGCCTACGCTGACCGAACTCGGGCTGTTCTCGGTGATGTGGTCCGAGCACTGCAGCTACAAGAGCTCACGCGTGCATCTGAAGACGCTGCCGACTACGGGGCCGCGCGTGCTCGAGGGCCCCGGCGAGAACGCCGGTGCCGTCGACATCGGCGACGGCATGGCGGCCGTCTTCAAGATCGAGTCGCACAACCATCCGTCTTTCATCGAACCGTATCAGGGGGCAGCGACGGGTGTCGGCGGCATCATCCGCGACATCTTCACGATGGGCGCGCGTCCGGTTGCGCTGATGAACTCGCTGCGCTTCGGCCCGCTCGACGAGCCGAACAACCGCCGCATCCTGTCGGGTGTCGTCGCCGGCATCGGCGGCTACGGCAACAGCATCGGTATCGCGACGGTTGGCGGCGAGGTGATGTTCGACGAGACGTACTCGGGCAATCCGCTCGTCAACGTCTTCTGTCTCGGCCTGGTCAAGGCCGACGGCATCGTCCGCGCAAAGGCGTCTGGTGTCGGCAATCCGGTGTACTACCTCGGTGCGAAGACCGGTCGCGACGGCATTCACGGAGCGACCATGGCGTCGGCCGAGTTCGACGAAGCGTCGGCCGAGAAGCGGCCCGCCGTGCAGGTCGGCGATCCGTTCATGGAGAAGCTGCTGCTCGAAGCGTGCCTCGAGCTGATGAAGAGCGATGCCGTCGTTGCGGTCCAGGACATGGGCGCGGCGGGACTCACGTGCTCGACCGCCGAGTGCGGTGCGCGTGGCGGCGTCGGTATCGAGATCGACGTCTCGCTGGTGCCCGTGCGCGAGACCGGCATGACGCCGTACGAGATCATGCTCTCGGAATCGCAGGAACGCATGCTGCTGGTCGTCAAGAAGGGGCGCGAGGCAGAGGTCGAGCGCATCTTCGAGAAGTGGGATCTGCACGCCGCGAAGATCGGCGAGGTCACCGGTGACGGCCTCTTGCGCGTCAAGAACCAGGGCGAGGTCGTGGCCGAAGTGCCGGCGTCGGCGCTGGCCGACGATGCACCGGTGTATCACCGGCCGTTTGCCGAGCCTGCGTCGCAGGCCGAGTTGCGGACGATGCCGGCGCCTGGCGCCGCACCCGCGCCGCGAGACGCGTTCCTGCAGCTCTTGTCCTCGCCTGGTATTGCGAGCAAGCAGTGGATCTATCGCCAGTACGACTCGATGGTGCGCACGAACACGCTCGTGCCCGCGGGCGCAGGCGCCGGCGTCGTGCGCGTGAAGGGCACGTCGCGCGCGCTCGCGACCTCGGTGGATGGCAACGGACGCTATTGCCTGCTCGATCCGTATGTGGGTGCGCAGCTTGCGGTTGCCGAGGCCGCGCGTAACGTCGCGTGTGCCGGTGGTCAGCCGATTGGCGTGACGAACTGCCTCAACTTCGGCAATCCCGAGCGGCCCGAGATCATGTGGCAGTTCGCCGAGGCCGTCCGCGGCATCGGCGACGCGTGTCGTGCGCTCGACCTTCCCGTCACCGGCGGCAACGTCAGTCTGTACAACGAAACCGACGGCAAGGCTGTGCTGCCCACCCCGGTCATCGGCGTGCTTGGTGTCATTGACGACGCCTCGCGTGTGCAGTCGCGCGTCTTTCCCGGCGAAGAGCTCGACATCGTGCTGCTGGGCTCGACGAAGGATGAGTTCGGCGGGAGCGAGTACCAGAAGACGCTGCATGGCATCATTCGGGGTGTTCCACCCGCGCTCGACCTCGACCGTGAGCGCGCGCTGCAATCGCTGCTCGTCGAAGCGGCGTCCAAAGGATGGACTCGCTCGGCGCACGACTGTGCCGACGGCGGGTTCGCGGTGACACTGGCTGAATGCTGCTTCGGCAGCGGCGGTGGTGCGACCGTCGATCTGGCGGCGCCAGAGGCGGGCGACCCGGTCGCGGCTGCGCTGTTCTCCGAAACGGCGTCACGCGCCGTCGTCACCGCGGCCACGGGACAGATCGACACGCTGCTCGAGCGTGCGAAGGCGCTGAATGTCCCGGCGGCGGTCATCGGACGCACCGGCGGCGCTCGCATCGTCATCCGGGTCGCGGGCCGCGAGGCCATCGACTGCAGCGTGGCCGAGGCCGAAGCGGCCTGGTCGCAGGGCCTCAAACGGTACTTCGAAGGCAAAGTGGCATGAAGCAGTCTGAAACGGCGGCCAGGCGGGGTGCAGGGGGCCCCGCCGATGGAATGCCGCTGAGCGGCGCGGGGCGTGGGGTCCCCGCGAGCGAGGCGGCCAGGCGGGGTGCAGGGGGCCCCGCCGATGGAATGCCGCT
>Ga0079224_100001188_pt1 | contig 29087 bp, 21 predicted proteins | sample Stecom2015_FD_80414 | JGI IMG/M metagenome (GOLD analysis project Ga0079224, IMG submission 80414) | Agricultural soil microbial communities from Utah to study Nitrogen management - Steer compost 2015 | ecosystem: Environmental > Terrestrial > Soil > Agricultural land | place: USA: Utah... | reverse complement strand
TGGGGAACGGGGGGCCGACTTGCCCGACGCGGCGCAAATCGGATTAAAGTTGCCTCATGCGCCACCACTCGGCTCGGCCTTGGCATCCAGCGCTCCTGGTTTTGCTCCTCGGCTGCTCGACCGAAACCACGGTCACTGGCACCGGTGGCAATGGCGGCGACGCCGGGTCAGCAGGCAGTGGGGCGAACACCGGCGGCACGGGCGGCAACACCGACGGGGGCGTCACACTCGACTGCAACACCTACTGTAACCGTATGGCCGACAACTGCAGCGAGGTCGTGCAGTACCCCTCGCGCGCGGCCTGCGAAGGCGTGTGCGCGGCGTTCAACGAGGGCAGCTTGCAGGACGACGGCGGCGAGAACACCCTCGGCTGCCGCATCTATCACGCTGGGCTTGCCGCGGTCGACAACCCCAACGTCCATTGCCCGCACGCTGGACCGACCGGCGCGAACATGTGCGGCAGCAACTGCCAGGGGTATTGCCAGTTGATGTTGGGCATCTGTCCGGACACCTACGAGAACAACGTCGCCTGCGAGGAGGCCTGCGAGGCCTTCGACGACAGGGAGGTGACCAACTTCCGGTACGCAACCCCCAGCGACACGCATAGCCCGCTGTTTTGCCGCGTTCGCCAGGCCCTGGTGGCCGCCGAGGCGGCGCCCAACACGGCCAATCGCATGCAACAGTGCGCGCTTGCCGGCTTCGACTCCACCGCCTGCGCGCCTGCCGGTGGCGGCGCGGGCGCGGGTGGCACCGCAGGCTCCGGGGGCTGAACGCAAGGGCCGCGATGGAAGTCCCTGCATACTCCGCGGGGACGCTCCGAACCGCGCGGGACCGCGAGAGCCGTTGCTGGACGCGGAGCTCGCGGGTGCTGCCGCCGAATGGCGTTCCCCTGCCTGGCGCTTGCGGCTCCGGCCGCGCTCAGTCCGAACCCGTCTTTGGTACGGCTCGCCCGCGGGGTCTTCGCCGCCGGCGCCGTCGCCCGGCGCCCCGGCGCACGAAACGCCCATCTTCGCACGCGCGGTAGCCGAACGCCTCGACCGCCGCGGTGACGTCCGCCCGCTTGCCGCCGATCCAGCTCCGCACCTCTGGCGGCAGCTCGAAGGCGCCGTCGCGGCCGAGGGCACGCAGGCGCCGCGCGACGCGGTTGGCCAAATCCGCGCGGATGGCGCGCGCGCCGTACACGGCGTAGCCGACGCGCAGGTAGGCTGCCTCATCGACGCCGCCGGGCACCGCGAAATGCGGGGTGGTCGCGGGCGGCAGGGGCGGCAGGGGCCCGGACAGCGACGCGAGCGCCCGGCGCTGCTTCTGTGCGGCCGGTTCGAGCAGCCCCCGCGCCACCACCAGCTCCGATCCGATATCGACGCCGCGGCGCGCCAGCGCCTCGCGATCTTCGTCAAGCAAGCCGTCGATCTGCGTCTTCGCGGCGCGTGACCGGATGACGCCGAGCCCCCGCCCGAGCTGATAGAGGAGCCCCCGCGCGGCCGGGCCGAGCGGCTGCCGATCGGGGACGAAGTCGAACGTCTCGGCGATGAAATCGCGTGTCCAGGCCACCAGACGTCGCTGCGCCCGCAGCCGATCGCCGGGCCCCGCCTCCTCGGGCAAGCTGGCGCTCACCTCCGGACGGAGCAGCTCGGGACCTGGCTTCAGGCGGCCGACGACCTGGCCGCGGAAGACCAGCGTGGCCTGCTCGGTGAGCTCGATCTCTTGGTGGGCGGCGTCGACCAATGCTCCGACGAAGCTCTCCGGAGCGTCCTCTCCGGCCGCGGGCGCGAGCCGTGCCCGCATCGCTTGGAGCTGCTCGAAGGGGTGGCCGCTCGCTGCGCGCGCAGGCGCGCTGGTACGGCGCGTACGCGCGATGAAGCGATCGACCAGCGCCTGGTGCAAGGCGTCGCTCAGGCGGTCTTCGACCTCCCGACTTCTGGCTTGCCAGTGCTCGGCGTGGCGCAGCCAGCCCGACTGGTGGGTGATGTAGGTCCAGGTTCGGATGAACGCCAGGCGCGCGAGCAGCATGTCGATGTCGCCGCTCGGCTGATCGATCCGCGCGATGCGGCGCGCCATCCAGTCCTCGTCGAGGCGGCCCGCGCTGCCGGTGAGCTGCAGGTAGATCTCGGCCAACAGCTCGATGTGTTGGCCCAGCATCAGCTGCTGAAAGTCGGGCACGCGGCAGACGTTCCACAACAGCTCGACGCGGCTCGGGGCGGTCGCGCGCTCTCGGATGTCGGGCCGCGCCGACAAGCTCGCGAGCGCGACGGCGTCCTCGGCCGTGTCGATGGGCACCAGGCAGCGGTCGGGGGGCGGGCGTTTGAGCGACGCGGCGAGCGCATCGAGCGAGGACACGTCGAGATCGGAGTTGCGGTAGTAGAGCCGCTGCTCGGGTGCGAAGCGGTGCTGCTCGATGGCCCGCGCCACCCGCGGATCGAGCGGTTCGAGCGGCGACAACGTGCCGAAGCTGCCGTCGTTCAGGTGCCGCCCGGCGCGCCCGGCGATCTGGGCCAGCTCGGCCGGCTCCAGCCGGCGCTCCTGGCGCCCGTCGAACTTGCGCAGATCGGCGAAGGCCACGTGGTGCAGGTCGAGGTTCAGGCCCATGCCGATGGCGTCGGTCGCCACCAGGTACTGGACCTCGCCGGATTGATACAAGGCCACCTGCGCGTTGCGCGCCCTGGGTGACAGCGCGCCCAGCACGACGGCGGCGCCCCCGCGGCGCGTGCGCAGGCGTTCGGCGAGCTCGTACACGCGGGCCATCGAGAACGCGACCACGGCGCTCCGAGGGGGCAGGGCCGAGAGCGAGACGCTGCCGGCGTGCCGCAGCCGCGACAGCCGAGGGTGGCGGCGAACCGCGGCCGAGGGGACCAGCCGCTCGATCAGCGGGCGCAGCGTGTCTGCCCCCATGAACCAGGTCTCCGAGCTGCCGCGCGCGCGGAGCAGCCGATCGGTGAAGACGTGCCCCCGCTCCGGGTGGGCCGCGAGCTGGATCTCGTCGACACCCAGAAACTGCACCGGCCGCTCGATGGGCATCGCCTCGACGGTGCAGATGAAGTAGCGAGCCCGCGCGCCGATGCGCTTTTCCTCGCCCGTGACGAGCGCCACCGCGGCTTCGCCCACCTCGCTGGTGACGCGGTCGTAGACCTCCCGGGCCAGGAGCCGGAGCGGGAACCCGAGCATCCCGGTCTCGTGCTCCAGCATCCGCTGAATGGCGCGATGCGTCTTGCCGGTGTTCGTCGGGCCGAGCACGGCGGTGACGGGCGCCGAGTCCGCCATGGGGGACGGTCTAGCGCGTGCCGTCGGGGCGGGCCAACGGCTCGAGCCGGGCTCCTCAGCCCCGCGCTTGGTAGCGGGCGATGAGGGCGTTGGTCGAGCTGTCGTGTCCGGTGACCTCACCCCGAGCTTGGAGCTCCGGCAGGATCTTGCCGGCGAGCTGCTTGCCGAGCTCGACGCCCCACTGATCGTAGCTGTTGACGTTCCAGATCACGCCCTGGACGAAGATTTTGTGCTCGTAGAGCGCGATCAGCCGGCCGAGCGCGCGCGGCGTGAGCTGGTCGACGACGAGGGTGTTGGTGGGACGGTTGCCGGGGAACACCTTGTGGGGCGCGAGCTCGGCGACCCGCTCGGGGGCGAGGCCGGCGCGTCCGAGCTCGGCGCGCGCCTCCTCGGCGGTCTTGCCGCGCATCAGCGCTTCGGTCTGCGCGAAGCAGTTGGCGAGCAGCATGGCGTGGTGCTCGCCGATCGGGTTGTGCGATCGGAGGGGCACGATGAAGTCGGCCGGAACCAGCTCCGTCCCCTGGTGGATGAGCTGGTAGAACGCATGCTGCCCGTTCGTCCCCGGCTCTCCCCAAATGATGGGGCCGGTGGCGTAGTCGGTGATCGGGCGGCTCTGCCGGTCGACCCCCTTGCCGTTGCTCTCCATGTCGGCCTGCTGCAGGTAAGCCGGCAGGCGCTTGAGGTATTGGTCGTAGGGCAAGATGGCGTAGCTCGCGGCGCCGAAGAAGTTTCGATACCAGATGCCGAGCAGCGCCATGATCACCGGGATGTTCTCGGCGAGCGGCGCGGTGCGAAAATGCTCGTCCACGTCGAACGCGCCGGTGAGCAGCTCCTCGAAGCGGTCCATGCCAACCATGCAGGCGATGGACAGTCCGATGGCCGACCAGAGGGAGTAGCGCCCGCCGACCCAATCCCAGAACTCGAACATGTTGTCCGGGTCGATGCCGAAGGCGCGCACCTGCTCGGCGTTGGTGGAGAGCGCGACGAAGTGTTTGGCGACCGCGCGCTCGTCCCCGAGCCGTTCGATCAACCAGGCGCGGGCCGAGCGCGCGTTGGCCATGGTCTCTTGGGTGGTGAACGTCTTGGACGCGACCAGGAAGAGGGTGGTCTCCGGATCGACCCGGCGCAGCGTCTCGCTGATGTCGGTGCCGTCGACGTTGGAGACGAAATGGCAGTCGAGCCCTGGTGCCCAGTAGGGGCGCAGCGCCTCGGTCACCATGACGGGGCCCAGGTCCGAGCCGCCGATGCCGATATTGACCACGTGCTCGATGCGCTTGCCGGTGTGACCGGTCCAGGCGCCCGAGCGCACGCGCTCGGAGAAGGCGCGCATTTTCGCCAGCACGGCGTTCACCTCGGGCATGACGTCGCGTCCGTCGACCCGGATGGGGCGGTTCGAGCGATTGCGCAGCGCCACGTGCAAGACGGCGCGGCCCTCGGTGACGTTGAGCTTTTCGCCGGCGAACAGCCGGGCGGTGAACCCGGGGACGTCGGCCTCTTCGGCCAGGCGCACGAGCAAGCCGAGGGTCTGCTCGGTGATCCGGTTTTTCGAGTAGTCGAAGAGCAGATCGTCGAGCGCCAGGGAGAACTTCTCGAAGCGCGTCGGGTCGGCGGCGAACAGATCGCGCAGGTGCAGGCCCTGAACTGTGCCGTAGTGCTCGCGTAAGGAAACCCAGGAAGGGCAGCGGGTGGGGCTCATGGGGCCGGCGGTGTAGCGCGTGGATCTGGCCGAGTAAAGCCGGCTTGCTGGGCGCGTCGCCTCGAGAATCTTGGCTCGGGCGATCGCGATTTCGCCGAAGAGGCCCCACGGCCAGCAGGAGCGGACCGGCAGCAGGTGTTAGATTCCTCGAGCGACGGGAGGCCTGAGCGCGTGAGCCTATTTCAAGCCTTCGAACCTGAGCCGGCGGAGCGGCGGGGAGCGGCGGACGTCTTCATCCGGCGCGCCGCCGCGAGCGACGCCGAAGCGATCGCCCACATCCGCCAAGAACGCCACGGTGGGGGTCTGGAGCGACAGCTCGCCCACAGCCGGCGCTGGATCGCCCGGATCGCAGACGCGCCGGAGCAGCTGCTGCTGGTGGCGGTGCTCGACGACGAGGTCACCGGCTACGGATACGCGGGCCTGTTTCAACCCCCGGACGCGCCCACCCTCCGCAACATGGCCCCGGGCGGGTACTACCTGCGCGGCGTGGTGGTGCGCTCGTCGGCGCGCCGCCGGGGCATCGGACGGCGGCTGACCGAGGCGCGGCTGAGCTGGATCGCCGAGCGCGCCGAGATCGCCTATTACTGCGCGAACGCAGCCAATCGAGCGACGCTGGCGATGCACGCCGAGTTCGGCTTCGAGGAGGTGACGCGGGATTTTTGCTACCCCGGGGTCCGCTTCGAGGACGGGTCGGGCGGGATCTTGCTCTGCGCCCGGTTGAAGCCGCCGCTCTGAGGCTCGCGCGCCGCGGCTGGGCAATACTCCTGGACCAGCCGCAGCAGCCGGTTGAAGTCCGCTGGCTTCTGCATCACCGGGTGGCCCGAGGGCATCCGCTCCGTGACCGCGGACAGGATGATGACGGCGCTCTCTGCGGCTCCGTCCAAAGTTTTCAGTTTGGCTAGAAATTCCCAGCCATCCATCACGGGCATCATCAAGTCGAGCAGGATCAAGCAGGGGTGGCCGATGTGCTCGACCAGCTCGAGGGCTTCCCGCCCGTTTCTTGCCAGGTGGACGAGGTAGCCGTGCTCGGCCAGCAGCTGGTGCAGCACCTGGCGAGCATCCGGATCGTCCTCCACCACGAGCACGGGCGCTCGTTCGGAATCCTTCATAACGATCTTCCTGTCGAGGGTAAGGACGCTCCAGGAGCCTGGCAACTTGGAGCGATTTTCTCAGGGGCAACACCGCACAAGGTTTGTGCGGGATTGGTGAATCCGTCGCGGGTTTCTGAGAAGCCCTCATTTTTGTGAGCCAGTTGGGCTTTCGGCGCGGACTAATAGAATGTCACCGCTATGGCGTTGTCCGATTCCGGCTCGTGATCGATCTGCGAGTTTACCGGCATTAGGTAAGCGAATCTGGCAACGCCCAGGGCGGCGGCGATTCAGGGTTTTTCAAGTGCGGCCGGGCGGCTCGATCTCGGGTCGCGCCCGGTCTTCAGGACGAAAGCTCCCGATCATGACGCAAAACGACGTTCAAGCGGCCATCGAGGCGCGGACACAATCCTTCGTTCAAGACATCGCGGCCTTGGTCCGACAAGCCGCTGTCGACTCCATCCAGCAGGCGCTCGGCCAGGGGCCGGTGCTGCGCTTGCCGCCGAGCGCCGGGCGACGCTCCAAGCGGATCCGACGGACCGCCGCGAGCTTGTCGGAGACCGCTGAGCGGCTGTTTGCAGAGATCCGAACGCGACCGGGTCAACGCATCGAACAGATCGCCCGTTCGCTCGGGGTGAGCACCAAGAGCCTGGTACGCCCTGCGAAGATGCTGATCGCCGAGCGTCGCATCACCACCCGCGGGCACAAGCGCGCGACCCAGTACTTCGCGCTCTCCTGAGCCGATCGTCCGCGCCGGCAGGACCTCCGGGGCGACGCGGGCTGCGGGCTGCGACTCGCTCGGACAAACCCGTGCTCGAAATGGCAGTGCGGCTGCAAATGATGCCAAGCGCCCACTTCGGGTGTATACGCGGCCGAGACCCGACCAAGGAGGAGCACGCGGGATGCCGAAGCGTCCACATGTATTGGGAATGGTCCTGGCCGGAGGCGAGGGCAAACGACTCTGGCCGTTGACACGGGATCGAGCGAAGCCGGCGGTGCCGTTCGGGGCCAATTACCGCCTCGTCGATTTCGCGCTGAGCAACCTGGTCAACGGGCGCTACCTGCGCATCGCGGTCCTCACCCAGTACAAAAGCCACAGCCTCGACCGCCACTTGGCTCAGACGTGGCGCATGTCGCCGCTGTTCAATAACTACGTGATGAGCGTGCCGGCGCAGATGCGCCTCGGCCGCCGCTGGTTCGAGGGCTCCGCGGACGCGATCTATCAAAATCTGAACCTGATCGCCGACGAGAACCCCGAGTACATCATCGTGTTCGGCGCCGACCACGTGTACCGCATGGATCCGGAGCAGATGGTCGAAGCGCACCTGCAGTCGGGCGCTGGCGTGACGGTGGCCGCCATCCGGGTCCCGCGGGCCGAGTCGCACCGCTTCGGTGTGATCGAGCCTGGCAGCAACGATCGCATCCGCCGCTTTCGGGAGAAGCCCACCGATTGCGAAGGCCTGCCCGACGATCCGAACAGCATCTACGCCTCGATGGGCAACTACGTCTTCACGACCAAGACCCTGGTGGAGGCGGTGCGCGCGGACGCAGAGCGGGCCGAGAGCGCCCACGACATGGGCGGCAACATCATCACGATGCTGGTTCAGGCGGGGGAAGCGGCCGTCTACGACTTCACGAAGAACCGCGTCCCTGGAGAGACCGAGCGGGACCGCGGCTACTGGCGCGACGTGGGGGAGCTCGACAGCTACTACGAGGCGCAGATGGACCTCATCAGCGTGCACCCCATCTTCAATCTCTACAACCAGGAGTGGCCGATCCACACGTTTTACGGCTCGCTCCCGCCCGCCAAATTCGTCTTCGACGAGGAGGGGCGGCGCGGCATGGCGGTGGATTCCATCGTGAGCGCCGGCGTCATCATGGCGGGGGGCACGGTCCGGCGCTCGGTCGTGTCGCCGGGCGTGCTGGTCCACAGCGGAGCATTGGTGGAGGACAGCGTGCTCTTGCACAACGTCGACGTGGGTCGGGGCGCGATCGTCAAGCGCGCGATCATCGACAAGAACGTGCGGATCCCGGCGGGCGCGCGCATCGGCGTGGACGCCGAGGAAGACCGCGCGCGGGGCTTCACCGTCTCCGAGGGCGGCGTCGTGGTGGTGGGCAAGGGCGATCCGGTGCCGGGGCGCTGATGGAGAACCCGGCTTTGAAAGTGGCGCTCCTGACGCGCGAGTACCCGCCCGAAATCTACGGCGGCGCGGGCGTGCACGTGGAGTACCTGGCGCGAGAGCTCGAGCGGCACGTCGCGCTGCGCGTGCATTGCTTCGGCGCGCCGCGAACGGCGCCGGAGGTCGCCAAGAGCTACCAGCCGTGGCCGGAGCTTGCCGGCGCGGCGCCGCACCTGCAAGCGCTGCGCACGCTCAGCGTCGACCTGGCGATGGCGGCGGACCTGGAAGGGGCGAGCCTCGTGCACAGCCACACCTGGTACGCCAACTTCGCGGGGCACCTGGCCAAGCTCTTGTACGGCATCCCTCACGTGATGACGTCGCACAGCCTCGAGCCGTTGCGCCCCTGGAAAGCCGAGCAGCTCGGCGGCGGCTACGCGCTGTCGAGCTTCTGCGAGCGCATCGCCATCGAGACCGCCGACGCGGTGGTGGCGGTGTCGTCGGGGATGAAGCGAGACATCCTCGCGGCGTATCCGGCGGTGGATCCCGACCGGGTGCGCGTCATCTACAACGGCATCGACCCGGACCAGTACCGCCCTGACGCGTCCCAGGACGCGCTCCACCGACACGGCATCGACGCGGGGCAGCCGTACGTCGTCTTCGTAGGAAGGATCACTCGTCAGAAGGGGGTGATCCACCTGCTGGAGGCCGCCCGGTTCTTGCCTGAGGGCCTGCAGCTCGTGTTGTGCGCGGGCGAGCCGGACACGCCCGAGATCGCCGAAGAGATGCGGGCCCTGGTGGCCGAAGCCAACCGCCGCCTGCGTGTGATCTGGATCGAGCGCATGTTGCCGCGACCGGAGGTGATCCAGATCCTGAGCCACGCCCGGCTGTTCGTGTGCCCCTCCGTCTACGAGCCGTTCGGCATCGTCAACCTCGAGGCCATGGCGTGCGGGGCGCCCGTGGTGGCGTCGGCGGTCGGCGGCATCCCGGAGGTGGTGGTCGACGGCGAGACCGGGTTTTTGGTGCCGTTCGAGAGTGACGGCAGCGCGGCGGGCACCCCCCGCGATCGGGAACGCTTCGCCCGCGATCTGGCCGGCCGCATGCAGCTCTTGCTCGACGACCCCGAGCGCGCCCGGCGCTTCGGGCAAGCCGGGCGACAGCGGGTGCTCGATCACTTCAGCTGGGCCGCCGTGGCGCGGGAGACCGCGGCGCTCTACCGAGCGCTGGTGGACGAGCGGAGCTGAGCCCCGCGCCTACTGCCGCCGGGTCTCGCTCCCAGGGGATGGCCGCGCCCGGGAGCGCGCGCTCGGCTGCTCGCGCTCGGGGGGCAGGCGGCGCGGCGGAACGGTCACGGGTTTGCTCGAGGCGGCGGCGCTGCCGGTGCGCGGGATACGGTAGACCTTGCGGGCCTGGATCAAGGTGCCGCGGAGGTTGTTCGCGCGCTGGATGGCCTTCACGCTGGCGCCGTACTTCTTGGACAGGCCGATCAGCGTCTCGCCCTTCTTGACGCGGTGGGAGACGTAGTAGGTGGGCGGCTTGATCCGACCCGCCTCGACCAAGAAAGGGTAGGCGCGGCGCGCCGTCTCTTGCGCGACGGGGTTGAAAAACCGGATATGCAGGTGGGTGGCGTGGCCCGGTGCGTGGCGAATGATGGCGCGCCGGCCGCCCCCCCCCGCGAACAGGCCATGCACCCAGGCCGGATCTTCACCCTTGGCGAGCGCGTGCTCACGGAGCAGCCGCTGAATCGAATGATCGATCAGGATCATCTCGACGTCGGTCTCGATCACCAGCGCGCGAACGAACGCCCAGGTGCGAGCCACGTCGAGGTTCTTCGCGCGGGCGCGGGCGTACCAGCCGGAGGACTCGTCCGAGTAGAAGAAGCTGATGTCGACGTCGCGTCCCGACTGGTGGCTGATGTGGGGGCGCAGGTGCCCACCGTTCTTTCCGCTGATGTGCCCGATGTGCAGCTTCGGCGTATTGGGGAAAGCGGCGTGCACGGCGTCGATGGCGGTGGTCAAATAATCGATCGTCTCGCGAGTCCCCCAGGCATGCGCGGGGTCGACGAGCTCCCAACGGTCGGACTCGGGCATGCGCATGCCGTTGAGGAGCAGGCCGCCGCTTGGGCTGCCGAGGGACATGCAGCCGAGCTCTTCGGGAGCTTCCTTGACCGCTTGCTCGATGCGCTCGGTGGGCCAGTCGTCGAGCGGATGAGCTGGCGTGACCCCCTCCATCGGCTCCGCCGGCTCGATCGGCGCCGTCAGATCCTCGGGCTGATGATAGGCCTCGGAGTCGGTGGGCTCGGTCTCGGGCGTTTCGGGCGGGCTCGCCGCGGGCGGTGGCGAGCTGGACGAGATTGGGGCCGAGGCGGGCGTCGCGGCCCCGGAGCAGCCGACGAGCGGCGCGACGCAGGCGGGCAGGAGCCAAAGGAGCCGGGCGATCCCAGGTCGGGTGAACGAGGGGGAGACGCGGCGCGGCATGGGGCGCAAGGTTAAAGCGAGTCGTCGCTCGGGGCCAATCTGACGCGCGAGCGCGGGCCGCCTCTTGGCGCGTCGCGTCGTCAGCGCCCTTCCGCTCGCGCGCGCTCGCCTTGCCCTGCAAAATGCTCGGATCCAGGGCGTGACGCCGGGCGCAAAGATCGCGTGGGTTGAGCCGTCGAGCGCCTGAAAAATCGTCGAACCGTTCTCTCCTCTACGCGAAGGAAGCAGGAGAGGTCGTCCCGGTGGACTCGCCTGTGCTTTCGCGCACTTCGGGTTCTGCTGGCAGATCGGCGGGCGAAGCACCTCAAAGCTGGCCCGCCGCGTGCATCGGCACGCCTGCATGGGCTGGATGCGGTCTCCCGCGAAGGGCCAATGAGGGATCGAGCCATGGGAGCTCATGAGGGTGAGACCCTGATCGAGGTGCTCGGCGAGCTGCTCGAGCTGAAGTATCGCGCCCTGGCTGCCTGCGAGGTCGCCGAGGCGCGCCTCCGTGACACGGTGAGCCGCGCCAAGCTCGCGGAGTTTCGCCGCGAGCACCTCGAACACCTCGAGGACCTCCGCCGCGAGCTGCAAGCGCTTGGGGGCGAGCCCATCGGGCCGGCCGACGTGGGGCCGACCCCACCGCTGCTTGCCGGCGACGGGGATCGAGCGCTGCTGCGCGCCGTGCGCGAAAGCGAGGCGCAGAACAGCGCGGCGTGCGACCGGTTGCTGCGGCGGGTCGACGCTCCAGCGACGCTCCGAGAGTCGATGGCTCGGCACGTGTCGGATGAACGCCGTCACCGAGCCTGGCTCGCGCAGCGGCTGGAGTACTTGCGCCGACAGGTGCCACGCGAGCGCCCGGAGCGTGCCCGCTGAGCCGATCGAAGCGCCCTTGGGGCGAGGCCGGTTGCCGCCCGGGCAGGCGCCGGGTTATGACTGCAGAGACATGCAGTTTCGGCCCGGAACTCCGTTGGCGATGGCGTTCGAGTCGCTCGGCCGACTACGAGAGCGCTGGCCTGGTGGTGGCTTCAGCTGGGACAACCGCCTGCAGTGTGTTGCTTCGTCGATCCACATCGACTTGGTGCAGGAGGGGCGCGCCGCCGCGGCGCTCGCGTTGCCGTTCGAGTGGAACATGCGAAACATCATGAACGCCCCCGCGCCCGTGCGAGAAATGGCGGAGCAGACCGGTGGGATCCGCCCCGACCGGCTGCTGTTCTCCGGCGAGCCGTTCGGCTTGAACATCGTGTACGGCTTGTGGTGGCCGTGGGGGGACGACGTCACCATTTCTTTCCGCGTCGGGCTCGCGGGGCCGGCCGTGGTGCGGGACGATGTCCAGTCGAAGTTCCGCGACCTCTTCGGCGCGGAGCTTTGACGAAACGAACGGCTCGCCGCTCGGCCGGCAGCCGACACGGCGGGTGCGTCTGGCAAGCCCGGACGACCGCTTCGGGGACGTTCGACGGGCCGGCGCTCGGGTAGGATTGACGGCGCGCGCAAAGCCGCCGGGCCAGTGCAACGACTCGAAGCGTCGAAGCGCTTCGGCCACCCGGCGAATAACAATCCAGCTTCAGTTGTAATTGCCTATCGGCCTCGATCACCGATGCGCAGCACAGCGGAGATCCCGACGAATTCGGGGCGGATCGAGCGCGGGTGAGCAGGCCGCATTCGGGACGTCTGGCTGGCAAACGCTCCGGTGCCCCAAGGTTGCCCGACAACAGCTCATGCACTAGATTACATAGGTGAAGGCGAGCTCCGTCCAACAGATGCAGGACCGGCTTCGTGAGGCTGGGTTGCGCGCCACGTTGCCTCGGGTCGCGGTCTTGCGGCACTTGCTCGCGGCTCGGGCTCCGCTGTCCCATGGCGATGTCGCCGAGGCGCTGGAAGGCAGCGGGTTCGACCGTGCCACCGTCTACCGCAACCTGATGGATCTCACCGAGGCCGGGTTGCTCCGGCGCACGGACATGGGAGATCACATCTGGCGGTTCGAGATCGTGGCGGACACGGCAGAGCACTCGCGGGAAGAGCATCCGCACTTCATCTGCGGCGGTTGCGGCACGGTAGCGTGCCTGCCGGAGAGCGCCGTCTCGGTGCGTCCGGTGCGCGGGGGGCCGCGGGCTCTGCGCCGCAAGGGCATCGCCGTGCAGGTGCGCGGTCTGTGTGACGCCTGCCTCTGAACGGCGTCTCGCGTGCGCGTGTCGAATAGCGAGCCCGCGGATCGCGTCCAAAGAAGCGCTGCTCGTCCGGCCGCAGGGCCCGCGCGCGGCGATTTGATGTCGGCAAAGGTGCGGCTCCGGTGCTATGGAGCGCCGCGGCGACGAAAACGATGAGGCACGGGATGCGACGACTGCTGTTGCTGGCGATGGCGCTCTTGGCGACGCTCGCGCCGGCGGGCGCCCGAGCGGCGCTGCGCGTGGTGACCACGACGGCCGACCTCGCGGCCCTGGTCAAAGAGATCGGTGGGGGAGACGTCGCGGTCACGGCGGTGGCATCGCCAGGCCAAGATCCGCACTGGGTCGACCCCCGACCGAGCCTCGCGCTCGAGCTCGCCAAGGCTGACCTGCTGATCGTCACCGGCTTGGATCTCGAAGTCGGCTGGCTGCCGAAGTTGGTGACCGGCGCCAGGAACCCGCAGATCTTGCCGGGGCGAGCGGGCTACCTCGACGCTTCGCGCGCGATCACGCCGCTGGCGATCCCCGCAGCTCGCGACCGGTCCCAGGGCGACGTGCACCCCCGCGGCAGTCCGCACTACTTGCTCGATCCTCGGCGAGCGGTGCCCGTCGTGAAGGCCATCGCCGAGCGGATGGGTCAACGGGATCCCGAGCGCGCTCCGGCCTACCGGGAGCGCGGCGAACAGAGCGCGCAGCGCATCACCAAATGGCGAGCGCATTGGGAGGCCAAGGCAAAGAAGCTCAAAGGTAAAAAGCTGGTCGCCTACCACCAGTCCTTCGACTACCTGTCGGATTGGCTGAAATTTTCGGTGATCGCGCACGTGGAGCCGCGCCCCGGGATCCCGCCGAATCCGCGTCACGTCGCGCAGGTGATCGAGACGATGAAGCGGGAGCGGGTCCCCGTCTTGCTGCAGGAGCCCTGGTTTCCAGACACGACGTCGAAGCTCATCGCTCAGAAAGCAGGGGCGGCGTTGGTGAAGCTGCCGGGCGCACCAGACGCCGCGAAAGGCGAGTCCTACGTGGGGTACATGAACCGGGTGGTCGAGCAGCTGCTCGCCGGCCTCGAACGCTGAGCGGCCGCGCCGGCAACTTGGTTTTAGAGCCCGGCCGGCGCCATGCTAGAGCCGTTCGCGACGATGAGCGACGAGGCAGCGTGGTTGATGTCGTGCCGCGAGCTCGTGGTCGGCCATGCCGGGCACGGCTTGCTGCCGCCGCTGAACCTCGAGCTGTGCCCGGGGCAGCTCTGGGCGGTGATCGGGAAAAACGGCTCTGGCAAGACGACGCTCCTGCGCACGCTGCTCGGCATGCTGCGTCCCGTGGCCGGTGAGGTGGTGCGCCGTCCGGGCGTGCGGGTCAGCTACTTGCCCCAGCGGACCACGGTGGACGACTTGTATCCGCTGCGGGCGCGGGACGTCGTGATGATGGGCTGCGCGCGCGGCGCTCGCGGGATCTTGGCGGGACGAGGGTGGGGCGCGGCCGCCGACGCCGCGCTCGCCGAGGTGCAGCTGGAGGGGGTCGGCCCGAAGCCGTTTCGCAAGCTCTCCGAAGGTCAGAAGCAGCGGGTCCTGTTCGCGCGCTTGTTGGCATCCGAGGCACAAATCGGTTTTCTCGACGAGCCGACGTCGGCCATGGATCAGCGGGCGCAGCGCGAGGGGCTCGGCCTGCTGCGACGGCTCTGTGAACGCCGCGGTTTGTGCCTGGTCGTGGTCAGCCACTACCTTGGGCTGGCCGAGGAGCTCGCCGATCGCGTGCTGTGGGTGGATCGGGACGGGCCCAGAGCCGAGAGCGGCAGCCCGGCGGAGGTGCTCGGCGCGATGCGCGCCAGCGGGGAGGCTGGATGGATGTAGCGCCGCCCCCCGGCCCGAGCGCGGCCGAGCCCTCGGACGCCCCCCTGCCCGAGGGGCTCTCTCTGGACGACTTGCGGCTGGAGACCGAAGGGGCGCGGCCGACCACGTCCCAGCGGACGGCCGATCCCCATCCCCATGGCGAGCTCCCGCGCCATTCGGAGCTGCACGCCGAGCACCGGCCGCACCACGCGCCGACCTTCGAGGAGTTCGTGACCGGCTGGGAGCTCGGCATCTACCGCGACCCGGTGCTGTGCGCGGTGCTCGCGGGCGTGGCGCTGGGCATGCTCGGCGTGTTCGTGGTGCTGCGGCGGGCCGTCTTCGTGACGGCCGCGATCAGCCAGGCCGCGGGCCTGGGGGTCGCGCTGGCCTTTTTGATCGCGGGCAGCGCGAGCGCGGCGGCGCCGCTCGCGGGGGCGCTGTTGCTCGCGCTGGTGGCGAGCAGCTCCCTGGCCCTGCCTGCCGCGCGCTTGCGTGTGCCGCGCGAGGGCCTGTTGGGGTTCGCGTTCCTCGCGTCGTCGGCTGGGGCCTTGCTGGTCGGGGATCGGATCGCGGCCGAGTCGCACGACGTGGCGGCGATCCTGTTCGGGACGGCGGTGCTCGTGCGCCCGCTCGACCTTTGGTTGGTGGCGAGCGCCGCGGTGTTGTCCGTCGTGCTGATCGGGGTCGGGCACCGGGGGTTGACCTTCGTCGGCTTCGATCCCGAGGGCGCGCGCGTGCAGGGGCTCCCCGTGCTGACGATCTCGCTGGTGTTTTGGTGCGTGCTGGCGCTGATGGTCGCGGTGTCGACGCGGGCGCTGGGGTCGCTGCCGGTGTTCGCGCTGGCCGTGTTGCCCGGGATGGCGGCGCTGTCGCTGGTCGAGGGCATGAAACCGGCGCTGCTCCTGTCAGGGGTGCTCGGCGGCGCCGTGGGCGGGCTCGGCTACCTGTTCGCGTTCCGCTACGAGTTTCCGGTGGGCGCATCGCAGGCGGCGCTATGCGCAGCGGTGTTCGCGGTGTGCCTGCTAGTGGCCTGGGTGAGGCGGCGCTGAGCGCCCGCTGGCAGCGGGGGGGCGTAGCCCGACCACGATCGCGTCCGACAACCACTGGCGCACGCCGGAGCGATACAGCGCGCCGAGCAGGAGCAGCGCCACGAGCAGCGCGGCCGCCCCGTTCGCGGCCGTGAGCTCGGCGGGGCGCGGCAGCTCCGCGTGCAGCCAGCCCGTCGACAGCAGCGCGAACCCCCACGCGACGCCAACCGTGACGCCGAGCATCAGCAGCGTCGCCGCGCGGCCGTGGCGCCGGGCGCCGTGAACCGCCGCGCCCAGGTGGGGCCCGGTGGCGAGCAGGAGCGCGCAGAGCGCGAGCGATGGAGAGAAGCCTTTGGCCAGCAGGACGCCGATGATCGGCAGCGCGGCGAGGCTCGAAAAGTAGACGGGGAGCGCGATGGCGGTGGTCGCGAGCAGTCGCCCGAACGTCCCCAAGGTCGCGGCCCCGGACACGTCGTCGAGGGTCGCCTGCAGCAGCGCCGCCACCGCGAGGCCGACCACGAGCCACGGTCCCTGCGTCTGAATCACTCGGACCAGGTCCTGGGGCGCCGGCGACGGGGTGGTGGGCGGCGCCGCCGGACGGGCTTCGTCCTGCGGGCGCTGCGCTAGCGGTCCGCAGAGCAGGGCGACGGCGAGCCCGATCGCCGCCGCTGCGAGCGCGCGCACGATCGCGAAGCGCCAGCCGAACAAGATGACGGTGGCGACGAGCGACTCGACGCCGAGCTGGGCGCCGGCCGCCAAGAATCCGAGCACCCAACCCGGCGCCACCCCGCGCCGTTCGAGCGCTTCGGCGACCGCCAGCGGCTGCCCGGCTGCGCGCAGCGATAGCTCCGAGTAGGGGGCGCCGCCCAAGCGCCGCAAGGCGAACGACAGCCCCACGGCGGCGGCCGCGCCCGCCACGACGGCCGGTGCCACGCGAAGGGCCAGCGCGAACAGCTCGGTGCCGACGCCGCCGCCCGCCGGGCCGTGGTGGCCGTGCCCAATGGCGCTGAGAGCGATCCCAGCTGCGGCCGCCGCGACGTCCAGCAGGCGCCCGAGCCGATCGCGCGGCGCGTCGGCGCCAGGATCATGCACCACGACGTGCAACAGCAGACCCGCCACGGCCCCCGCCACCACGGCGCTGAACGACTCGGTGAGATCCGGGCGGATGAGCCCCGAGACGAGGACGCCGGCCACCGTGGCCAGCGCCAGGCCAAAGGCGCGGCCGAGCGCCGCCGCGCGGCCGATCACGGCGCCGTACGCCAGCACCACCACCGCGGTCACCGGTACGGTGTGCGCCGCCAGCGCGATCAACACGTCGGCGTGCTCCTGCTCGCCGGACAGCGCTCCTCCGTAGGTGCCGAGGGCGACCCCATCGCCGACGCTGTGCACCAGGAGGCCGACGTAGGTGATCTCGAGCCCCACCTGAGCGCCTGCCAGCGACCGAAATAGCCCTCGGGCCGCCAGCTCCGCCGCGGGCGGCAGCGCGAGCCCGGCGGCGAACAAGGGCAACACCCAAAACCCCAGCACCTCGGCCGCGTCGGGCACCAGGTGGGTGATCACCACCACCAGCGAGGCGATCAGCGCGAAGGTGCGGATCGGCCCCAGCGCCCGGTCGCTGGCGGGCCATAGGGCCAGAGCCGCGCCGAGCGCGACCGCCGCGACGGAGACGATGATCGGCAGCAGCACGCTGCCTCAGGTGCGGCGGGGGGGGAGGGGGGAGATCATGGAGCGCGACCCCGAGCTCGGCGGCGGGGCCGCGAAACCTAAAGTAAGGCAGGCGCACCTGCAACCTGGTTGCGATTAGGTCAGCGCCGAGCGGATTTTTTCGGCCAGCGCGGCTCCGGCCGCTGCGTCGAGCTTGCCCGCTGGCCAGCCGACACCGAGCCCTTGCGCTTCGCTCGGCTTGGGAATGATGTGGAAGTGCACGTGCATCACGGCCTGATGCGCCGCCGGCCCGTTGTTTTGCAGGACGTTGTAGGCGTGACAGCCCGTGGCCCGCATGACCGCGCGGCAAATGCGCGGCAGGGCGCGCCCGAGCGCCGCCGCGGACTCGTCGGAGAGGGCATCCAGGGTGACCGCCGGCTCTTTGGGGATGACCAGCGTGTGGCCGGGGCTGAGCGGCTGAATGTCGAGAAACGAAAAGACGCGGTCGTCTTCGTAGATCTCGTGACAAGGGATTTCGCGGTTCAGGATCTTGGTGAAAATCGTCATTGATGCCTCACGTCCACTACCAACCTGGGCGGCGATGACAACTCGAGCACCCGGTATCCGTTCGGCGCCCGAAGTCCCAGCACCCAGGTCACGATCGCTTCAAAGTCGCAGGTGAGCTCGAGCTCCCGCAAGAGCGGCAGGTTCGGGTGGCGCTCGCGCTGGGTGATCGTGGGCGCGCCGGCTTCGGTGTGAGCGGCCGCTGGCGTCAGGCGCACTTGCAGAAAACCTTCCCCCGCGATCTCGGTCGGGTCGCCCGATCCGCAGCGGCGCACCGGGTAGTCGACATACTCGACGTGGTAGCCCGGCCGATCGCTGCCGGCGAACTCGAACACCACGCGGTCGAAGTCGTCGTGGCGCGCGCTGCGCACCGCGGTGAGCACGGCGACCCCCATGGCCCCGGGATCGAGGGCGTCGGTGATGCCCGTCGTACCCTCGAACGGCGGGGCGTGCGGCGCGCTCGGGGACGGAGCGTCGCGGCCTGCCGGGGCGCTGGCGACGGGAGCCGCTGGCGCGCTCGAGACCGACGTCGTGGCCTGCCCGGTGGGTGGCTTCTCTCGGCAGCCGATCACGCTCGAACACCCGAGCAGGAGCAGCGACAGCGCGCGGCTCATGACGCCGCCCGCGCTGGCTTGTCGGCGGCGAGCACGCAGTGGCCGGGCGGCGACCAGAACGCGCGCGCCGTGCTGCCCCAAGGACCGATGCGCGCGAGCAGCTCCAGCTCCTCCGGCACGAAGAAGCGGCGAAAGGACACCAGCGCGTCGTGGCTGAGCTCCCGATCCCTGAACAACAGCAGGCTCAGCCCCGCGACGCCCGCCGCGTTCAGCGCGCCGCGGGCGCCATCGATGAACAGCACCCCGCGCCCGGCCACCCTGCAAGCCTCTGCGAACATGACCGCGACCTGACCCGCCGAAAAGTGGTGGAGCGACTGGGTGCAGGTGATGACGTCATAGCGGCCCGGGGCGATCGTCGTCAGGTCGAGCGCGTTCTGGACCGCAAAGGTGACGTTCGAGAGCCCTCGGAGCTCGGCGCTGGCGCGCGCCAGCTCCACGTACTCGGGCTTGATGTCGCTCGCCGTGATCGCGAGCTGCCGTCCACTTTGCGCCGCGAGCTCGGCCGCCGCGAGCGCGAAGCCGCCGTGCCCGGCGGCCAGGTCCAACACGGTCGTCGGGCCCTCGCTGCGGCACAGCGGCAGCAGATTTCGGAAGAACGCGCGGTAGCTGTCGAAGAAGGCGTTCATGCGATCCAGGTGCGACAAGATGCGCACCCGCACGTGAGCCGCCAGCCGCTCGTCGTCGATGTGCTCGTGCCCTTCGGTGGCTCGCCACCAGGAGTCCATGCGGGCCGCGGCGGCGCGGGCCAGGCCCCGCTCACCGGCCCGAAGCGTGACCGCCGCCCGCATCTGCGTGAGCGCGCGGTCCGCCAGCGCCTGAAGCTCCGGCCGCGCTGCCTCGGGATCCCAGAGGAACCGCTCCGCCAGCGGCTCGGCCTGGGTCGCGAAGCGCCCCAGCGTTTCCTCGAGCGCCTGCCGCCGCACGTTCGTCAGCAGCGCGCTGCCGAAGACCGGAGCGCCGGTCGCGACGAACGTCTGTTGGGCGCGCGCGAGCCACGTCCGGTGCCGCTCCCCATTGGAAGCCATGGGCGGACGATACACCTGATCCCGCCCGAATCCGAGCTTCGGCGGCGGCGCCCTGGGGCGCCGCGACCGGAAAAAAAGCCGCGCACGAAGGGGAGCGAGGCGCCCGGACGCCAACGGCGCTATATCCCAGATGGATCGTCGACCTCCGTGTAGGCCCCCATGACGTTGATGCAACTCGAGAGTCCCGGTCGGAGGCGGCAGCGCGAGCTGTGTGCGTTTTTGCCGACCTCCCGCGAAGAAATGTCGGCCCGCGGCTGGGAGCAGCTCGACATCTTGATCGTGACCGGCGACGCCTACGTCGATCACCCGGCGTTTGGTCCGGTCTTGGTCGCTCGCTTCTTGGAGGGCCGTGGGTTCAAGGTTGGGATCGTGGCGCAGCCTCGCTGGGACGGCATCGAGGACGTGGCGCGCCTCGGGCGGCCGCGGCTATTCGTCGGCATCAGCGCGGGCAACCTCGACTCGATGCTCAACAAGCTCACCGCTCAGAAGAAGGTGCGGTCGGAGGACCAATATTCGCCTGGGGGAAGGAGCGGCCTCAGGCCGAACCGCGCGAGCATCGTCTACGCCAACCTGTGCCGGCAGGCCTTTCCGGGGCTGCCGGTCGTGCTCGGGGGGATCGAGTCGTCGCTACGCAGGATCGCGCACTACGACTACTGGTCCGACTCCGTGCGGCGCTCGATCCTGCTCGATGCCAAGGCGGATCTGTTGGTGTTCGGCATGGGGGAGCGAGCGGCCTGGGAGATCGCGCGGCGGCTTGACGCCGGCGAGCCCGTCACCGCGCTCAGGCACATCCGAGGGACGGCGCACGTGCGCAACAACCCGGACGAGTGGCGCGCGTTGGCGGACGACCCGAGCCGCTTCGTCCGCGACGGCAAGGTCGTCGTGCTGCCCGCGTACGAAACCGTTCGCGAGGACAAGCAGGCGTTTGCGGAGATGTCGCGGCTTTTTCAGTACGAAACCAACCCGGGCAATGGCCGCCCGTTGCTGCAACCGCACGGCGCGCAGGCGGTGTACTTCAATCCTCCGGCGCTGCCGCTCGAGGAGGCCGACATGGACGGCCTGTACGACCTGCCGTTCCAGCGCCGGCCGCATTTTTCGTACGGGACGCAGCGTATCCCTGCCTTCGAGACGGTCAAACATTCGATCGTGACGATGCGGGGCTGCTTCGGTGGCTGCACGTTCTGCAGCATCACCGAGCACGAGGGCCGCATCATCCAGAGCCGTTCGAAGGCGAGCATCTTGCGGGAGGTGCGTGAGCTGTCGCGGATGAGCGGCTTCTCCGGAACGCTCACGGATCTGGGCGGACCCACCGCGAACATGTACAAGCTGCATTGCCGCGACGAACGGATCGAATCGGCCTGCCGGCGGCTGTCGTGTCTTCACCCGGGGGTCTGCGAAAACCTGGTGACCGACCACGAGCCGCTGCTCGATGTGATGCGCAGCGTTCGCGCCGAGCCGAACGTAAAAAAGGTCTTCATCGCGTCCGGGGTCCGCTACGACCTGGCCGTCAAGAGCCCCGCGTTCATCGACGAGCTGGCGCGCCACCACACCGGCGGGCAGCTGTCGGTGGCGCCCGAGCACAACGATCCAGCGGTGCTCGACCGCATGAAAAAGCCGCCCATCGAGCACTACGAGGGTTTCGCGGCGGCGTTTTGTCAGGCGAGCGAGAAAGCCGGCAAAGAGCAGTACTTGGTGCCGTATTTCATCACCGGCCACCCCGGCTCTACTCTAAAGGACACGGTGGAGCTGGCGCTATATCTCAAGCAGAACGACCTGAGGCCACGTCAGATCCAGGACTTCATCCCGACGCCCATGGCCATCGCGACGACCATGTACTACACCGGCATCGATCCGCTGAGCGGCAAGCCCGTCGCCGTGGTGACGGACTTGCGCAGCAAGCGCCTGATGAAGGCCCTGCTCTACTGGTGGGATCGGTCGAAGTGGCCGCTCGCTCGCGAGGCGCTGCGGAAGGCTGGGCGAGCGGACTTGATTGGCCGCGGTCCCGGCGCGCTGGTGCCGCCCGAGTACGGCGACCAGCGGCCGCCGCCGGTCGGCGCGACGGCCGGGCGACGGCGTGGGCGGCGCCCCGGCGCCCAAGCCAGGCGGGCCCATGGGCGGCGGTGAACGGCGGCGGCCGAGCCGAGCCCCGAAGACGCTGAAGGCGACCGATCACCCGGATCTGGGGGCGGAGGTGCTGCGGCGGATCAAGGCCTCATATCGGCCCGTGCTGGTCGTGCTGTCTGGCGCCGCGGTGGGTGAGCGGGTGGTGGTCGATCGGACGCTGGTCGTCGGCCGCGACCCTGAGGCGGGGCTGACCCTGACCGATGCCCTGGTGTCTTGGCACCACGCCAGCATCGAAGACCGCGGAGACAGCTGGTCGGTGGTCGATCTCGACAGCACCAACGGCACCTTCGTCAACGGGGAGCGGATCGAGGAGTCGCCGCTGCGGCCGAACGACAAGATCGGATTCGGCCAGACCGTCGTGAGCTTCGAGCTTCAGGATGAGCTTCAACAAGCATATACGGATGTGGTCGAACGCCTGCTGAACGTCGACGATCTCTCGGGGCTTTTGGTGCGGCGCCGGTTCGACACCGAGCTGGTCCAGCTCCTGGAAGCGGCCCGGCACCACGGGCGCAGCCTGGCCCTTTTGGTGATGGATCTCGACGGCGTGAAGCGGATCAACGACACCTACGGACACCTGTTCGGGGCCTATGTCATCGGCGAGGCGGGGCGCGTCATCGGTGGCGTGATCGGTGACGAGGGCATCGCGTGCCGGTTCGGCGGCGACGAGTACCTGGCGGCCCTGCCGGGGCTCACCACCGAGCAGGCGATCGAGGTGGGAGAGCGCATCCGCGAGGCGGTGGCGGCCTTTCCCTTCGAGCGCGAAGGGATCCCGCTCCGACCGGGCATTTCCATCGGAGCCGCCGCGTTCCCCGAGGACGCTGGCGACGCCGAGTCGCTCTTCCAGCGCGCCGACGAGGCGCTGTACCGCGCCAAGGCCGGCGGCAAGAACCGCGTCTGCCGCTGACGCGGGGCTCCGCGCGACGGCGAAACATCCGCCTGGACGCCCACCCCGGCGCCGATCCGAGTACATCCCCTAGGGGGCGATCCTCTGATAGCCTGTCGACTAGCGCGGCTTTCGATGAGTGAACGGTCCATGCAAACACGCTTGGGCCCTCGGCTGTTGATCGAGCCGAAAAGCCTCCCTCTCGATCGCCGCACCGAGTTCGTGTCTGCGAGGCCACCTGGAGTGGCGCTCAGCGAAAAACTCAGCCCGAGCCATCCGTTGGAGATCCTATGACGATGACGTCTTCGAAGCCGAGCCGCGCGCCCACCGCGCTCGCGCTGAAGATCGAAGAGCTGAACGCCGTGCTCGATCAGCGTGTCGAAGAGCCAGGGCCGATCCTCGACGCGCTCGTCTCGAGCGTCGCCAGGGGGCAACCCGTCCCCGAGCTGTGGAACAAGCTGCATCAAGGCGCGCTGCGCGACGACAAGCTGGCCGAGCTCGCGTTCGCCTACGAAGGGGTGGGGCAGGACCGACGCGTCAAGCTGCTGCCGGTCGAGCAACAGGTCGAGATCTACCTGCACGCCGTCGATTTCTTCGAGCACGTCTTTCAGGATTTGGACGGCGCCATTTCCTACGCCGAACGGGCGCTCGGGGTCGTGCCCAACCACCCGCTGGCGGTCGAGCGGCTCGCGGCGCTGCTGAAGGCGTCGGGCTACCAGCTGCGGCTGGCGCGGCTCTACCTGGAGCTCGCGGGGGCCGAGCGGGATCGGGACCAGCAGCTCGCGCTCTTGCGGCAGGCGGCCGAGCTCGCGGCCGATCCGTCACCGGCGGCGGTGGATCTCGCGATCGAGGTGTATCAGCGCATCTTGCGGGTCGACCCAGCCGACGCCGTGGCGCGGGATGCCCTGGAGAGCCGGCTGCTGCAGTGCGGGCGACCGCGCGACGCCGCCAAGCTGCTCGAGCAGGCGCTGTTGCGCGACGTGCCGCTCGAGGAGCAGGAAGCGCGTGGCATTCGAGAGCGGCTCATCGGGCTCTACACGGAGGCCCTCGGCGATTCGCAGAAGGCCATCCCCCACGTCGAAGCCGTGCTGGCGATGGACCCCCGGCACGAGCGCGCGCGGCAGGTCGCCGAGAGCTTGCTCGAAAACCGGGCCGTCGCCGCGCGGGCCGCAGCGGCGCTGTCGGACGCCTACGAGAAGGTGGGCGATCTATCGAACGCTGCCGCGATGTTGACGCTGGAGCTCAAGATCGTCCGCGGCCCCCGCCGCATGGAAGCCCAGCGCCGCCTCGGGATCCTCAGACAGGACGCGCTCGATGATCCGGCAGGTGCGCTCGAGCTGCTCGCGCCGGTCGTGGCCGGGGATCCGGGCGACGACGACTTGCGGGCGCGCTACGTGTCGTTGAGCGCCAGCTTGAATCAGCCGCTCGAGGCCGCACGCCTTCTGTCCCGGGCGCTGCAGACCTGTCGCGACCCGGCGGTGCGCGCCCGCGTCTCGGCCGAGATCGGCAACGTCTTCATGCAAGCGGGGGATCCGAAGCGGGCTCAGGCTGCGTTCCAGCAGGTCATCTCCTCGGGCCAGGACGACCGCGCCGTGCTCGAAGCCGCCCGTCGCTTGGCGGAGCTGCACGCCGACGCGGGGGACGTCAAGCAGCTCTGCGCGGCGCTCGAGCTGGTGGTCAAGCTCGAGCCGGAGCGAGAGCCGAGGCACGCCGCGGCGCGCCGGCTGGCGCGCCTGTGCGAAGGGGAGCTGAACGACCCGGCGCGGGCGGTGGCCGCCTACCGAGCGCTCGTCGATTCGTCGTGGGCCGACGAGGCGCTGCGCAAGCTCGAGGCCATCTGCGAGCAGACCGGGGACTACGACGGGCTGATCGTCGCGCTCGAGCGGCGCGCCGAGCGCAGCGAGGATCCGGAGCTCGCCCGTGAGCTCAGGTTCCGCGCGGCGGAGCTCCGATCGGACGAGCGCCGCGACCGCGCCGGCGCGCTCGAGGCATGGAATGCGTACATGGAGGTCTACGGACCTTCGCGCGAGGTGCACGCCCGGCTGATCCCGCTGCTCGAGCAGGAGAAGGCCTGGGATCGCCTGGCCAGCGTCCTGGAGCGGGAGGTCGAGCTCGCGCCCGAGGGCGAGCGTCCGGCGCTGTGGTCGCGCCTCGGTCAAATCCGCGCGGCGCGCCTGGAAGATCTCGCGGGCGCGCTCGCGGCGTTTCGACGGGCGCTCGAGCTGGATCCGTCCGAGCGCACCGCGCGCGCCGCGGTCGAGAAGCTGCTGGCGGCCGGGGAGCACCGCCTCGAGGCGGCGAGCATCCTCGAGGCCGTCTATCGGGCCGAGGCCCCGGGGGCGGGGCTCGTGCGCGTCCTGGAGACCCGCGGCGAGCTGTCGAGCGAGCCGGGGGAGCGGCTGCACGCGCTCAGCGAGGCCGTGGGCATCGCCGAGGCGAACCTCGCCAACGCCGAGCGCGCCCTCGAGCTCGCAGGGCGTGGACTGTGGGAGAGCGTGCAGCACGACCGCGAGCAGCTGTCCGAGTGGCTCACCCGGGTGCAGCGCTTCTCCGGGGAGCTCGGTGACCTCGCGGGGCGGGCCCGCCACCTGTCGAGCGCGCTCGGCGCGGCGCGCATCGACTCGGAGCCGATGTGCAGCCTCGCCCGCGCCACCGCGGACGCCCTGGTGGCGGCGGGGGAGCCCGGTCAGGCCGTAGACGTCTACCGACGGGCGCTCGAGTTCGACCCGACCTCCGCCGAGCTCCTGCAGCGCATCGACGAGCTGTTGGCCCAACAAGGCGATCCGGGCGAACGGCTCGCGTTGTATCGGGCGGCGCTCGAGCAAGAGCAGGATTCGGGCAGAAGGCGCGAGCTCCTGCACACCATCGGCTCGCTCCAGCGGCGGGAGCTCCAGGACGCTGCCGCCGCGATCGCGACCTATCAGCTGGCGCTGCAGGTCGACGGGCGCGATCTGGGCGCGCATCAGGCGCTGGTCGACATCTACTCCGAGCAGCAGGATTGGGACGCCGTCTACGGCGAGCTCGAGCGCATGCTGTCCGAGCTCGAGGGCGAGCGGCGCACGGCCGCGCTGATCCGGATGGCCGAAGTCAGCCTGCGCAACGACCGCCCCAAGCGGGCGCTCGGCCACTACCGTGAGGTGCTCAAGAGCGCCGACCTCGACGAGGCCGTGCTCGAGTCGATCGAGCAGCTGGCGCGCGCCCGCAGCGACGCGGAGACGACCCGCGCCGTGCTCGAGCGCCGAGTGGCTCGCGCGACGGATCCGGAAGAGCAGGCCGCCCTCTTCGAGCGGCTCGGCGACGTGCAGGCGACGCAGCTCGGTGACGACGCGGCCGCGGTCGAGTCGTTCTTGGCGGGTGCGCGGCTGTGTGAAGGCGCCGCGGCGGACGAGGAACGCGCGCGGCGGCTGCTCGAGCGCGTGCTCGAGATCGTGCCGGATCACCGAGAGAGCGCCGAGCGCTTGCTCGAGCTGCACGCCCGAGCTGGCCACTGGGAGCGGCTCGTGCGGCCGTTCGGGGTCCTGCTGCAGATCAGCGGCGGTGAGAAGCAGCTGGCGGCCATCTTGCTCTCGCTCGAGGCGCAGGCGGTGGCTTCCGGACAGGTCGACACCTTCGTGCGCCTGGTGGACGCCGTGCTCGAGCGACAGGAGCTCGAACCCGGCAAGCTGCAGAAGCTCAACATGGCCAAAGCCCGCGCGCTGTCGGCCGACCCGGCGCGCCAGGAAGAGGCCGCCGCGGTCTTCCGCCAGCTGCTTCAGCTGCCCGAAGCGGACGCGGCGGCGGTCGTGGAGGCGTTCGAGCGCTTCCTGGTCGAAGCCGGCGACGGCGCCGCGGCGCGCCGCGAGGACTGGCGGTGGCTGTTCGACTGGCGGGCGCGCACGTCGCCCGAGCCGGTGTCGGTGTTGATGACCTGGGCGCGCGCCGAAGAGGAACGGTTCGGCGATCCGTCCGCGGCGGCCAGCTTGTACGCGCGCGCGATCGAGATCGACGCCGATCGGGTGGACGCGTTGGCGGAGCTTGCCCGGATCCTGGTCGCGCAGGGGGAAGCGGAGCGCGCGCTGAACGCCCTGCGCTTGTTGCGGGAGAAGACCGACGGCGACACTCGGACCTCGGTCGATCTCACGCTGGCCGGGGTGCTGCTCGACGCCCTCGGGCGTCCGGACGAGGCGCTCGACGTCGTGGAGCCGCTGCTCGCCGCCGCGCCGGCCGACGCCGAAGCGCTCCGCATCGTGCACCGCGCGCTGTCGGAGCCGGCGACCCGCCGGCGTGCGGCGGAGCTGCTCGAGAAGACCAGCGAAGCGACCGAGGACGTGGCCGCGCGGGCGCAGGTGCTCGAGACCTTGCTGTCGATCTCCGAGGGCACGCCGGAGCTCACCGAAGCCCGCGGCCGCTGGTACGAGCAGCTGCTCGAGTGCCAGGAGGACGACTCGGAGAGCGTGCTGGCGATCGCCTTGCGGGCAGCCGAAGAGATGCCGGGGCGGGATGGCTTGTGGGATCTGGCCGAGCGAGGCGCGCGGCGGCTCGATCGCCCTGAGCCGGTCGCCGAGGCGTACGAGCGCGCGCTCGGGCGCGAGCTCGAGCCGGAGCTGGCCGAGGCCCTCGGCCGGCGGTTGGTGGAGTTTCACGAAGAGTGGTTCGACGACCAGGAGCGCGTGATCCGCCTGCTCGATCGCGTGTTGACGCTCTGCCCGGCGGCGGGCTGGGCCTTCGATCGATTGAAGCTGGCGTTCAATGCGACGGGTCGTTGGCAGGAGCTCTTCGGGCTCTACGACCGCGCGCTGGCCGCCGCGGCCGACGAGGCCGTGCGCATCGAGCTGCTCCGGGAAGCCAGCATGGCCGCCAAGGATTTCGCGGCCGACGCCGATCGCGCGATCGCCTACCTCGAGCAGCTCCACCAGCTGTCTCCGGGTGATGGGCGGGTGGAGGCGGCGCTCGAGCGCCTGTACGAGCGGCATGGACACGTCCGGCCGCTGATCGCGCTGCTCGAAGCGCGGCTGCACGGCGAGCCGTCGGAGCCGGTCTCGTCCTTGCAGGCCCGGATCGCCAGCTTGTGGCTCGACCTCTGCGAGCCGCTGCCCGCTCACGATCTGGTGACCCAGATGATCGGTGGCGCCGAGGGCGTCCCGCTCGAGGCGGTGGAGCTGCTCGAACGACTGGTGGCGCTCCCGGCGTCGCGCGACTCCGTCCTGCCGCCGCCGAGCGAGGGGCAGAGCCGGAAGAAGCGCAAGAAGGCCACGCCGATCAGCGTGCGGGACAAGTGCGCGGCGCAGCTGCGCGCGCACTACGAATCCACCGGCCAGACCGCCGACGTCGTGCGCATGCTCGAGGTGGAGGTGGAGACCGCGCAGACCCTGCAAGAGCGGGTCGATCGGCTGCTCAAGATCGTGCAGGTCCGAACGGAGCAGCTCGGCGACGACGCCGGCGCTCTGGAGAGCCAGGCGGCGCTGGTGCGCTTGCAGCCCGAGGTGGCCGAGCACCGGGTTCGGCTCGCTGAGCTGGCGGATCGCACGGGCGAGATCGCGCGCCGGGCGGAGCTGCTCGTGACGGTGGCCGAGGGCCTCGAGGACGTCGCGCTCTGCGTCGAGCTCTTCAACGAAGCCGGGCTCGTCTACGAAGAACGCCTGGGGGAGGCGAGCCGCGCGATCGAGCTGTACGGCCGCGCGCTCGAGCGAGACGCCACGCGCGGCGCCGCCGCGCTGCTCGCCGCTCGCCGCCTGGATCCGTTGCTCGCGCAGGCGGGGCTCGCCGCGGAGCGCTGCACGGTGCTCGAGCAGCTGGCGGCGCTCGAGTCGGACGCCGCCGCGGTCCGGCGCGCCCACGGCGAGGCGGCGCGCGTGGCGCTGGAGGAGCTCGCTGATCCCGACCGCGCCGTGAGCGCGTGGCGCGCCCGCCTGCAGCTGGACGCGGCCGATCGGGACGCGCTCGACGGGCTCGTGGTCGCCCTCGACCGCGCCGGTCGCAACGATGAGCTCGTGGCGGCGCTCGAGACCCGCGCCGAGCTCCTGGACGCGCCGGCCGCGCGCGCCGACTGGGAGCGGATCGCCAGCGTGCACGCCGAGCGGCGCAGCGATCGGGCGCTCGCGATCGACGCCTGGCGGGTGATCCGCGAGCGGTTCGGCCGCGACGTGGCGGGGTTCGAGGCGCTCTCGACGCTGCTCGCCGCCGAGCAGCGCTGGCCCGAGCTGGCCGAGCTCTACGTCGAAGAAGCCGCCGCCGAGACCGACCCGGAGCGGCGGCGCAGCCTCTACGCCGAGCTCGCGGTGGTCCACCGCGACCGCACCAGCGACAGCGTGGCCGCGGTCTCCGCCTTCGTCGAGGCGGAGCTCTGGGAGCGGGCCATCGAGGTGGCCGGCGCGGCGCCCGCGGACAAGGAGCTCGGGCGGCGCGTGTGCGAGCGGCTGCTCGAGCTGTCGATCGAGAAATGGCAGCGCTCGGCCGGCGAGGCAGCGGAGGCGGCGGCGCGCGCGGCGCTCTGGTCGATCCAGGAGCTCAGTCAGCGGCTGCTCGAGAGCGGCCGGCACGAGCAGGTGGTGGAGCTCCTGCTGCGGGGCGCCGAGCTGCCCTTCGAGCAGAAGCGCCGCCGCGCCTTCCGGCGGGAGGCG
>Ga0079224_100001186_pt1 | contig 29099 bp, 28 predicted proteins | sample Stecom2015_FD_80414 | JGI IMG/M metagenome (GOLD analysis project Ga0079224, IMG submission 80414) | Agricultural soil microbial communities from Utah to study Nitrogen management - Steer compost 2015 | ecosystem: Environmental > Terrestrial > Soil > Agricultural land | place: USA: Utah... | reverse complement strand
GCATTGGCTTAAAACCGGACGATATTGATACCGTCATCTCGACACATTATGATGGCGACCATGCCGGGAGACACGCAGCATTCACCAGGGCGCAATACGTAGTTCAGCGTGTACATCATTCGGATGCGGCGAGCAACCCCCGTTACGCGTCCATTCGCCCCCAATGGGATCAGCCGATGGAGCGCATTCGGCTGGTGGATGGGGACACGGAACTGCTGCCGGGACTGGCGCTGATTGAGACGAGCGGGCATGTGCCGGGACATCAATCGGTGCTGGTGCGGCTGCCCAAAACGGGAGCGATCTTGTTGACGGTTGATGCTGTGCCCTTCAGCGAAGGTTTTACCCGTGACGAGCAGGGCGACGGCAGCAACCCGGACGCCGAAGCGATCCACGCCAGTACGATTAAACTGCTTGATCTGGTCGAACGGGAACATATTGGGCTGGTGATCTTCGGTCATGATACGGAGCAGTGGGCCGGGCTGAAAAAGCTGCCGGAGTATTATGAGTGAGGATGCCGGCATCCTTTCCCGGTTTGGCGTGCCCCCTACTTTTCAACCACCATCGCTGAAAAAGTGGAACAAATGTTTTAGTATTCAAACCAACAAATCGCAAAAGTGGATATAATAGAAAATGGTAGAACAAATTTTCTAAACAGGCATCACGCCGCAGGAGGGTATGTGGCGACAGCAGATCACATGCAGGGAGGAAAGCGCGCTATGCGCCTGCGATTACCAAAACGAACGAACCCCCGGCCAGATTACCGGACCAGCACTGACATTTCACCGGAGGCAGAGCAGATTTTACGGGCGCTGGAACAGGGCAAACGGTCGCAGCCCAATCCCATGTCCTGGCCTGAGCCAAAACGCCAGCGGCAGACCTAGCCGGCCAGACGCAGCGCGATCAACCAGCCGGCGACGAGGAACAGCCCCAGCCGGCCATGCAGTCGCGCGGTGCGACCCTGCGCCTGATGCAGCATGGCGGTATCGGTCCGGGTGTTGATGATCTGCACCAGCCGGTAGGCTTCGGGCACGGTAACCAGTGCCAGCAGAGTCGACCAGGGCATCCGGCCCAATATCACCAGCGCGACCAGCACAACATAGGTCCCGGCCACCAGAAACAGGTACTCTGCGCGGGCAAAGCGCAGCCCAAAACGCACGGCAAGGGTGCGTTTGTTCACCGACCGGTCAGCATCCATGTCGCGGATATTATTGGCGTGCAGAATCGCGGCGACCATGAAAGCCAGCGGCAGAGCAGCCAGCACCGGAGTCGCGTCGTACTGGCGGGCCATGACGTAGTACGCGCCCAGCACCATCAGCGGCCCCATAAAGATAGCGACTGCAAGCTCGCCAAAACCATGATATGCCAGCGGGAACGGCCCCGCTGTATAGGTGATGACAACCAACACCCCGCCAATCCCAATCCACAGCAGCAGGGGGCCGCTCTGGAACAGCAGAATCAGGCCAATGAGCGCGCCCCCGGCGACTGTGACAATCGCGCCGAGCAGCACCTCACGCGGGGAAAGTACCCGGTACTTGATCGTCATGCCTTGTCCGGCCTGCTTGAGTTCATCCGCGCCGCGCCGGAAATCAGCATACTCATTGACCAGATTGGCCCCAATTTGCAGCAGCAGCGCGCCGATCAGCGCCAGCGCAAAGGGAACCGGCTCGAACACGCCCTGATCGAGCGCGATCACAGCAGCAAGACCGAGTGGCGCATAAGTCGCAGTGAGCGTGCGGGGACGCGCGGCGCTGTACCAGGCGGCGAACTTCGGATGTGTCGTTATCATCGCCATACAGGAGTATCTCTTGACAACTCGCGGCGTTTAGTTTGTTCTGAATGATGCAAACGAAATTATAGCCATATTTTTCACTGTTTGGCAGGCGCAGGTCAAAAGCCTTATAATTCGTCACTAGCCATATTTGACAAATAGAAACTGTTTATGAGGAGTGCTTTATGGTACAGGAGACCTTTACCCCGGCAACAACAGAATGGTATTACCCGCCGGATGAGATCGCCAACAATGCGCATGTCCCTGATTATGAAGCAGTCTACAACGAAGCGATGACCGACATCGAGGCGTTCTGGGCTGCACGCGCCGAAACGCTCGACTGGTACGCCCGATGGGATACCGTACTGGATCGCAGCGACGCGCCGTTTTTCAAGTGGTTCAGCGGTGGCAAGACCAATATCGCTCTCAATGCGCTGGATCGCCACGTCAAGTCCTGGCGCAAAAACAAGCTGGCGCTGATCTGGGAAGGCGAACCGGGCGACAAAAAGACCTTTTCCTACTGGCGGCTGTGGCAGGAGACCAACAAGTTCGCCAATGTGCTGCGCAGTATGGGGGTTCGCAAAGGGGATCGCGTCACCATCTACATGGGCCGCGTACCGGAACTGATGATCGCCATGCTGGCCTGCGCCAAAATCGGCGCGATTCACAGCGTCGTGTACGGTGGTTTTTCCGAACAGGCGCTGGCGGATCGTATCGAGGATGCTCAGAGCCGCGTACTGGTTACCTGCGATGGAGCGTGGCTGCGCGGCGACATCGTTCGTCTGAAGGATGTGGTCGATGAAGCCGTGCGCCGTTCGCCGGTGGTGGAAACGGTCATCGTGGTCAAGCGCACCGGCCACGACATCCATATGGAACCCGGGCGCGATTACTGGTATCACGATCTGATGGCCCTGCCGATTGCCAGCCCGATATGCGAAACCGAAGTGATGGATGCCGAGGACCCGCTGTTTATCCTGTACACCAGCGGCACAACCGGTAAACCCAAAGGCGTGCTGCACACTCACGGCGGCTATCAGGTCTATATCTCGACCACGCTGGAATGGGTGTTCGACATCAAGGATGAGGATCGCTGGTGGTGCGCGGCGGACCCCGGCTGGATCACCGGGCACAGCTATATTGTGTACGGCCCGCTGATTCTGGGCGCGACAGGTTTTCTGTACGAGGGCGCGCCAACTTATCCCTATCCCAATCGCTGGTGGAAGCTGATTGAAGAATATGGCATCACCATTCTGTATACTGCGCCGACAGCCATTCGTGGCCTGATGCGTTTCGGCGATGCCTGGCCGAATCGCCACAACCTGAGCAGCCTGCGCCTGCTGGGGTCCGTTGGCGAACCGATAAACCCGGAAGCGTGGCGCTGGTACTACAAGGTTATCGGCAAGGAACGCTGCCCGATCATGGATACATGGTGGCAGACCGAGACGGGCGGCTTCATGATTACGCCCATGCCTTCCGTGCCCCTCAAACCAGGCAGCGCCACCCGGCCATTCCCCGGTATCGACGTTGATGTAGTGGACGAAGATGGCAACCCCTGCGGCCCCAACGAAGATGGCAATCTGGTTATTAAGCAGCCGTGGCCGGGGATGCTGCGCACTGTTTATGGCGACCCGGATCGTTACGTTAACCAGTACTGGAGCGAATATCAGAAGCAGGGTTGGTATCTGGCCGGGGATTCAGCCCGCAAGGACGAAGACGGCTACATCTGGGTGATCGGGCGCATCGACGACGTTATCAAGGTCAGCGGCTATCGTCTCGGCACAGCGGAAATCGAATCCGGTCTGGTGAGCCATCCGAAAGTTGCGGAAGCTGCCGTGATCGGTATACCGGACGAACTGCGCGGCAACGTCATCTACGCTTACTGCATTCTCGTGGCAGGTGTGGAGGCGAACGACGCGCTGGTCGAGGAACTCAAAAACCATGTGCGCCACGAAGTCGGGCCGATTGCAGTGCCCACCAAAATCGAGTTTGTCGAAAGCCTGCCCAAGACACGCTCCGGCAAGATCATGCGCCGGGTCCTGAAAGCGCGGGCGCTGGGGCAGCCCGAAGGCGACCTCAGCACGCTGGAAGAGTAGCACAGGCCAGCTTATACAGAACGGGGGTTCATGCCCCCGTTTTTGATTCTGGCTCAGGCGACCTTTTGCGCTGTGGTCGAACCAGAACATATTTGTGTACAAGCTGCAAGGCATCGCGCACGTTCTGTCGATCCCAGACCAGCAGCACCAGCGCATAGCTGATCGTAAATACTGTAAATTTGAGGCCGGCGGATACCCAGACTGGCAGGGGCATTTCCAGCCACACAAGCGCCAGACTGCCGGCGGCCAGACCCAGACCCACCGCCAGCAGCGGCACGGCGAAAAACTGCTTCAGCGAGAACTGGACATAGACGCGCGCATATCTGAGCAGCAGCGCGATCCCAACTGCCAGCATCAGGTTAACGGCCAGCGCCACCCCGGCGATACCCAGCAGCGGTCCCAGCGCAAACAGGCCCAAAATCATGGCAATAAACTGGATAAACCGGACGCGAGCCAGCAGTCCGGGTTTGCCCACAGCCGTAAACAGGGAGCCAATCGTCTGCTTCATCGGATCAAAAAGGGCAAAGATCAGCATGAGCCGGAAGGCGTCTATCATCGGCAGCCATCGCTCGCCGAGGAGAATATGGATCAGTTCAGGCGCGATCAGAGCCATCGCGCCGGCAAGAAAGAAACCGCTGCGAATCATCAGCACGTTGATTCGGGCAAAGGCTCTCGACAGGGTTTCGGAATCACCCACCAGTTCGGCATAAATGCCAGCCGCTACGTTGTTGATCGGCGATGCCAGTGTGTAGCTCGGTAATTTGGCGAATTGATAAGCGCGCGAATAGTAACCGAGGGCAAGCGTTCCCAGATAGCTGCCTGTCCAGATGTCATCCACCTTGTCCAGCAGGTTCAGCAGCAGCGTAGCCGCAAACTGGCGGCTGCCAAAGGTCAGAAAGTAGCGAAAGCCCGGTACTGACCAGGTAAGGCGCGGTCGCCAGACAGGCCGCCAGATATACAGCCCGATCACCGAAACAACCGCTTCGAGAATGTTACCCGCCAGCAGCGCCCACAGGGTTGCGCCGGTCAGTGCTAATCCTACGGATACAACAGCGGTCAGAAAATACAGGATTATGTCTATTACAGCCAGCCGGCGATGTTTTACCTGACGGCTCAGATAAACGCGGGGGGTGTGGGTGAGATGCACAACCGTTTTTGTCCCGATAACGACCAGAAAGGCGGTGCGCAGGTCGTGTTGTTCCGCATCCACCAGCAGCATCACGCCAGCCAGCATCACGCCAGCCCATACCGTCGTTATAATAAGCGTCAGGGTGAAGTGAAGAGATGCCGCCCGGTCAATATCCTGCGTTTCGGGTGCGCGATGAAGAAACGCGCCGCCCATTCCGAAGACCGCAAAGATGGCGGCGACACCAATCACAGCCATAACAGCGGAATAGATGCCGAAGGTTTCGATAGGCAGCAGGCGTGCCAGCAGAGTGGTCTGCAAAAAAGCCAGTAATAAGTGAGCGCCACTGGCGATGATGTTCCACTTAATTGATGAAACGCCGCGTTGAGCCAGATTGTGGGCCATATGTGGCTAGCGATTGACCGAACAGACGGCGCATTGTAATACAGTTCGATTGTTCCGTACAGCGGCTTCAGTCAAAAACAAAAAAGCGGCGAGCCGGCCGGCTCACCGCCTGAGCAGGTTAAGGCTGCTCATTCAGTTGTCTGAGGTAGACGACCGTTGGCCCTCACCGGGATATTGTACGGCCGGGCTTCCGGCGATTTAGGCAGTGTCAGGGTAAGGACGCCATTGTGATAGGTGGCTTCCACCTTGTCGTTATCGATGGGCTGAGGCAGGGTGATACTGCGGCTGACCGTGCCGGTGGGCCGTTCCTGCATCAGCACGCGCGCATCTTTCGGCATTTCTGGTTCCGGCAGTTCCGCGCTGATCGTCAGTGTATCGTTATGCAGCTTGATGTTGAACTGATCGGCCTCCAGCCCTGGGATCGCCGTGATGACCGTGTAAGCCTGATCGGTCTCGTACACATCCAGCAGCGGGCTATCCCTGAAGGCCAGGCTCGTGCTGCGCCATGAATCTTCAAACATGCGATCCAGCGCGCTCTGCAGGGCAGCCATTTCACGGAACGGATTCCAGCGAACAATGGTACTCATGACTTGTCCTCCAGAAAACTCACTTGAAATGACTTGATCCAGAAGGGTAATTCATCTTCTTATTTAGCCCGCAAATATAAGAAGAATATCGATGCTGCATAAAAAAATCATAGGAGAAACAGACGGCCGGGATGCGGTAAACTAGCGCAAAAGTTGTTCAGTGCAGGAGAAATTGCGATGCTGATCGTTCATGTGCATGTTCATGTCAAACCGGAATATATCGACGCTTTTCGGGAAGCCACAATCGCTAATGCCCGCCAGAGCCTGCAGGAGCCGGGGATCGCCCGCTTCGATGTCTGCCAGCAGGAAGATGAACCCTCGCGCTTTGTGCTGGTGGAAGTTTACCGCGACGCCAATGCTCCCGCGGCCCATAAGGAAACACTGCATTACAAAACATGGCGCGAAACAGTCGAAGTCATGATGGCTGAGCCGCGCACCAGTGTCAGGTTCACCAATGTCTATCCCGACGATCAGGGTTGGGGGTAGCGAATGCATTTTGAATTTGCGACAGCCACCCGGATCATCTTTGGCGCGGGCGCGCTCAGAGAGGTGGGGACGCTGGCAGCAGGGATGGGATCACGGGTGCTGGTTGTGACCGGTAAGGATACCGGACGCGCTGCCCCATTGTTCGATCTGCTGGCTGCTCATGGCCTGCCGGTGACGCAGTTTACCATCGCTGCGGAGCCGACTACTGACGACGCCCGGCAGGGGACTCGGCTGGCTCAGGAAGCGCAGTGCGACATGGTGATTGGCTTCGGCGGGGGCAGCGTCATTGATGGCGCGAAGGCAATCGCCGCCCTGCTGACCAATGGAGGCGACCCACTGGATTATCTGGAGGTGATTGGCAGGGGACAGTCGCTGCGCCAGCCGGCCGCGCCCTACATCGCTGTGCCCACAACTGCCGGAACGGGGGCGGAAGTCACCCGAAATGCAGTGCTGGCGTCGCTGGAACATCGCGTCAAGGTGAGCCTGCGCAGTCCGCTGATGCTGCCGCGTGTGGCGCTGGTTGATCCTGAACTGACCCACTCCATGCCCCCGGCGGTGACTGCGGCAACCGGCATGGATGCGCTTACGCAGTGTCTTGAGCCGTATGTGTCGAACCGGGCCAATCCGCTTACGGATGCATTCTGCCGGGAAGGGATGGCGCGGGCGGCGCGTTCGCTGCGAACGGCTTATCGACACGGCAGTGACCCGGCTGCGCGCGAGGATATGGCGCTTGCCAGCCTGTTGGGCGGGCTGGCGCTGGCAAACGCAAGGCTCGGCGCGGTGCATGGTTTCGCCGGGCCGCTGGGCGGCATGTTCGATGCGCCGCACGGCGCGGTCTGTGCGCGTTTGCTGCCTTTCGTGACCGAGGCCAATATTCAGGCGCTGCAAGCCAGAGAACCGGATAGCCCGGTGTTGCAGCGGTATGACGAAATCGCCCGGCTGCTGACAGGCGATTCAACGGCGACGGCAGCAGATGGCGTGTGCTGGCTGTATGACCTGCTTGCTGACCTGGATATCCCGCCGCTGTCTGATTATGGCGTTGCCGAAGCGGATTTTCCGACCCTGGTCGAAAAGAGCGCGCGGGCCAGTTCGATGCAGGGCAATCCTATCAAACTCACGCCAGATGAGATGACAGACATCCTGAAGCGGGCGCTGTAGCTTTTGGCGGCGTTACACCGAACCCTGCGGGCTGTCCTCCAGCACGGCGCGCGCCAGCATCATGGCGGCTTCGTGAGTAGTGACCCCTTCAGTCCGCGCCAGCGCGAGCAGCCGCTGGACGGTGTAGTAAATTTCGGCGGCTCGGGTGTGCGCCTTGGCTTCGTCGTAGCCTTCCAGTTCAGCCGCGACGTTAATCAAGCCGCCAGCGTTGATAACATAATCCACCACATAGACAATGCCGCGTGTCTGCAGGGCCTCGCTGTCACGTCGCACGTCTTCAAGCTGGTTGTTGGCAGCCCCAGCGATAATCCGGCACTTCAGGCGCGGGATCGTGCGCTCGTTAATGATGGCGCCCAGGGCACAGGGGGCCAGAATATCGCTTTCCACATCGTAGATCGTGTCCGGCTCGACGGTGCGCACCCCTATGGATCGTGCCCGGTCAAGTAGATCGGGGCGGGTGTCGGTAGCGGTGATGCGTGCCCCGGCTTCCAGCAGGTATTCTGTCAGCGCCCAGCCGACTTTGCCGAGACCCTGAACCGCGACATGGACCCCGGTCAGGTTGCGCGTGCCAAGCACAGCTTCTGCTGCTGCCCGAATGCCCTGCATCACGCCAAACGCCGTCACGGGCGAGGGATCACCACTACCGCCGCGCTCGCGGGGCAGGCCCACAACGTAACTTGTATTTTCAAGGATGTGGAGCATGTCCTGCGGTGTTGTGCCGACATCTTCCGCCGTGATATAGCGCCCGCCGAGACCATCGACAAAGCGGCCAAAGGCGCGGAAACGAGCCGCCCGCACTGCCGGATCGCTTTCCTTACCATCAGCAAGAATGACAGCCTTACCACCACCGAGGGGTAAACCAGCCACCGCTGCTTTATAGGTCATGCCTTCGGCCAGACGCAGCACATCCAGCATCGCATCGTCCAGATGATCGTAGCGCCACAAACGGGTTCCCCCCAGCGCCGGTCCCCGCCGCGTATCATGAATGGCGATCAGCGCCCGCAAACCGGTCTCGCGGTCATAGCTGAACACAAGCTGCTCATAGGCGTGCGTAGTAATATAGTCCATGCAGTCAAACACAACGTGCAGTCCTTTCAGGATTACCCATAATTAAGTTCTTTGATTTCATTATGGGTGATTTTGGGCAGGTTGTCGATGCAAATTTAGCTATTCTGCACAATGAGAATTTTGTTATATTTGCGCAGATTATCCAAACCGAAGGCGTCAGCCCTCACCCGGGCCTGCACGTACTGGTAGCTGGCTGAGGGGCGGCGGGCGGTGTCAGGGGGTGCTTTCCCGCACGATCAACTGCGGCGTAACCACAATCTCGGATACGGTGAAATTGCCTTTGATACGCTCAAGCAGCAGTTCAGCGGCTTTGATGCCGAGTTCCAGCTTGGGCACGTCTACTGTGGTCAGCGAGTGTTTGAACAGGTCCGTGTAGGGAATATTGTCAAACCCCGTGACCGCCACTTTATCCGGCACAGCGATATCCAGTTCCATGCAGGTTTTCAGCACAACGGCGGCCATCATGTCGTTGTAACAGATGATGGCGTCCACATCCGGGCGGGACAGCAGCAGCCTGCGGGTGGTGTCGTAGATCGTGCCTGTGTCGATAGCGCAGGTGACGATCAGGCTTTCGTCAAGCGGAATCTGGTGCGCCTCGAGGCTCTGCCGGTAGCTGCGCAGACGTTCTCTGGTGCTGTGCTTGGCGACAGGGTAGGTCAGAAAGGCAAGGCGGCGGCGACCTTTGGCAACCAGGTAGCGGACGATGGTTTCGATGCCGCTGGCATCATCGACGCGGACCACGCCGGCCCTGCTGCCCGGCAGCACCATATTAATCAGGACGGCGGCGTTGTGCCGGTCAATCAGCGCCTTCAATTCGCTGTCAGGCACACCGCTGATTGCACACATAATGACCCCATCGACGTGATTTTCTTCGAGCAATTTCAGCCCTTTGCGCGATCGCTGCGGCGCGATATCCGTGCTGTACATCAGCACATCGTAGCCGTGTTCGTGCATCACCCGTGTGACGCCCATGATTACCGGCGGGAAGAAGGGGTTGGCGATTGACGGGATCAGCAGCCCGATGATGCGGCTGCGGCTGGATGCCAGACTGCGCGCCGCCCGGTTCGGATGATAATTCAGTTCCTGAATGGCTTTCAGTACGCGCTGGCGGGTTGCTTCGCCCACGTAAGGCTCATTATTGATAACCCGCGAGACAGTCTTGATGGATACGCTGGCGCGCGCTGCGACATCGACAAGGGTCGTTGGCTGTCTGGGATTGCGGGAATTATTTGAGGTCACGCCACTAACCTATTATTGACAACGTTGTCACAGCGTAACATTTTACATTACTGCTGTCAATGGGCGTTTTACAGATAATTAAGCCGTATACCACCTGACTGAGCCGGTGGGTTGCTTGACAGAGGTATACAGACTGGTTACAGTTGTGACAACGCTGTCAGATAAATTTGATCGCGCAAAGTTTTAAGAAAAAGGATACGTTTATGTCAGAACACGGAATGAAAATGGATCGGCGGGCCTTTTTGAAGGCGTCGGCAGCATCGGCTGCGGCTGCGGTGACTTCGCTGACACTGAGCGTTCCGGTGAGCGCCCATTCCGCCCGGCAGGAAATGACCTATACAGAAGCGCCCATGCTGGCTGAGAAAGTGGCGGCGGGCGAACTGCCGCCGGTCAATGAGCGCCTGCCGGTGAACCCGCGTGTCGTGCCAGTGCGTAATGAAATCGGCCAGTACGGCGGAAACTGGCGGCGGGCCTACAAAGGCGTATCGGACATGCAGGGAGCGGTCAAGCTTCTCTATGTGTTTGGGCTGCACTTCTACATCTCGCCCGATCTCCAAACCATCGAGATTGTGCCGGGGCTGTTCGATGAATGGACCCAGAACGACGATGCTTCCGAGCACACTTTCCATATCCGGGAAGGGATACGCTGGTCGGATGGCGAATTATTCACCACCCGGGATGTCCAGTTCTGGTATGACTGGTATCAGAATGGCGAGCTAGGCGCGACGCGCACCATCCTGAACATTAACGACCAGCCGATGGAACTGGAAGTCATCGATGATTACACCTTCACCATCCGCTTTGGCGGGCCGTACCCGCTGCTGGCTTATATCATTGCGCGAGATGATACCGAGGGTCAGCACGGTGGGCCGACGATGGCTGCCCCGGCTCACTACCTGAGCCGGTATATCCCCGAACTGGGTGACCAGGAACTGATTGATGCCGCGATGGCCGAACATGGTGTATCGACCTGGCAGGAATTGTTTGGCGACGGTGGCACGCCGCGCGGCCCGATTGCCTGGTGGGCACGCAACCCGGAACTGCCGGTCCTTACCCCCTGGAAGATTCGGGACCCGCTGCCGTTCAGCGAACCCTTTGTGCTGGAGCGCAATCCTTATTTCTACTGCGTTGACGAGGCCGGCCAGCAGCTACCGTACATTGACACGATTGAACACCGGCTGTTTGAGGACAACAATGTCTTCGATCTGTGGATCACACAGGGGCTGATCGACATGCAGCAGCGCCATGTGTCGGCGGCCAATTTCACGTTCTACAAGGAAAACGAAGAGGTCGGGGGCTATCAGGTCTACCTGTGGAAAGGGGCCACCACCAACGCCTATCATCCCAACACGAGCCACGACGATCCCGTCCTGCGCGAACTGTTCAGCGATGCCCGCTTCCGCGAAGCCATGTCGATTGCGATCAACCGCGAGGAGATCAACGCCCTGATCTACGATGGCCTTCTAGAACCCCGGCAGGCCAGCCCGGTCAATGGGTCGCCGGAATATGACCCTGAATTCGAGACGCGCTGGACTGAGTACGATCCTGACCGGGCACGAGCGTTGCTGGATGAGATCGGTCTGGAAGTTGGCGAAGACGGTTATCGTCTGCGGCCCGATGGTCAGCCGCTGCGCTTTCAGTTGATGCATTCCCAGATTGGCAATCAGGCGATTCAGGATGAGATATCCCTTGTCGTGAGGTACTGGAATGAGATCGGCCTGAACGTGGTCGAGGACCCGGTTGAGCGTTCGCTGTACGAAGAACGTGTGACCAACAATCAAGTCGATGTGGGCTACTGGGGAATGGATCGCAGCCTGTTCATTCAGGCTGATCCGCAGGCTTATATTGGCGGCTCCGGTCAGCAGGTCTATGCGGTGCGCTACCGCCAGTGGTATGCGGGCGATCCTGCCGGCATTGAGCCGCCAGAAGATCATCCCATCCGGCAGATTCGGGAACTGTGGGAGCAGGCCTCGTCTGAGCCGGACGCGGAACGGCGGCAGGCGATCATGGCGCGTCTGATTGATGTTCACAAAGCTGCGCCGCTGGCAATCGGCACGGTGGGTGAACCGCCCGCGCCGGTCATCGTCGCCAACCGAATGCACAATGTGCCCAATGGCATCTTTTCGGATACGACCCTGCGGGATATACGCGCAGCAGACCCGGAGCAGTTTTTCTTCGCCGATTAGGCGCAATCTTCGCTACAGGTCAGGTACATGGATCAGGGGCACGCACGCTGTGCCCCTGACTGTATACAGAACAGAGAGGACAGCGTGGATATTCAACACGAAGTTCGCACCCTGACTTCCGGCCCGGCGCATCACTTTTTTGGCTATTACAGCGTCTGCCCCTGGAATCAGTCACAGACTCATCTGGTCTGTCTGGAAAGCCCCTTTCAGGATCATTTGCCGGAACCGCATGAAGCCGGGGCAATCGGTCTGGTCGATGCGCAAACCGGCCAGTTTGAGCGCGTGACGGAAACGCGCGCCTGGAACCTGCAGCAGGGGGCCTGGCTGTACTGGAACCCGCTAGCTGCGGATTCGGAGATCATCCACAATGATCGGGAAGGCAGTGAACTGGTTTCAGTAATCTACAACCTGCATACCGGCCAGCGGCGCATCCTCCCGCGTCCAATCAATGCCCTGAGTCAGGACGGCGCTTATGCCCTGTGTCTGACCTATGGCCGCTTGCAGCGTATGCGCAAGGTTGTGGGCTACGCCGGCGCTGTTGACCCGAACCCGAATCATCCGCACCCGGCTAATGACGGCGTGTTCCTGATGGATATGCGCACAGGCGATGTCAGGTTGGTTGTGTCCATCCAGCAGGTGTATGACATACTGGCCCCACATCACCCCGTTGTACGCGACAACCATATGTGGTTTAACCACGTGGCTTTTAACCCAAGCGCGACACGCTTCTATTTTCTGGCGCGCTGCTGGAAAGACGGCCAGATGCAGACCGGAGCCTTCACCGCCAATCGGGACGGCTCTGACCTGAGACAGGTGACTCCTTTCGGGACGCGGGCATCGCATCTGGACTGGCGCAGTGATACCGAATTTGCGGCGACCTTTGACGTGCGCGGTCGGGGCCGCGAGCATGTTTTGGTCAACGACAATGATGGCACATTCCGGTTCGTGGCCGAAGGCCGGCTCAACTTTGATGGACACATGACCTTTTCGCCGGACCGCAGTTGGATGGTTACGGATCAGAACGTGGCCGAGTCGCTGGAAAAGTGGCTGCTGCTGGTGCGCCTGGCCGATGAAGAAATGACCGTCCTGCACCAGTTCCCGATGCATGAGCTGCGCTGGCTGAGCGGCGACCTGCGCTGCGATCTGCATCCCCGCTGGAACCGGACGGGGGATACGATCTGCGTGGATGCGCTGGCGGCAGATGGCACGCGCCAGCTTCATACCATCCATCTCGATCTGTCCTGAAGCCAATACCAAACCATCCTCCAACCCGCGCGTAGAGCGAGCGTCATTCCGGCGTGCGGCGTGCGTCCAACAGGGCTTTACAATCTGGATTATGATGTAAAGTACGAGGGAAACACGAGGAGGATCGACCATGAGTATCAAACGAATACACCGGCTGGCGGCGCTGCTGGTGCTGTTGAGTCTGGTGGCCGGGTTTGCGGTGGTTCCTGCCGCCCAGGCCAGCGGTGTCTGCGCCCAGTGGCATACGGTCCAGTGGGGGGAAAATCTGTTTCGCATTGCGCGGCATTATGGGACAACGGTTTCGTACCTGCAATCGCTGAACCATATCCCTGATGCCAACCGCATTTACGCCGGTCAGCGCCTGTGCATCAGCCAGACCAGCAGCGGCACAATCTACGTGGTGCAGCGGGGCGATACCCTGTTCAGGATTGCCCAGCGCTTCGGGGTGAATATGTGGGTGCTGGCACAGCATAACAACATCCTCAACCTCAATCGCATTTACGCCGGCCAGCGGCTGGTGATTCCACACTTCACCATCCAGTAACGGCTCTACCAGCAACGTTCGAGAGGGCATGTCGCCATACGCGATATGCCCTTTGCATTGTGCGCGACCCGTGCGAAAGTCCAGTTGGGCAGAGAACTGTTCTGCGCTATGCTTGAAAAGGACGATCAACAGGCAGAGCACTATGGTTTACCGGCACAGGCTGGAAACAGATACCGAGAAGCTGCGGCGGCGCAACCGCGAATTGTCGATTCTCAACACCATTGCGCAGGCCCTCAACCATCAGGTCGATCTGACGCAGGCGCTGAATACGGCGCTGGTTCATGTCGCCGATCTGTTCGGGCTGCAGACCGGCTGGGTGTTTCTGCTGGATGATGAGGGCAAGACCTACCTCGCCGCAGCCCAGAGCCTGCCGCCGGCGCTGGCCGATCATCCGCGCCGGATGGGCGGAACCTGCGCCTGCCTCGATTTCTACCGTTCTGGCGATCTGACCGACCCGCGCAATATCACATGCAGCCGGCTGGAAAATCTGGTGGTGGGCACAATGGGGCTGCGCTTTCATGCCAGCATTCCGCTGCAGGCGCACGGCAAACCGCTGGGCGTGCTCAATGTTGCCAGCACGGACTGGGAAGAGCTTTCGGGTGATGATCTTGAACTGCTGAACACGGTGGGCGAACTGGTGAGTATCGCCGTTGAACGGGCGCGTTTATTCGACAAAAGTGTCGAACTCGGCGCGGTGGAAGAACGCAACCGGCTGGCGCGGGAACTGCACGACACGCTGGCTCAGGGGCTGGCGGCTATCGCGCTCAAGCTGGAAACTGCGGACGCGCTGCTGGAAGCCGGTGCGCGCATAGATAAGGTGCGCGATGCTGTGCAGCAGGCACTGGGCGCCGCCCGTACCAATCTCGAAGAAGCGCGCCGTTCGGTGCTGGATTTGCGCGCTGCGCCGCTGGAAGGCAAGACTCTGGCCGAGGCGCTGCAGGAACTGGCTGTTGAGTGTGCCCGCAAGGGCCGGCTTGAAGTGCAGTTCGATCATGTGGATGCCAGCCACCCGCTGCCGGCGCGGGTCGAAATTGGCATCTATCGCATTACCCAGGAGGCGCTGACCAATGTGTATCGCCATGCGCGCGCGGAGCAGGCCAGCGTCCAGTTGATTGTCATGCCGCAGCAGATCGAACTGACGATTACCGATGATGGTGTCGGCTTCGACCCGACGAAGATTCCCGACGGTCATTATGGCCTGATCGGGATCAACGAACGGGTGCGGCTGTTGGGCGGGCAGGTGGTGGTGAATTCCTGCCCCGGCGAGGGAACAAGCCTGGAGATCAAGATTCCACTGGAGCGACGGCCATGACTGAACCTATCCGCATTCTGGTGGCCGACGATCATCCCGTTGTGCGTGATGGGCTTGTCGCCATTCTCAGCACCCAGCCGGATTTTGAGGTGGTGGGCGAGGCGGCGGACGGTGTGCAGGCTGTCGAGCAGGTTCAGGCGCTCAGGCCGGATGTGATGCTGCTCGATCTCGCAATGCCGGAAATGGACGGCGTGGCGGTGCTCAAACGGCTGCGAGAGGCCGGCCTGAACACTCGTGTGATTGTTTTTACCGCCTTTGATACCGATGACCGCATTCTGGATGCGGTGCAGGCCGGGGCGCAGGGTTATCTGCTGAAGGGCGCGCCGCGTGACGAATTGTTCAACGCCGTGCGGGTGGTGCAGTCGGGCGGGTCACTGTTGCAGCCAATTGTCGCTTCGCGGCTGCTGCGGCGGGTCAGCGAAGGACGCACAGTTGAAGAGGCCGAAACGCTGACCGCGCGCGAACTGGAAGTGCTGCGGCTGCTGGCGCAGGGCCAGCAGAACAAGGAAATCGCCGCGCAGTTGGTCATCAGCGAACGGACGGTGAAATTTCACGTCAGTTCAATACTGGGCAAGCTGGATGCCGGCAACCGTACCGAAGCCGTGCGCATCGCCGCCCAGCGCGGGCTGATTAACCTGTAGGACAGGCAGCTACAGGCTCAATTCATGCGGCGACTGATGATAGAATGAACGAAAAGCGCGGAGGCGAGAAATGGTTTCAGTGATTGTGAAGGACCCGGAGATTCTGGGTGGGATGCCGGTTTTCCGGGGGACGCGGGTTCCTGTCAAAAACCTGATTGATTACCTGTCAACAGGCGAAACGATTGACGCTTTCCTCGATGATTTCCCCACTGTCACACGAGAGCAGGTCATCCAGTTCTTGCAGGAAGCCGGGGCGATGGCGGCGCATGAAGATTCTCATTGATGAGTGTCTGCCGCGCAAACTCAAAAATGAGCTGCTCAACCATGAGGTCAAGACTGTCCCCGAAGTGGGTTGGGCAGGTAAAAAGAATGGCGATCTGCTGCGGTTGATGGCAGGCGGGTTCGATGTGTTCATAACTATCGACGGCGCTTTAGAAAATCAGCAACAGCTTGCCGCTCAACCAGTGGCGTTTGTGGTGCTTTCGGCGGTCAACAATAAACTAGAAACACTCTTACCATGATGCCCGATGTCCGGGCAGCATTAGAGACGATTCAATCAGGGCAAGTGGTCAAAATCATGGAGAAGCCTGAAGTATAAGCGTGCCCGTATTGAAAACGAGATGCAACGCCCCCTCAAGCAGTTCATCAGTCCGTTTTGGCTGACCTTCCGTACAGGCTGATCCCTACGACCTTTGGCTGAGCGCAAAACTGGCCCGCAGCCGGATGTTCCCCATCCCGTTCTGTGCCATAGTAATCACAGCAGTTGAGCAGAAGACTGTGACAGGGAGGGGGCAGTATGTTCGATAACTGGTACGGAAACTGGCAGTACGCGCACGATCAGCAGCGTGATCTGCGCCGCGCCGCTGAAATGCACCGCCTGTTCCGCAGTGGACGGCGCATCATTGCGCCATCGGTACGACCGGTGCGCCGGCACAAACGCCTTGCGCTGGCGCTGGCGCTTTTTGGAATGCGCTAGACGATTTCTCAGCGTTTCGGGCATAAGATCGCACCAGAGATGGAGAGCCTGCCGGGATGGCAGGTCAGGAGCGAGTGATGTTGCAGAAAGCCATACGGGTGATTTTTGGCGAGACGCGTCGGGAGGATGTGGTTGTGCGCAGCCATGAGTCCGGGCAGATGGCGCTGCTTTCGACCCGCGAACTGGAACTGCGGAAAATGTATGAGCGCATGGCTCAGCGTCAGCGGCTGATCGAAGTCGAAGAGGATATGCGCCGCAAACTCTAGCGCGCCGCGTCCGGCTGGTTTCGGACAGCTAAACCGCGTACAATGGGCCGACGACGAGTCGGCCTTTGTTTTAGAAAGCGAAATTTATTTGGGAGGAGTTGTTACAATGGTCGCCAGAACAGAACAATTTGTCAGAGTGGCCGATCTGGACGAACTGCGCCAGACCAACTGCCTGACGGTGCAGGCCAACGGGCATACGCTGGTGCTGTTCGCCTATGGGGACGATGTCTACGCCGTCGATAACCGCTGCCCGCACATGGGTTTTCCGCTGGATCGGGGTACGGTCAAGGATGGCATCCTGACCTGTCACTGGCATCATGCCCGCTTCGATCTCGCCAGCGGCGGCACCTTCGATCAGTGGGCCGATGACGTGCCGGCCTTTCCGGTGGAGGTGCGCGACGGCGGCGTCTGGGTCGATCTGAACCCGCCGCGTGACCGCAAGGCGCACCAGCGCGAGCGTCTGCGGGTGGGGCTGGAGCGCAACATTTCGCTGGTGATCGCCAAGGCCGCCATCACCCTGCTGGATAACGAGGGCGACCCGGTAGAGCCGTTCCGTGTCGGGCTGGAATTTGGCGCGCGCTACCGCGAAGCCGGCTGGGGCCAGGGCCTGACGATGCTGACCTGCTTCATGAATATGAAGCCGTATCTCGATCCCGAAGATCGACCGCGCGCGCTGTATCACGGCCTGTCGGCAACGGCGAACGATACGTCCGGCCATCCGCCGCGCTTCACCATAACCCCGCTGCCGACTCTTTCCGCCGATATTCCAACATTAAAAAAGTGGCTGCGCCAGTTTATCGAAGTGCGCGATGACGAGGGCGCGGAACGCTGTGTGGTATCGGCGCTGCGGGCTGGCGCTACGCCGCAGCAGATGGCCGATATGCTCTTCGCTGCGGTCACCGATCACCGCTACATCCAGATCGGCCACCCGGCGGACTTTACCAACAAGGCGTTCGAGGCGCTTGATCTGGCGGGGTGGGATTATGCCGAGCCGGTGCTGACCAGCCTCGTGCGCGGTTATGCGGTGGCAAGCCGCATGGAAGAATCCAACGCGTGGCGCAACCCCATCGACCTGATTGAGATATTGCGTAGCGCCTTTGACAAGCTGCCTGATGCGCTCAAACAGGGCCAGAACAAGCGCGGCGGCTGGTCTGGACGCGACGCGCTGGTTCTTGTGCTGCTGGAAGATAACCCGCAGGCCAGTGTCGATGCGCTGCTGGACGCCCTGCGTGCCGGGGCCACTGAGGTCGAACTCGCCTCGACTGTTTCTTACGCGGCGGCGCTGCGGATCGCCCAGTTCCATACCAGCAACGAATTTGGCGATTGGGATACGGCGCTGCATACGTTCACCTTCGCCAACGCCATCGAACAGGGTTTGCGGCGCGCGCCATCGGTGGAACTGCTGCGCGGTGTGTTTGACGCCGCCATGAGCATCTATCTGGATCGTTTCCTGAATATCCCGGCGGCCCGCCTGCCGCAGCCCAATGGCAAAGCGCCCGCCGCGCTCGACGAACTGCCGGAACTGCTCAACAACCAGCAGCAGGTTAACGAAGCCGGCCGGCTGGTGGCCGGCTATCTCTACGGCGGTGGCGATCCGGCGCGCCTGCTGGCACTGCTGGGCCGGCTGCTGCTGCGCGAGGATCGTGATTTCCATACTATCCAGTGTGTCGAGGCGGCCTTCCGGCAGTATAAACTGCTGGGGCCGGGTGAGGCCGGGACTCATGTGCTGGTGGCGGCGGCACGCTACCTCGCGGCTCACGCGCCGACCATGCGCGCACAGGGCCAGACCTTCCAGATCGCCCGCCGCCTGCACCGGGGCGAGAACCTGTTTGAGGGCTAGAGCGTCCTCGTGAGTGGGCGGTCCTGTGGGGCCGCCCCTGCGGTTGTTCACCTTTGGCCTGCGTGTTTCTGGCTCCGTGCCGGACTCGCGCTTTTTTCCGGCGGCAAAATATGCCAGAATATGCGCCCTGTACCGCGTTTTCAGCAGCAGGGTGCTGGATGCTCACATCGGAACAAATCGCAAAAGAGGCACAGGTTTCGCTCAGACGGCTGCTGCCCCGGCTTGATTCAGTCAGGCTGAAGAAAAAGGAGCGCGAAGTCTTTATCCGGCGGCTGGAAAAGCACTTCCCGCGCGCGTTCGGGCTGCTGTACGGTTTATACGGCGAGCGTTACGACTTTTTTTATCACTTGCAGCGTATTTTTGACGCGGCAGTTCAGGCTTACAAAGTTCGCCCGGCGGCGCTAAAGAAGCTGGATGCGCAACGCGAAGCGGACCCGCTCTGGTTCCAGGATGGGCGTATGATCGGCGGGGTGTGTTATGTCGATCTGTTCGCCGGGAATTTGCAGGCCCTGCGCGAGAAAATCCCCTACTTCGAGGAACTGGGCCTGACCTATCTCCACCTGATGCCGCTGTTCAAAGCGCCCGAAGGCAAGAGCGACGGCGGCTACGCGGTGAGTAGCTACCGCGAGGTCAACCCGGCGCTGGGCACTATGGACGAGCTGGCGCAGCTTGCTGCTGAACTGCGTGCGCGGGGTATCAGTTTGGTGCTGGATTTTGTGTTCAATCACACTTCGGATCAGCATACGTGGGCGCTCAGGGCGCTGGCTGGCGCTGAGGAATACCAGAACTTCTATCTGCTGTTCGATGATCGCACCCTGCCTGATCTGTACGAGCGCACCCTGCGCGAGATTTTCCCAGATCAGGCTCCGGGCAGTTTTACTTACAACGCCACACTGAAAAAATGGGTCTGGACGACGTTCAACAATTTCCAGTGGGACCTAAACTATGCCAACTCGGCAGTGTTCACCGCCATGATGGAAGAGATGCTGTTTCTGGCGAATCAGGGCGTTGAGGTGCTGCGTCTGGATGCGGTGGCCTTTATCTGGAAGCAGTTGGGCACAACCTGCGAGAATCTGCCGCAGGCGCACCAGATCATCCAGGCGCTGAATGCGCTGGTCCGTGTGGCTGCTCCGGCGGTGGTCTTTAAGTCCGAAGCGATTGTCCACCCGGATTTTGTCGCCAGTTACATCAATAGCAGCGAATGCCCAATTTCGTATAACCCGACTCTGATGGCGCTGCTGTGGGAGGCGCTGGCGACCCGTGAAGTCAGGCTGCTGCGGCATTCGATGAGCAAGCGGTTTGAGATTGCGCCGGACTGTGCCTGGGTGAATTACGTCCGCGTGCACGATGACATCGGCTGGAGCTTCGCCGACGAAGACGCTGCCGAAATAGGCATCAACGGCTTCGATCACCGGCAGTTTTTGAATCAGTTTTACACGGGCCGGTTTCCCGGCAGTTTTGCCACCGGCCTGCCGTTCAATTTCAACCCCATCACGATGGACATGCGCATTTCCGGCACGTGCGCTTCGCTGGCAGGGCTGGAGCAGGCTCTCCGGCTGGGAAACGAAACCTACATCGAAAACGCCATCCGCCGCATTCTGCTGATTCACGGCATTATCCTCAGCGCCGGCGGCATTCCGCTGATCTATCTGGGGGATGAGATCGCTACCCTCAATGACTACAGCTACCAGCACGACCCGGCGAAGGCTGATGACAGCCGCTGGGTACACCGGCCTCAGTTCGACTGGACGCGGGCCGAAAATCGTCATGATCCAGCGACGATTGAGGGCCGGGTATTTCAGCCCTTGCAGCGCATGATTGAGGTGCGTAAAAGCAATCCGGTGTTTGCCGGCAGCCGGACACTGTTTTTCGATACAGCCAACCCGCACGTGCTGGGGTACATTCATAATCGGCAGCTTCTGGTGCTGGCAAATTTTTCGGACTTCGAGCAGGTGGTGCGCCGCGATGTGCTGGCTGTTTACTGGCCGGCAGCCGGGAGCGCCGTTGATCTGATCAGCGGCGAGTCGCTGGCGGATGGTGATGTGCGCTTGCGGCCCTATCAGTTTGTGTGGTTACTGCCGGAAGGAGCAGCAGTCAATGGATGATCTGGCCCGCTTTAATAAGGAACGCTGGGAAGAGCTGTCGGCGGCCAATGTCGATTACGCCCGGCCCATGCTCGACCTCGACGCGGAATCGGCCCGCCAGGTTGTCGATCCATTCAGCGTTATGGGCGAGGTGCAGGGCAAGGATGTGTTGTGTCTGGCGAGTGGAGGCGGCCAGCAGTCGGTGGCCTTTGGCCTGCTGGGAGCCAGGGTGACCGTGCTCGATTTTTCCGAAAACCAGCTTGAGCGAGACCGGCAGGCGCTGGCGCATTACGGCTTGCAGGCGCGGCTGGTGCAGGGCGATATGCGCGATCTGTCGGTATTCGGCACAGATGCCTTTGATCTGGTCTGGCACGCCTTTTCGATCAACTTTGTGCCGGACTGCCGCCCGGTGTTCGATCAGGTAGTGAAGGTGCTGCGCCCCGGCGGTCTCTACCGTATGGAGTGGCATAACCCCTTCACGATGGATATGGACGAGTGTGAATGGACGGGTGCTGGCTATCCGATCAAACACCCCTATGTCGATGGCGCGTTCAATGCGACCAACACGTACTGGGTTATCCAGAACGAGAGCGACGAAACGCCGCGCCGGATCGAAGGACCGCGCGAATTCAACCACAGGCTGAGCACAGTCATCAACGGCCTGATCGGGCGCGGCTTTGTCCTGATGGGCCTGTGGGAGGAACTGACCAAAGACCCCGATGCCGAACCGGGTACGTGGGAGCATTACAAGGCCTTCGCCCCGCCCTGGCTGACGATCTGGGCGCGCTATCAGCCCTGACGCACAATCGCGTCGATCCAGGGGATATGCTCGGCATAGTGTGCGTAGGTGTTGCCGATAATGCGATTGATAACCGGGCTGTCGCTGTCGGTTGTCGGGTCATAGGCTGAATAAGGCTGCCGCAGGTCCGCCTCCGAAAGCGATTCGACGGTCTCGACCATCCGCCGGTGAGTGTCGCGCAGGGTGTTCAGGACATCAGCCAATGGCATGTCCTTATGGCGCTGCTGGATAATGGCGTTGGTTGCGTCAAAGTCGTCGTTGGCCCACGTGGCCTCGTCGATCCCCATGTATTCCCGGCGCGACTGCCGATTGAGCAGCGCCACCACACCACCTTCCCAAACCGCCAGATGGATGAGGTGATCCTTGCCCGTCCAACCGGCTGCATCGGTTGGGCCGGTTAATTGGGCTTCGGTCAGCGACTGGATGTAGGCTTGCAGTTTGTCCCAGCCAGCCTGCATGTTCGCCAGTAAGACTGATTTGCTCGGAAGCGTTTCGTTGCTCATGGTGTCCCGCCTGTCGGTACAAGTCAATGGCGGACATTATAGTACGTGTGTGCGTTACTCTGGGAAGATTGGTTATTTTTCCGCTGGCACATCATCCGGTTCTGGAATGCGTGCGGAGGTGAGGTGTCGGAAACCACGCCGCCCCGGATTGTGAATACCCCCATGCTTTTGTGGGCTTCTGATTTGCAGATTTCGGTGGTAGTATTGCGCTCGTATGCGTGAGGTCAGGAATCCCTAATGACTGTTCGCTTCAGACCTGGTAAGCTGGCCTGGAAACTCCTCGGCCTGATGGTTTCGATCTCCATCGCGCTTATCCTCCTCCGAGAAGTGGATTTCAACAGTTTCGCCCATATGGTGGCGCGTGTGCCGGCCTGGAGTCTGGGCGCTGCGCTGGCCGCCTATCTGCTGCTGAACTTCTTCCGGCTGCTGCGCTTCCGCACACTGCTGGAACAACACGATATTCCGGCTGGTGTGTTCTATCCGATTGTGCTGTATCACAATTTTCTGGTGCGGGTGCTGCCGTTCAAGACGGGCGAAATTTCCTATGTGGTGCTGCTGCGACAGCATCTGAATCAGCCGCTGCGCGAGGGGGTATCCAGCCTGGTATCCTCACGTCTGTTTGAGCTTTTCATGGTGATCGTGATTGGTGGCGGGGCGCTGCTGCTGGCAACCGACCTGATCCATCTGCCACAGCACATCGCGCTGCTGATTGTGTTTGTGGGCGGGGCCGTTTATCTCGCCGGCCTCTATTTTTCCGGCGCGCTGCTGCACTGGCTGGCTGGTCTGATCCGGCGCGTTGGGGTGCATCTGGGCAGTCCACAACTGATCGCACGGGGCGACAACACGCTGAACGGGCTGGCCGCCTCGTTTGACCGCGTGCGGCGACCCCGCGTGTTTGCAGCGACTCTGTTTCTGTCCATCTTCACCTACGGCATGAGTGCGCTGTTCTATCTTGTGCTGCTGTACGCTGTCGGCCTGGATGCCAGACCGGCGCTGCTGCTGGCAATCGTCAGTATTGTCATGCTGGCGGAGGCGCTGCCGCTGGCGACTATCAGCGGGCTGGGTGTGATCGAAGGCGGCTGGGTATTCGGGCTGGTGACTCTGGCCGGGTTCGACATCGGGCCGGCCGCGTCGATTGGCTTTTTCCTGCACGGCTGTCAGCTTGTTGCGGCGGTGGCGACCGGGCTGATCGGCTATCTGTGGCTGCAAATCAGCCGCCGGGCTGATCTCGCCGCCCGGCTAGACCAAGGGGGGCTGGATGTCAAACAAGGTTGATATTTCGGTTGTGATTCCACTGTATAACGAAGAAGAATCCATCGAGCCGCTTTACGAGGAACTATCGCCCGTGCTAGATGCGCTGGACTGTGCCTATGAGGTCGTCATTGTGGATGACGGCAGCCGGGATGGCAGTTTTGAGCGGCTGAAAAAAATCCATGCCCGCGACCCGCGCTGGAAGGTGATTCGCTTCCGGCGCAATTACGGCCAGACTGCTGCGCTTTCAGCCGGGTTCGAGGCTGCCGCTGGTGACGTGGTGATTACACTCGACGCCGATTTGCAGAATGACCCGCGCGATATACCGAAGCTGCTTGCCCGGCTGGATGAGGGATACGATATTGTCAGTGGCTGGCGCAAGGACCGAAAGGAACCGTTTTTCAGCCGCCGCCTGCCCTCGATGATCGCGAACTGGCTGATTTCGAGAACAACGGGTGTGGCGCTGCACGATTACGGCTGCACCCTGAAAGCCTACCGCAGTGTCGTCGTCAAGAATATTCACCTGTACGGCGAACTGCATCGCTTTATCCCGGCGGTGGCGTCCTCTATCGGGGTGACGGTGGCCGAAGTCCCGGTGAATGATCGCGCGCGCCGCTTCGGCAAGAGTAAGTACGGCATCATGCGCACATTCCGGGTGCTGCTCGATCTGATTACGGTGCGCTTTATCCTGAGTTACAGCACGCGCCCACTGCAAATCTTTGGCGGAGTCGGTCTGGCGATGGGGGCGCTGGGCCTGCTGATCGGCCTGTATCTGTCTTATGTCAAACTGGTGCTGGGCGAAAATATCGGTGATCGTCCGCTGCTGATTCTGGCGGTGCTGCTGATTATCCTCGCGGTACAGATGATTAGCATCGGTCTGGTCGCTGAGATTGTGATACGCACCTATCACGAAGCACAGCAGAAACCGATCTACATGGTACGTGAGGCGCTGATGGAAGCTGATGCCCAGCAGCCGGACACGATGGTGGTAGAAGCCGATCACGCCGGACATCGTACCTGATGCCCGAAGGGGGCATCTCATGTTGAGGATGTTCACTGCCGGCAGTGGACTTAAGCCCTCTGTTCAATACCACGATGCTGGACCCGCCCCGCACAAACCTCACGTCAACTCAGGGTGAATATCCTGCTAAAATAGTGGGGGTTTAGCACACTGGTGTGACCATACGTCATTGATTCCGCGAGGCTCTTGCAGTGAAGGACATTATCCAACTGGCCTGGCAGCGACTCCTGGTGATTACCGCTGTGATCGGCGATGCGCAGGGTCGGGTGATCGCCTTTCTCTTTTATGTGACCGTGCTGGTTCCGTTTGGCATTGGCACACGCTTGTTCAGCGACCCGCTGCGGCGGAAAGCGCAGGCCGCGTGGCTGGAACGCCCCCCGGTTGCCTCTACGCTTGAAGACGCCAGAAAGCAGGGATAGGCTGTTATGTATATTCTTGGCATTTCGTGTTTTTATCATGACTCGGCGGCGGCGCTGCTGCGCGATGGCGAACTGGTCGCGGCGGCGATGGAAGAGCGTTTCTCCCGCAGGAAGCATGATAACACCTTCCCCAAACAGGCCATCGACTTCTGCTTGCAGCAGGCGGGAATTACGGGCAGGGACCTGGATTACGCCGTGTTTTATGAAAAGCCGCTGGTCAAGTTCGAGCGCATTCTGCTGACCACACTGGGCACTTTCCCGCGTTCGTCGGATGTCTGGCGCGAAGCTATGCTGAACTGGCTGAAGGAAAAGCTGTGGGTCAAAAGCATCATCCAGCGCGAAGTCGGGATCAATCTTGACCGCATCCTGTTCTGCGACCATCACATGAGCCATGCCGCCAGCGCCTTCTTCGCCAGCCCGTTCAAAGAAGCGGCGGTGATGACTGTCGATGGGGTGGGCGAATGGACGACCACCACGCTGGGCCGGGCTACCAGCGTATGGGCGGATGGCTCCGGCGGGGATCGTAACGACATCACCCTGTTTGAGGAACAGCGATTCCCCCACTCGCTCGGCCTGCTGTATTCGGCCTTCACAGCCTTCCTCGGCTTTCGGGTGAACAATGGTGAATACAAAGTAATGGGTATGGCCCCCTACGGCGAGCCGCGCTACGTTGATAAAGTCTATAAGGTGTTTCATCAGGATTCGCCCGACGGCAGCTTTCAACTGAATTTGGATTACTTCAGCTTCCAGCATTCGACTCAGCACACCTTCAATCAGAAATTTATCGATCTGTTTGGCCCGCCGCGCAAGGATTCGGACGACTTTTTCACGCCAAAGACGCACCCCGAACGCGCCCGACAGGACACTGCCAATGCGCAGCGCAACCAGCATTACGCCGATATTGCCGCCAGTGTGCAGCTTGTGCTGGAAGAAACCCTCATCAAGATCGCCAATTATCTGTACCACAAGACAAAGCTGCCCAAGCTGGTGATGGCCGGCGGTGTGGCGCTCAATACCAAAGCCAACTACCGGCTGCTGCAAGAGACACCGTTTGACGAAATCTACATCCAGCCGGCGGCGGGCGACGACGGCGGGGCGCTGGGGGCGGCGCTGTGGGCGTGGCACATCGTCCTGGGCAAGCCGCGACAGTGGGTGATGCCGCACGCTTACTGGGGCAAAGCGTGGAGCGATGCCGAAACCCGCGCCTTCCTCGACAGCCGGGGCATTCCGTATGAGGCGTTTGACGACAACAACGACAAACTGATCGAGGCGGTGGTCGATGGACTGGTCAACCGGAAGGTGATCGGCTTTTATCAGGGACGGTTTGAATGGGGGCCGCGCGCGCTGGGCAATCGCAGCATTCTGGCTGACCCGCGCAGTTCTGAGATGAAAGAGGTCGTCAACACCAAGATCAAATTCCGCGAACCCTTCCGCCCCTTCGCGCCGGTCATTTTGCGGGAATGCGCGCCGGATTACTTCGATTACCCCGGCGTGGATCAGCATGAAGCGCCGCGCTACATGCTGATGGTCAGCCCGATCAAAGCGGACAAGCAGGACAAAATTCAGGCAGTGTGCCACGAAGGGACAGGCCGCCTGCAAGCTATCGAGCGCGATACCAACCCGCGCTATTATGATGTAGTCGCTGGTTTTGGTCAGGCTACGGGTGTGCCGGTGGTGCTGAACACTTCGTTCAACCTGCGTGGCGAACCGATTGTGACTTCGCCGGAGGACGCTTTCAACACCTTCAACAACAGCCATATCGACATGCTGGTTCTGAATTCATTTCTGGTACGTAAACCGGAGTAACACGGAGAGACATCATGCGCAGTATCCTGACACAAATGGGTATTCTGGGCGAACTGCTGCAATTTCTGTGGACGCGCAAGCTGTACTGGCTCATCCCGATGATTCTGGTACTGCTGGTGTTCGCCCTGCTGATTATCGCGAGCACCGCCGGGCCAGCCGCGCCATTTATCTACACGCTGTTTTAGCCCTCAGCATTTCAGCCGGTCAGCGGTCAGCTTTTTGGTTGCGGGTTGAATATTCGATGAAGGGTCCAGCCTGACAGACAGATGGCTGAAGGGCTGACCGGCTTCAAAGGGAACGGACATGGACACACCTGTACTGGCATTTCTCATCGGTCTCGGTTTTGCGCTGGTGCTTGGCTACTTTACCGCGCGGGGTTCGGCCCGGCGCGAGAAAATCTACGGCGGGCAGGCGGCCCTGATATTTCATTACATCGGCGCGGCAACAGTCACCGGTGTGCTGCCGGTAGTGCTTGCCAGCCTGATTCTTGGCGGTGGCTTTGGGTTGGCTTTTCCGCTTGCCGTAAGTTTTATGCTCACCGGCTTTGTGGCGCTGCTGATCTTCGCCGCTATCGAACGACCGGCCCGCAGCCAGCACGTCGCACGCGGCTGGACAGAACACGACGCCCGTACATCGGGGCTGTAGGGCGGTTATGACCAATTATCTTTGACAGGATGCAGATGGGCTTATAATCAACAGTGAGATGGATGGAGCGCCGAAAACGAGGCGCGTAGAAGCCATCTCCGGGTTGAGAGACCCTTTCTGATCCCGAACCCGAAATAGCGACATGGCGAAAGGCTCGTACCTCATCGTTGGGAGCGAGTCTTTTTGTGTGTATTGATGTAGACCTTTTACGCAGAAGCTTGTTTGTCGGTCTTTAGATATTGAAATCGAGGATAAAGCCATGATGAAGCGCTTTGCGCCCCTGTCGGCGAGTTTGCTGCGCGTCTGGGCGGATGAGTTTCGCGGTTACAACCTGGGTGTATTTCGTCAGGACCTGCTTGCCGGGGTGACGGTGGCGGCGGTGGCGCTGCCGCTGGCGCTGGCCTTCGGTGTGGCTTCCGGCGCGACGGCGGCTGCCGGGCTGGTGACCGCCATCCTCGCGGGGGTGCTGATCGGTAGCCTGGGCGGCAGTGGCTATCAGGTGTCCGGGCCAACAGGCGCGATGTCAGCAGTGTTGATCGTGCTGGCAAGTCGTTATGGTCTGGAAGGGGTGTGGGCTGCCGGCGTCATGGCCGGGGTTTTTATCCTGCTGCTCGGTGTGTTCAATCTCGGCCAGATCGTCAATTTCATTCCCTCGGCGGTGATTGCCGGGTTTACCAGCGGAATCGCCGTCATTATTTTTATCGGCCAGATCGACAATCTGCTTGGCATTCACACCGAAGGCGCAGAGAGCGTCGTCGTCAAATTGTCGAGCTACCTGAAGTTCGATTACACGCCCAACCTCGCGGCGCTGGGCCTCAGCCTGCTGGTGATCGCCGTTATGCTGCTGTGGCCGAAGCGATTGAGCGCCCGTTTTCCCGGCTCGCTGCTGGGACTGATCGCGGCCACCCTTGCTGCCGCGCTGCTCAATCTCGACGTGCCGGTGATCGGCACGATCCCGCAGACTATCCTGCTGGATGAGCGTCTGGTGCCGGCAGGTATCCCCTGGGATCATCTGACCGAGTTGATTGTGCCGGCATTTTCGATTGCGGCGCTGGGAGCTATCGAAAGCCTGTTATGCGGCACGGTCGCCAGCCGTATGACCAACACCCGGATGGCCTCCAATCAGGAGCTGATCGCGCAGGGGCTGGGCAACATCATCATCCCGTTTTTTGGCGGTGTGCCGGCCACAGCGGCGATAGCCCGCACCAGTGTGGCGATCAAAAGCGGCGGGCAGACCCGCGTGATGAGCATTGTCCATTCGGTAACCCTGCTGCTGGCGGCGCTGCTGTTTGCCCCAATCATCGGACGAGTGCCGCTGGCCGGGCTGGCCGGGGTGCTGGTGGTGACCGCGTGGCGCATGAACGACTGGCCCGAAATCCATGAAATTTTCCGGCGGCGCTTCAAGAGTGCCATGTTCGCCTTTACCAGCACACTGATCGCCACCGTCGTCCTCGATCTGACGCAGGCCATTATTATCGGCGTGGGCCTGTCAGCGGTGATCTTCGTGGTGCAGATCAGCCGGGGGCAGGTGGTCATCGCCCCGGTGTCCGTCGAAAAAATGCGCGCCGAGGGTTACGAAATGCGCTGCGACGCCAGCCATATTGCCGTGATCTACGTCATCGGCCCGCTGT
>Ga0079224_100001185_pt1 | contig 29120 bp, 14 predicted proteins | sample Stecom2015_FD_80414 | JGI IMG/M metagenome (GOLD analysis project Ga0079224, IMG submission 80414) | Agricultural soil microbial communities from Utah to study Nitrogen management - Steer compost 2015 | ecosystem: Environmental > Terrestrial > Soil > Agricultural land | place: USA: Utah... | reverse complement strand
TCCGCCCATTTAGCGTTGTAATATTCATAGAAAAATGTCTCTTTAAACCGGGTATCGGCCGGATCCGGAACGGGCTCAAACAGCTCAGTCAGCAAATATTTCGTTGGCTTGAAGTTACGGCTATTGGAACGGCCTGTCCAAGTTTCATTTTCCTGCGTTCCCCACGGAGCTCCTGTAGTACGTGTGTCCGCCAGATAATACTGGCGTGTCCTTCCGCGGTTCCATCCTTCTGGATTCCTACCTTCAGTATGATCTACCGCCTCAATAAACAAAAATTCGGTGTTGTTCTTGTTGTTGGCTCCGCTCCAAAGCTTACCAAAACCGGATTGCTGATCGTCACTCTGATATAACGAGACTCCGTAAGCACTACCATTGGTGATCAGTTCCTCCGCCGCTTCCAATGCTAAGCGGGCATTCTCCTGTACATCGCCCAGACGTGTACGCTGGAGGTAAGCCTTCGCCAGCATCGCATATGCGGCCTTCTTAGTCACACGTCCTCGTTCGCCTGCCGGTCTATCGGGCAAATGTTCCGTTGCAAAGATCAGGTCGGAAATAATTAGATCGTAGAATGCTTGTTCGCTTGCCCTGACGGGGCTATTAACAGGGCCAGTTTCCGTGGAGGGGATGGTCGTCAATGATACGCCACCGAATTGCTCCACCAGATGCCAATTGGCCCATCCTCTAAGAAAATATGCTTCTGCTACTTTTGCATTTCGTTCTTCTTCAGACGCATAGTCTTCTACCTGATCGGCATAATAGATCGCTGTATTGCAATAGTTAACCGTCGCGTACATCCCGTTCCAGATGGTCGCCAAAGTTCCCAACTGCGCGTTCATATTACTGTTGTAGAGGATAAATCCGGTTTCGTTATTGGCCACGTTCGCCCAAAGATCGGTGCCCATTTCCATGGCCCCGATGCCGTCTATCTTGCCATAGAAATAGTACAACCCGTTGTAGCAATAATTGATCAGACTCTCATACCCATCTCTATACTTATAACCGGTTTCAACGTCCACCGTAGACGGGTTCCATTCGTCCAAGGAGCAGGAACTGACCCCGACGGCCATCAGCAGCGCGAAGGAAATTTTATATCGTAATCTTTTCATTGTTGTCATATTTATAATTCGTATCTATACCGTATACTGTTTAGAAAGACATGTTTACGCCAAAAACCATCTGTCTATACAGCGGGAAAGAATCTGACGCTCCGGTCTCAGGATCCATGCCTTTCAGCAGATGGCTCCGGGTAAAAATAATCGGGTTATGCATCGTGGCATATACGCGGAATCTGGACAGTTTTATATTCCTACTTAAATTCTCGGGCAAGGTATAACCTAGTGTAATATTCTTGATTTTAACGAAGGACGCATCTACCACATTCATTCCAAGCAGCGGGTTACTGTGATTAGCCGAAGTCCTGTTGATATACGGTCTTGGGTAATCATTCGTCGGGTTGTCCGGCGTCCAATAATCGTACACGGCCGGGATATTTCTTGTGCCATAACTATTCATATAGCCCAATAACTCAGCATCAATGTGATGTCCCCAACGGGCGATGGTAAAAATATTTAAGTCGAATCCTTTATATAGAAATGTATTTTGCCAACCGGCGGTCCACTTCGGTGTACCCTGCCCTAAAATCACGCGGTCGTCGGGCGAGATGGAGTAAGGATTGTCTGCGGTATACTCGACTCCTTCGTTGTCTATCCACACACCGTCGCGCACCTTGGTGAGGTTGGACTGTGTTTTCACATCTCCCGGCAGGAGACCAAACGCAGCAGCATCCGCTGCTTCATTGGTCTGCCATATACCCAGTTTTTTATATCCGAACAAGGTATTGCTCGGACGCCCCATAAATAGCCCTAATGAAATCAGGTCGTCTACGGAGGTCCCGCTGCCTAGGTCAATGGAGCGTACCTGCTCGTTATTATGAGCGAAGGTCACCGTGGAGTTCCATTTGAAAGCATTCCCGTTCAGTATATTGTTGCCGGTTAAGGTTACTTCAATACCCCGGTTGTTCATACGCGCAATGTTGTCGGTCATGCGATAAGGAATCTTCGGGGTAAAACCGCCACTGGAGAATGGTAGACTACGTGCATACAATACATCGCGTGTGTCGGTGTCATACCATTCGATAGCACCTGTTATGCGGTTGTTGAGCAACCCAAAATCTAAACCCAGGTTGAAATTGTATGATTTTTCCCATGTCAATAATGGGTTACCCACCGCTTGGGTTAACACACTGACGGGCAAAACACCTCCACCAAGGTTGATTTGATCCAGACCTGTACTGGTTACTTCTGTCAACGTCGAATAGGGGTCAATTCCCGAGTTTCCGGAAACACCGTACGACGCCCTGAACTTCAGCTCGTTAAGAACATCCCGTGCACCATCCATAAAGCTTTCGTCGCTTACACGCCATGCTCCGGCCGCTGCCAAAAAGGTATCCCACCGCCGCGCGAGTTGCGATACGCCGTCGGTACGCTGGGTCAATGTGAGTAAGTAACGTCCTTTATAACCGTAATTAATCCGCGAGGCGACAGACATCCGCTTGCTCATCAGATAGCCAGTCCCTACGAACGGTACCGTTCCAGATGCCAAGCTATAATATAGGTATTCATCATATAAGAATCCCTGATTACTCGATGATGAACTCTCATTTTGCATGTGTGCCCAGGAAGACACAAGTGTAGCGGATAGATCGTGATCCTGTCCAAAAGTGCGCTGATAACTTAGGATATTCTCCCATACATAGCTGTATCCCAGCGCTGTTTCGTAGCTTGCACTACGTACCAACGCACCACTTCCGGATAATTTCATGTAGGTCCGGTCGCTCTCAAACTGTCCGGTTCGACGATTGCTTAATGTAGCACCTAAAATCGAACGAAAGGTCAACCCTTCCATAATGTCCACATCAATATGGGGGTTGATGGTCAGGTTCAGGTGCTTCGAATTGTTGCTTAATGTATTCGGAATATCATCGGCTAATAAGCTCGGCTCGGTCAGTCCTGCAATTGGCCACACATTGATATTACCATATTCATCGTACACCTGTCCGATAGGCGCAATACTGAACGTATTGTTCAAGCGGCTTGGACGCGTATCATTATCTCTCCAAGTCAGGTTGGTTACAATACCGCCTTTAAACCAATCCGTGATTTTATTGGTCGCACCGGTACGAACAGTAAACAAATCCGATTGATCGTTCCGGTATATCCCTTTTGTGGAGTTGTAGCCCATCGAGAAAAAACCCTGCGTTTTTTCGGTTCCACCATTTACGGATAGCGAGTAATTCTGTTGTACACCCGTCTGCAAGGTTTCATCCACCCAGTTAACCCATTGCCCGTTGTCGATATAAGGATTAATCTGCTCTGGATTCAGGTTCCACGCACTTAGCAACTCATCTCGACTGCCAGGGGCACGGTTGTTGGACGCAATAAACGCATCCTCTAAATATCTAAGCCAGTCGTCCTGCTGTAAAGCAGAGGGATATCGGCCGTTGGCATTGATACCTGCGTAGGCATCAAGATTAACAGATACCCTACCTACTTTCGCTTGTTTCGTAGTAATAATAAAGACCCCGTTTGCACCAGCCGATCCATAAATGGCTGTCGATGATGCGTCTTTAAGAATGTCAATACTCTCGATGTCGTTCGGATTGAGATTCGTAATGTTTCCGGGAATACCGTCGATAATATACAGAGGCTCGCTGCCGGCTGTCAACGATCTATTACCACGCAGCAAGATACTGGAACCTGAGTTCGCTTGACCCGACTCCCGCGCGATATCCAGGCCGGCCACACGCCCCTGCAACGCTTCCACGGGGTTTGCTACCGGAGCCATGGCGATTTCCTCGGCCTTTACGGACGATACCGCTCCGGTTAAATCTTTCCGTTTGACGGTGCCGTAACCGATTACTACCACCTCTTCGAGGGCATCAGAGGGCTCAAGCGTTATCGTGACACTTCTTCTGCCTGCCAGGCTTACCTCCTGAACTTTATATCCCACATAACTCACGACAATGGTACTGTTTGCTTCGGGAACATTGATATTGAATACGCCGTCGGCATCAGTTTTTACACCGGTTTTTGTTCCTTTAACCAGCACTGTAGCGCCGGCGATTGGGTTGCCATCGGGATCCAATACTTTGCCCGTGACGCCTACCATTCTATCGTTGAGAACATAGGTTGTCGCCGACTCCATTGCAAAAGAGCTTGTCCATCCGGACGCAAGTAGCGTACAGAACAGACAAAAAGCTGGACCTAACAACCTTCTTGTAAAGTAAATTTGATCATTCATTCGTTTAAATTTGTGTTAGCCAAACAGGCGTTAACATTATTACAAATCGGAACTACCATTCCATGCTATACCTGACAATTTTCTAGCGGACTACAATGTTCGGCAGCTAAATTAGTATAATTAACGGGTTCCGTCGCGGTGTATGAACGACCAGTCTGTTTATCGCTTGCAATTATTTTTAACTGATTAGCCCTCGCACACGGTTTATAAATTGGAAAACCACGGTCCCGCCTCTGCAAAAGTTGCTACCGGTGTTATATTACTTATACAAAGTAACGGAAAACTCGAAACTCCACATTGTATCCCCTTACCAATTTGTTATAAAATATTAACATATAGCGATTGTTTATGGCAAAAGTATTTGGGGCTCAAAATCACTTTCATGGAAGGCATCCCATTCATACACACACTCTCCGTAGGGTAGCGAAGCGGGTTCTAGGGCGAGGTCTATAAACAGAAGTCTCAGACATTCTTTTGCTTCACACTAAGAGAGTGTGAGTTTATCAAAGAGCATGTCTATCCTTCGACAGGCTTTGGATGACATACACAAGAGGCATAAAAAATCCGAGCATGGCAAACATGCTCGGATGACAATATTTTATTACTTTCTGGATTACTTCTGAATCTTCACATGCACATTGACATACGGTCTGCCGTCTGTATCTAGTGTTGATTGGGTTATGTACAAGGCACCGTATTTTCCTTCGGGTGTCCGGAAGTAGAACAACGTATTCGGAACCAAGCCCTGAGTATGAAGGGTTCCATCCGTTTGCTTGCGATCAATCGTCACTTTCTCCGCCTCTTCCTGAATCTTACTCGCTGACACCAATACGCGGGTATAGTTCGTATTCGTGTAATTCTCGATCGGTGCACTAAACAGCGTTTCACGTTTTGTCCAACTAGAAAGATCATAGAACGGCACCGGATACTCGTCTACGCTTGTTGAGTAGAGGTTATACACCAATTCGGTAGGATTATTCGGATCAGCGGTAAATACTGTATCAATCCCAAAATCAATTTCAGCAGATGCGCTACTTCCTTCACTGTAGCTATAGGTTCGACCCGTCGTTAGCGATAAAAAGCTTGGTAATTCCGGGCTATCTTCGCTGGGTGCATACAGCCGTCTATTTACAAAGTGGTCGAAGCTTGGGCGGGCATCTATGGTAATGGAAGTATAGCCATCTCCCAGATACTCGTCTTTGAAATCACGGGCATAAAAACGGAAGGTTACCTTTCCGTCGCGTTGCATCTTAAACTTTCGCACACCGGAAAAAGAACGGCGTTCGCTCTCAGATGTCGGGAGTATTACCGTAGACCATAGTCCCGTACCATTTGTACTATCTACCACCACAGAGTACATATCCTCCTTTGCGGAGGTAATGGTAAAATAAATGTGCACACTATCGCCATCATTCACCACGGCATCTTCGGTAATGGCGAATTCACTACTCTTTTGGAAGGTAACTTCGACATCCCCAAACATGGTGAATATATTCTCCGACTCCACCTTACAGGCACTAAAGGCCAGCAAGGTAAAGAAAAGCGGCAGGTATCTTTTTATTTTCATCTTCTTCATCTTTAAATCATTTAATTAATTAATCAACCACCCCTATTAATCGTCAAGCGGATCAAAGGTTCCACCCTCCCAGCCAATCGTGGGGTATATATCCACACCTCTCCACACATAGTCGTTGTGGAAGGTATAGAAATTATGGTACTCCGGAATATCGATAGGTCTGAAGTTTGCCGCCTGCACAATTCTTCGTGCTTTAAAATGTTTCGAATACTCTACCGGATCGTTCATATCGATACCATCCCGAAATGGCCGTCCTGTCGCTGGGTCTATCGCTTCCAATTCCGCAATTTTCTCATTCCGCAAACTACTTGCATTGCTCGCTGTTTCATCATGTTCCACCACAATCGTCACTGTCGACAATATTTCTCCGGATAGTTTATGCCAATTGCGTGTACGGCGGAGATCAGCATTCCGCTTATTCTCAAAGGCAAACTCGATCATACGTTCGTTGAGCAACAGCGCACGCATTTCCTCGATACTAGCAATATGTCCGAGACCGTAGTCATTGCTTCCTTGCTCAATGCCGGCGCGCTGACGAATCTGGCGTACCATCTCCTTGGCTGTCCCCATATCCCCGGTTTCATTTGCACAATCCGCAAGGTTCAACATCACTTCCGCAAAGCGCATTTCTATCCAATCCACAGGGTTTCCTCCACCGGTATCGTTGTTGTAGTCAACCGCTGTGCGTGACAGCGTTGGCGAAGCAAAGCGTTTGCAATAAACACCCCAATTGGCTCCTTCACTACGACCATCATTGGACGCACCTTCATAAGTCCACTGCCGGCGGTTTGCGTTTCCACTCAAGGCCCAAGTGCTGCCATTATAAGCAAAAGTAGCTTCGAAACGCGGATCTCTATCCTTCCAGAATAAAATCGGATCGTAGGTATACTCTCCGTCTTCGCCCAGTTGGTTTCCATCCTTCATTGGATAGGCATCCAGTAATTTTGTACTCGCCCGGTAGGCCAAATGCGGTGACCCGCCTTCGGAACTTGGCCGCCATTTGCGCTCCCCGTTGTGTCCTCTACGTTCTACATCCGTAGAATACGGGCGAGAAATCAAGGTCTCGGGATTAGAAGCTCCCTGAATACGAAATATATCCGCGTAGTTCTCCACGAGACGCTTTCCAGCGGCTAATCCAATATCGTAGGCCTCCCTATTTGCAGCCAACGCCTCCTGCCAACGCGACATGTCGTAGGGATGCTTCGGATCATCCAGCGGGTTAAACTGTGGACTTGCCCAGTACAGCAAGGCTTTTCCTTTCAAAGCCGCAGCTGCCTCGTAGGTAATGCGTCCCCAATCATTCCCCGTCCAGGTAATTCCCTCCAGATACTCCATCGCCTTCGTCAAGTCATCGATAATCACCTCAAAACAAGCCCGGGCGCTCGCACGACCTTGCGCGGTAATATTGTCCGGATCCTGCGGCTCCAATACCAAGGTGACACCACCATATACTTTCACCAACTCCAGATAGACCATCGCACGCAAGGCATGATACTGACCCAAAAATTTTGCTTGGGTTTCCGCATCTAAATCACCCTCCGGAATCCAACGAATGGCATTATTACAGCGAGCAATATCATAGTAGCGATTCAATCCATAGCCCGTTTGGTATCGGTTTCCCACATAACGCACATCGTGGTTTGTCAAGGGGGTTCCCGTAATGCCCATCGCCCGCGCTCCCCAGTCCCCACCAAAGGCAAACACATGTTCATCGCTTACCATGTGTATGTCATAGCGCTCTTGTGTTTCTCTACCCCATTCCCAAGGGAACATCGGAATACACACCTGATAAGTTCCGTTCAAGTGAAAATCCACAGCGCCTTCAACGCTCCATATTTCCGCATCCATCCCACCCCTATCCGGTAAGATAAAAAAATCATCATTATTACAGGAAAGCAAGGCGGCCGATGAGATCGCAACCAACACCCCTATTTTTATCCTCTTATATATATTCTTTTTCATGTCTCTTTCGTATTAAGTTTACAAACTAGCACTCAAGCCCAGCGAAAGCGTCCGTACTGTAGGATAGTTATAAGCGCTGGATGTATATGGATCCTTGTAGCTGTATGGGTTTACCAGTACCCATAAGTTATTTCCGGTCGCGAGTATACGCGCACTTCCCAGCCCCAAGCGGCGAGCAAGCGCTGACGGCAAGCTATAGCTAAAAGTCATATTATTAATCCGAATCATGGTACCATTCACCGTCCATATATCCGCATGACGATCAATATAAGGGTCGTCTGCGCGCGGATATATTCCATTCATCGGGTCATCCGGTGTCCAGCGATCACGCCAAAGTATCGTCACATTGGTTTCTAGATCCGGTCTCGTTCTTGCCCGGCTGTCGATAGCCGCCCTACCTCCAAAATTCATGACGATATTAGTTCGTAAACTAAAGCTTTTGTAGTTAATCCCAATATTCCCGCCTACGCCGAAGATACTATTGGTTCGACGATCCTGAAGCAGGGTCTGATCCAAGTGGTTCACCACGCCGTCCCCATTGACATCCTCGTAAATCAACCAACCGACTTGTGGAACCTGCCCATTAATGGTATAGTTCGGATTTTCGGACATAAAGGCATCCAATTGTTCTTGTGTACGGAATATGCCTTGCGTACGAAAACCAATATTACCCGAGTGGTAAATTCGCGAATCTACGCCGAACTTCGTTCCCAACCACTTTCCATCCGTCATATCCTTTTCCAAAATATCATTCGGCGGATAAAGCATCTGTGTCACAATAGAGCCACCGTAGAAAGGAATCCCAAAGTTCAAGTTCGTACTCAGGCTCCAATCTTGTGCAAGTTTGGTTCTATAGCCTACCGAAATCTCCGATCCCCAGTTATAGGCCTCCCGGTAATTAACGACCGGCGCCAATAATCCGGCATATAGCGGGTTCATTTGATCTGCTCCCCGATCAAAACCGTCATAAGTCCTGTTTTTAAAGATCTCCAGCGTAACGTTCATTTTATTATTCAGCAGGGTCGCGTCCAAGCCAAAGTTGAAGGTTTCTTTCTTCTCCCAAGTGATGTTCAAGTTGGGGAATGTAGCAGGGTTTAGACCAACCCCATATTGATTGTCACCGAACAAGTAGCCGTCATTAATTCCCAACAGATAGCGTTCCTGCCAGAGACGTTCGGACACCCGGTCGTCCCCGGTAATCCCCCAGTTGACCCGCAATTTCAAATTATTGAGAAAGGAGATATTGTCTTTGAAAAAGTTTTCCTCACTGATATTCCAACCGGCACCTACGCTTGGCGACCAGCCCCAGCGATCGCCACGTGCAAAGTTCGAGGAGGCATCTAAACGTGTCACCACTTGCAGCATGTATTTTTTCTTGTAGTCATAACTAAGTCGTCCAAACCCCGAACGTTTGGTCTGCTCTGTGATGGCTCTAGCTGTACGCTGCATGGTGTTTTGATCAAATGCCCAATAATCTTCAAAGCCCGGAACCAACTGGGTAAGCCAGCGCACACCCAAATTTTCCGAATAACCACGTGTTTGTTCTCCCCCAACAATAACCCCCAGCGTGTGGTCGGCGAAGTTCTTATTATAAGACAAGGTCACAAAGCCCTGATAGCCCTTGTTTTGTGCCAGTGTAGGCTGTGTTAATGAGTTGTTCTCATCAATTCCCCATGGCTCTTCATCGGGATCCATCATCGTTGAGAAGAACGCGTTATTATTTCCCATACGCTCGAATTGGTATAAGCGATAGGGCGGACGATACGTGTTCGTATTTTCGTTCCCTCCGCGTTGCGACATTTGCACCCGTGCAGACAAACCCTTTAAAAACTTAGGTTCCCAAGTTAGACTTGCATTAATGCTATACCCCTGTCCTTTACGCGACTCCAAGTATCCGGAATTCAGTGCTGCTAAGAGGTTGGATCGATTGCCTAAATCAACAGGATATCCGTCAATGTACATCGGATACCAATCGGGGGTAGATACGATGTCTTCATAGAAGCTCGCATCCGTTTCGTTCCCGATTTGGTTTTTACTCTCCCTAATGCTGTGATCTACATTAAAGGCAATGTCGGCTTTCAGACCTTCCACAATGGTCGTCGTTAGCCCACTACGCAAGGTGTATTTATCCTGCTTCATCCCCGCATAGTTCGCATTTTGGTTCTGAAAGCTTCCGCCCACAAAGAAGGTTGTATTTTCTCCTCCGCCGGAAATACTCAGGTTGTGGCGCTGCATTATCGCCGGTTTCCACAGTTGATCGTACCAACTGTCTACATCTAGGCCTCTCAGATAGTCTAAATCTGCTTCAGAAAAGAAACTTCCTCTGGAAGCATTCGCCATATAATAGCCTTCATTCAGGAATTCCGCCAATTCGTACGCCGAAAGAAATTCCGGTCTGCGAGCCGCATCAGTTACCCCAAGATAGCCGTTATAGGATATACTGGGTTTTCCTTGCTTTCCTCGCTTAGTCGTCACCAACACCACCCCTTTCGCACCAGCTGCACCGTACATCGCCGCCGAGGCATCTTTCAGAAAGGTGATATTTTCCACCATAGAGGGATCCAAAGCATCAAAAACATCGGAGCTTACGGTTATCCCATCCACGATATAGAGCGGCTCCGTGGTCGCGCCAATACCAGCTCCCTGCTCGCTCATAGTCGCTCCTCGGATATTCAGCGTAATCCGTGCCCCCGGTCGGCCAGACGCTTCGCTCACTCCAACTCCCGGAATTTGATTTCGCAAGGCACCGGCAATATTCGGCGCCGGAATATCCATTAGTTCTTCGCCGGTAATAGTTACAACCGACCCTACAATTTCGGAACGCTTCTGTGTGCCATATCCCGTAACGACCACCTCGTCAATCGCATCGCTGGACTCCAGTGTGATGGTGATATTGGTCATCCCGGCGACATTGACTTCCTGCACTTTATAACCCACAAAACTCACCACCAACCGCGTATTTCCTTCCGGCAGGTTTATCCTGAACATTCCGTCTTTATCGGTTTGGACACCTGATTTTGTACCTTTTACCAATACTGTAGCGCCCATTACCGGGTTGCCATCCTGATCGATGACTTTTCCCGTAATATTGACAAACTTCTCTATTTTCCTCAGCTCCCGTGCAGGCATCCTGGCCGCCTCCACTCCAACGAAAGGAGTGACGAGCAAACACGCCAGTAGCACATTCCGCGTTCCCCGTAGAAAAGCTAGGGGCAATTCAGCACGACTTTTCATATATCTTATTTTAAGTTTATTCATTCTAAAAATAGGTTTCATCTCCATTTCCCCCCCCATTTATGGTCGCCAGCGCGGATCGCCAACCGTAAACAACGTTTTATCAATAATCGTCAAATCGCTATTGGCAAAATTGGTCTTATCCGGTGCGGCAAAAACCTGCTCGGAAGCACCTCCATAAGCGACGACACCTTGTATCATCCCTTGCGTCGCGTTACTTCCCCAGCGAATATCAGACGTCGCAAAACTATTCGATACGGCACTCGAATTCGGCATAACACGATTGAAGGAACGCCCGCCCGTCGTGTACCCGATTAGCGTATTACGCATCGTGAAACCACCGATCTCGCCACGGCTCGCGTCGATAATGTAGCGATTATCCCAGGGTGATTGATAGAGCGTAGCATTTTCAATGAGTACAGCATTAAGACCGGCATTCACCGACCCACCATAGCGAATGAGCCATTGTACATTGATGAAGGTAGAATTTGTAAAGCGCACGTCGCGTTCGGATACGTCGTTATGATCTACCGTCAGCGCACCATAGTTTCCAATATTCTGTACGATGGAGTTATTAATCACGTATTCATTCACTGATTTCGGCCCTGCGGACTGCAAGCGCATCACACCCCGAAGCTCGGATATCCTACACGCTTCAAACTCAATTTTGTTAATCGATGCTTCCCCGCTGATGTTAAAGACGTAACTGCCCCCTATATCACCGGTAAAATGTACATCTTCAAACTTGATGAGGTTCATTGTTCCCTCGACATTAAAAGAGGAAGACATTTCAATCCTCGCCTGCGGTCCGAATCCCGGCTCGGATATCAGGGTAACCCCACGATTCAAAGTAAGGCCGCCCATGGTGTAGGTCATGCCCCGCTTCAACGCAATGACACTTCCATCAGGCACCGTATTCAAGGTGTTTTGCAGAATTTGCGGATCGGAACTTCCTCTTAGATCAATATGTCCCGCCTCCTCTATGGTAGGCTTGGTCTTAAACTCAAGTTCACCTAGCGAGCGACCGTCCGGCCGGAAAAGCCGGGCGACATAGTCTGTATTTGAGCTCAATCCATCCAATTGCATAGCAGTCAACTCATCAGCGGACACATCGAATTCTTGGGAATTAGTTCCATCTGCTTTTTCCAATACCATTTTTGTCAGTTCGCCATGCCTTCCAAAGTTCAGCACTACGGCTTCATGGGACAGTTTCCAGACTTTAATCGGGGTAAACAGGTTGATTGGCTTCAACTGGAGCCGTGGCGTACGCATCCAAGAGGATGCTCCCGTTCCGGTACTGGACACCGTACGTACACGTGCAAAATAAGGTTCCAGCGGTGTCAATTCCTGGTCGCTGAGAAAAATTGAGGTGGAATCGGTCAGAAAATCGATGACATTTTGGGAGGCGTCGGTGAAAGTAGAATCGGAAGAGACCTGCACTTCATAAGCCACCTCTACCTTTCGGTCATCCCCCTCCCAAGCTGCACGTCCCGCCTCCCATGTCAACACCAAAGAGGTATCTGCATGCACAATGGTGATCGCACTTCCCATCTCCGTCAAACTCGTTGCCGGACCTCGGATATCCTCTTCTTTGCATGCATAGATTAAGATGAGCGTCATAAGAACCGCCCCCCTCCGCAGCCATCTCTTCGTAAAATAAGCTTGATAATTCATTGGTTTAAAATTGTGTTTATAAAATAGGTTCTAAAAGTATCGTACGACGAAACAATGTTCCGTCTTCTCAACTATATTCCACAGCTGCACAGCATAAATGTCAACAATACACTTTATAAATGGAGACAAATACTACTACCGTTGATATTGTCCGACGGTATACTGCACTTGTTTATTTTTCTAACTGGTTAGCCTTAAAAACATAAAAGCGAAACAATGGTAGCAACCAATAACTTTCTTGCGTACAAAGGCTTACAAACTGATTATGTTATTACTATACAAATAAACGGAAAAGGCAACGCGTAATATTATATCGCATTGCCTTTTTATTATAACATATTACCATAATCCAACGAATATGTTACAAACTGTTTCTTTCAAAGAAAGAAGTTATTTCCTGCGTACGGTCCGCCCCCTTCGATACCGACAGTGGGTAATCCATGTCCACATCAGGCGAAAAGGGTAAACGTAAAGGGTGTCTACCAAAAAGCTGGTTTTTATTGTCCTAGGCTTCGACAGAGCCTGCATGGAGCCTGCCGAAGCGCCCAGCCTGACATGGTCGATGGATAAACAGCACGTTTTGGCAACATTTGTGTTTCGACAAGCTCACATGACAAGGTATTGCCCTTTAGACCCCGCTTTTCTCTGATATCTACCGCTATAAGGGTTTCACGCTGTTTAGCGGCACAACGCTATTCAAATAGTTTTCGATATGCGCATACCCATTTTCACTTATCTTGGCCGAGTCGTCGGGATCATTCGGATCTAGACCAATTTTAATTTCGTAATCGTCTGGTAGTCCGTCATTGTCTGCATCTTTATAGGGCTTACCCTTATATTCGGGGTATCCGCCAACTTGGCTTATATCCGTAATAATCCCCTGCTTGTATGAATCCGCAGGTAGACGCCGTTTAACATAGGGCGAGGGAACTGAGCGGCCAGCAGAAGCCGTAAAGAAAACTTTACCGGTTTTAACCTGCTTAACGATACGTTCGTCGACCGCATCCCTCCTCGGCAATGTTGCGCCCACGTTCTTGAGCACGTAATCATAGGCTTCCCGAGCTTCCATTATCCGTCCAAAGTGTGATAGCGGAAAAGGCTTGTCTACCTTAATGTGTGCAAGGACGGCGGGGTCGGCGTCGGGTTGAACGCCCCCGTCCCAGTTGTTGTTCGTAACTTTCTCATTTCCTTCTATTACGTTTCCATGGACATACGCCTTTCCAAAAGTATTGGCGTTTTCTTTGTCACGTCCCGATTCCGGTTTGAGTATGCGGTACGCTATCGGCTGACCAACAGGCGTAATAGGCCCCGGCTTATAGTAGTTGTTGATAAAATTATACAATGATCGGTGGTCTCCTCCGTCCGCCGTGCGATTCCACCAGTTCCAGACAACGTTATTTACAAATCCAAAATCGCCATACATACCTACCGATGGATTACGGCTTATATTGGAAGCCCAGAGGTTACGCATAAACGTGCTGTTCAGCCCGCCGATCGTGCTCCCGAAGGCATGGTTATACGTATCCAAGGCCTCGGAAAAAATCGAGTTCTGAATAGTAATATTTACGGTGGGCAACTTCAGGTTCTTGCCTTCTCTGTCGTATACATGCCTATACATAGACATATTTTCGTCCAGCCCCCAGCTCGCCGACACGTGATCGATCATGATATTACCTATCCCATTTCCTCCTAAAGCGTCGTCCCGCCGCGTTACATCTGTTGTTCCTCTGCGAAAACGCATAAAGCGGACAACGACATCGTGGGTATCTATAAGAAATGACTCTCCCGCTACGCAGACCCCATCCCCCGGAGCAGTTTGACCGGCAATCGTTATATAAGGCGCCCTGATGGTAATTGGCCTCTCCAGTTCAATAATGCCGGCTACGTTAAAGACCACTATACGGGCACCGCCGGCTTCGCATGCCTCTCTCAAGGTCCCCGGGCCGCTGTCGGCTAAGCTGGTAACCACCATAACACGCCCTCTCGCCCACCGGCGGTATAGGCTCCTCCCCCCTCTGCTCCGGGAAAAGCCGGTATCTTCGCCTGGGGCAAGTCTTCTGGTTTCGCCGCGTCCGTAATATAAGGTCTCCCCTCTTCCGCCATCCTCGCCTGCGCCTGCTGCCACAACTTCTCGGATCGTAGCTGCTCGAGCTGCTCGCGTTGCGCGGCAACAGCTTTTAACGAATCGGGAATTACCGGATACTGCGCAAAAGAGCATACAGGCAGCGCGCTAAGCAACAGTAAAATATGATATCTTGTTTTCAAACTCATCACGTTTATTTTGATGCTAGCTCATTTAGGTAGACTTCAATATTTGCATAACCCGAATCGGTAAGTTTCGCGGAGTCGGTACCGTCGTTCGGATTTAGCCCCATTTTAATTTCCACGTCATCGGGAATACCATCATTGTCGCTGTCTTTATGAGGTGTCCCGCTATACGTCGGGTATCCACCGACCTGCGAAATATCCGTAATAATCCCGATCTTATAAGAATCCTTCGGAAGACGTCTATGCTCGAAGTCTTTTTCCGGCAGCGTGACATTCTTCAGCGGCGTAGGCTTTCCATCGCGCACCTCCCGCACGATACGTGTATCTACCGGATCACGTTTTGGTAAGGTCGCTCCAGCATTCTCCAGGACGTAGCTATAAGCATCCTTCGCACTCATAACATTAAATTCTGCGTGGGGGAAGGGCTTCTCCGCCTTCATTGCCGCAAAATACGGCTGTGCCTCGTCAAAAGTCATGGCGTTACCTGCCTTATTTTCCAGTTGCACGCCGCCGTTCCAGTTATCTGCAGTGACCTGTTCGCTACCTTCGACAATGTTTCCTGCTACATAAGCACGGCCAAAAACAACGTAAGGCAATTTACTTCGTCCCGACTCCGGCTTAAGAATACGGTAACGGATCGGTTGTCCTTTGGGTGTCGCAGGGCCCGGCTTAAAGTAGTTATTAAAGATATTATATGTTGCCTGGTAGTCGCCTCCGTCAATTCCTCGATGCACCCAGTTATAGATTACGTTGTTCGCAAAGTTAAACACGCCATTCCAGCCGATGGAAGGGTTCCTCGCCGCGTTGTTGGCCCATAGGTTGCGCATAAATGTGCAATTTTCTCCGCCCAGGGTGCTGCCGAAGGCATGGTTCCACGTATCCAAAGCTTCTGAGAAAATAGAATTCTGTATGGTTATATTAACCGTTCCCCGCTTTTCCTCCTGTTTGCCTGTACTGTCGTTGTACATGTGTCGGTACATCGACATATTTTCGTCAAGCCCCCAGCTGGCCGACACATGGTCTATCATGATGTTACCCACAGGATTTCCACCTATGGCGTCGTCACGACGACCCACATAGGTCTCTCCGCGCCGGAAACGCATATGGCGGATGACCACATCGTGCGTATTGATCCAAACAGATTCGCCTGCCACACATACACCATCCCCAGGTGCAGACTGCCCTGCAATAGTGATGTACGGCGCTCGGATAATAAGCGGCGTTTTTAGCCGGATAATTCCTGCGACGTTAAATACGATGATGCGGGGGCCTCCTTGTTCGCAGGCTTCCCGCAATGTTCCCGGACCGTTGTCTTCTAAGCTGGTTACAACTATCACTTTGCCGCCCCTTCCTCCAAAACTGTATTTACCACCTCCTTCAGCTCCCGGAAACGCAGGAATATCGGCCTGTGGCAAGTCCGTTGGCCGGCCTGCCCATGGGATATATGGTTTTCCTTGCTTTGCATATTCCTCTATCACTGGAAGGGCCTTGCCCCAAGCTACGTCAGACTGCAGTCTCGCGCGCTCCATAAGCTCATTTGATGCCTTTTTTACGTCTTCGGGAACCTTCGGATACTGTCCCTTCGCCGTTTCTAGCGATAACAAACCTACCGCGAGCAGAAAGCCCGACAATACTTTCTTATTCATAGTATACATTCAAAAATTAAAAGTCTAAACTAAACAGCTGTTCTTACAAACAGATAGAAGGAGCATCGGCTAAGACATTGCCACGCACAAAATCCTTCTCTAAGCAATCATAAGGTTTATATCCTATAATCATTACATTAGCTACTCAAAACTAGGAAGATAAATATATAGTTACTTGTACCATTTTCACGAAATATTATAACATATTAGCTTCAATCGTCACATTATCATAACCTCGCAGCGCCAAAAGAACATCGGAAACCATGGAGCCCATTATATGGACGGGCGGTGATCAATTGCCCACATAGTCGCCACTGACATTCTTACCGCAGGACTGCCCTGTTGTTGATACCACAAAGGGACCAGCAAACGCTAGTCCCCGACCTGTAGAGAACAAAAATTAAAAAACTTATTGTAGCGGATCGAACGTACCCATTCCGTTTAAACTGTTCCAGCCTTTGGTCTGCTCCAAGTAAGGAGAGCTGTCCAGGACATTCTGGTTAATACCAAAATAATAATATTCCGGATACCACTTGAATGTCCACATAGGGGACGCATTGGTTCGATCGAGATCATCTTTATCGGAAACCACGAAGTAGTTGTCATAGAGATAATCCAGGTACTCTTCATAGCTATCTACGCCTGAAGGAAAGGTCGTTGCATCCCTGTTTATCACAGGTGCAGATTCTCCCAGCAGAGGGTCTGCAGCTCCGAAATAAGTGTTGTCCGAGCGTCTAACAGTAATACGATACCCTGTCCTCCTCGTCCCATTCAGGACAGGAATACCTAACCGCGTGTTCATACCGGTAGCATCGTCAAATAGCATCCAGCGTCTTAAATCGTAGAAACGCTTTCCTTCATAAGCAAACTCAACTTTGCGCTCGTCAATAATAGCTTTAAACAGCTTGTTTCTGTCGCCGGCGACGTCGGCCAAGCCATATGCCCCATCCCGGTTCTCTATCCCAGCCCGTTGCCGGATCGCCTTTATCCCCTCAAGCCCCTCTCCCAAACGGCCGATACCAATAGCACTCTCGGCGAGATTCAGAACTACTTCTGCAAACCGCAGCTCCATAAAGTCTGTTCCACTTTCCTGAAAATTGTTGATGGCATTATTCGCAGATAGATTGGACGCTTTACGTACATATATTCCGCTCGCGTTTGGCCCTTTAGTCTCGGTAGACGTATACCCCGTATTCGGCGTGTCTTCCTTCTTCCAGGAGTAGGTCCATACTTTATAGTTCGGATTTCCCCCATACGGCCATATAGCGCCGTTATAAGCGAACGACTTATAAAACCGCGGATCCCTGTTTTTGTAGAATTTATTAGGATCGTACCGGTATGCGGATGTTTGGTCTCCGATAACCTTACCATCTTTCATGGGGAAGGACTCTACGATCTGGCGGGTTGGTGAAACAGACCCGCCGCCGTTGATCTCCCGTGGACGGATGGCCTGCTCCCACCCGCTGTTCTTGGTAAAATTTCCCCCAACCGCCAGGCTATTAAAACCAAAAACGATGACAGCCTCCGGATTACCCTCCTCCTCGAGAAACATGCCTTCCCAGGCTTCTCCATTCTCTAGGTTTCCGTCTTTGTATAGACCAAAGCCGTTTTGTTCTAGCAGTTCCTTGGCTGCAAGGTTCGCATCATAGGCCTCCTGCCACCTCGAAGCATCGTCGTTAGGGTTGAAAAGCGGGCTCGCCCAGGTCAATAAAACCCGTCCTTTTAGAGCCAGCGCCGCGCCGCTTGTTATGCGCCCCCAGTTGGCCGCATCCCATCTACCGGGGAGCAGCTCGGCAGCCTTGTCCAAGTCTGCACATATCTGCTCAATACAAGCTGACGTTGAGCTCCTTGGTACAGAGTTCTCTTCGATGTTACCCACCGCCGGATTCTGCGCTGTCAGCACAATAGGAACACCACCATATAATCTAACCAGCTCAAAATACTGCCATGCACGCCAGAAATGCAGCTGTCCCTTCAGCTGATTTTTTACCCCTTCCTCCATACCATACTTTTCCACTTCCGTTAAAAACATGTTGATCTGTCGCAACCGTGTCCACGTATTGTTGTTTATATTGGTGCTTACCGGCTGACCAAAATACTTGTTGGCATGGTTGTTAATATTTGATATTGTAGCCCAAAGCTTGTTAAAATCTGTCTCTCCGGCCAGCTCGTCGGTAGTTTGGGTAAACACGGTGTTATACGTGCCATTATCCGATGCGGTTTGCGTAGCCATAAAGCCGGTCCCGTTATTTGCCGGTAAAAACAGTCCATACACGTAGTCGACGTACGCCTGCCCCAGCACAGGATCCTTAAAGACATCTTCATTAACCCCTGTTAAATCGCGCTTTTCCTGCAGAAAGTCATCACTACAACTTGCGGTTAACAAGAATAACGATGCTAGTATATTTATATATGAACGCTTTCTCATTTTTTTGTCTATTTGCTTTTTACATTAGTTAATAAGTCCGACGGACAGCATCCGTTGGAGCGAGAACACTAGAGCGTTAAGTTTAAGCCAAATGAAAAGGTTTTTAAGTTCGGATACGAATCCCACGCAGTACCATACGTATCCTTATAACTAAACGCCCGATACAGTCCCAGCGGATTCATCGCGGAGAAGTATAACCTCGCATTGGCTACCTTCATCCTTTCGACAACGCTCCTTGGTAACGAATAACCTAAGTTCAGGCTCGTGACGCGCATACGAAATGCGCTTACCCGCCAAAAGTTTGAACTTACGTTGTAGATATTCTCCCAATTGGGATTTGGCATTGTCCCGGTCGGATTAATGACCGGATCGTACACATCACCCCATATGGCGGGGAGGTTATTATATACGCGGGTGATATCGTTGTTTAATTTCTTCCTTTCGGTAGAACCAACTTCCGCATAACCGCCGAAGCTGCCGGCAATGACGGCTTCAAAAGAAACGTTTTTGTAGCCGGCGCGCAAAGTTACGCCAAAACCGTAGTTGTTATTTTTTCTTCTACTTAGCTGGATCTGATCATTGTCATCAATGATACCATCCGGGCCGGCGAAGGTTCCATCCGCTTGCAACGCACCGCGCACATCGCGGTAATACAACATACCGGGCTTCAAGTCACTCGCATTAGTTCCGAACACCTGCGTAATATTGTATTCGCTGATATAAGCGTCAATCTCTTCTTGGCTTTTAAACATGCCTAGATAATCAAAACCCCACATGCCAAGGTCTTCTGATCGTCCATTTCTCGGATTCCATGGGTAAAGTGTAGAAACAGGGCTATAATCGATATTAATAATCTTCAAGTCAGACCACGAGAGCCGTCCGTTAATTCCATAATTAAAGTCTGAACCGATTTTGTCGTTCCAGCCGATGCTGACTTCATATCCATACGTATTAACCTTTGCATAGTTTTCGGAAGCAACTGATCCGCCCACAGACACAGGCATGTTACCGATGCGTTGCAGTAAAATATTAGAAGCTTTATTATAGTAGCCATCGAGGGTTGCGGAAAGACGGCTCTCTAGAAATCGCGCTTCTACCCCCATGTTGTTCTTAAATTCATCGCTCCAGGTAGCCTCCCTGTTTGGCGACAGACCCATTTTCATTCCTGTCGTCGAATTCCCATTCCCACCGAATACAGCTCCTTTACCGACCTCATATGTAAAACGTTGACGCCAGGACCATGGCAAAAACTGGTCGTTACCCATCCAGCCTGCGGAATAGCGGAGTTTTAAGTAATCGACTCCCCTAACATTGAAAAAATCTTCTTCGCTAACAACCCACCCCACAGAAGCGGAGTAGAACTTTCCCCAATAATTTTCGGGGGCAAACTTAGTCGAAGCATCCGTACGGAAAAGGAATTCAGCAAGATATTTTTCGTCATAGCGGTAGTTCGCCCGGCCAATATAGCCCAAAGAGCCCGATTCATAAGCGAACGTACGGCCGTCAATTTCACCGAAGGCTGTTCCAAACTGTCCATTTGTAGTTTCCAGCGGATCAGATTTCCAAACGTCCTCCTGCTGTCCTTTCGCCTCACCACGTTCGACAGAGAATAGCCCGCTTACATTATGTTTACCGAATTGTTTCTCATACGTCAGGAAGAAGTTATATTGCGTGTTGGTTCCGTTTATATTGGAATAATACAAGCGGTTTCCGTTGCTAACCGTTACCGCCGTGGGGTTCGTAGCTCCTTCAAAGATATGCTGATACTCTCCCTGCTTTTGGAACTCGTATACCTCGTATTTCGTACCGATTTGGCTACCTACCGAGTTTCGCATATTTCTACTGTAGGTACCTCGCGCCTTTAGTCCCGGCAAAAACTTAAAGTCGTATTCTGCGCCGATGTTTAAAGAAAAAAACTTAGCGTTAGTCTTAGCTTGGTTGCCAAGTCGTTCTATTTCGAAGAAATGATAGGCGGATAGGTCATTTGCCCTTCCCGGAAGTTTGACCGGAAGGCCATCAATGTAGGCAGGAACATAGGGAGCCGCCAGAAGCAGGTTCTTGTAGTCATCCTCAGCTCCTTCTCCGGACACTTTGTTAAAGGTTTTATCCAGCTGATCTTCATTTCCTGAAACTTGCAATGACACTTTGAAGTTAGAGGATACCTTTACCTCGCTGCCTGCTCTAAAATTCCATTTATTATAATCTAAGCTACCCAGATTGCCATTGTTCTTGTTATAGGAGACACCGGCAAAATAGGTCGCCCTTTCGGCGCCGCCGCTTAGGTTAAGTGCATGTCTGGTATTGTAAGCCACCTTCCAGGCGTCATCCAACCAGTTATAATTTAGCGTCTTAAAATGTTCCAACTCGTCGCTGCTAAAAAGCCGGTTGGGATAGTTGTCCGGCGTTGCATTGTCGCCATTTGGCCCGTTCATAATATTAAAATATTGCGCGAACTGGTAGGCGTTCATCATCTTTGTCCGATAAGCTTCATCACTTAATGCGAGAGAGCCGTTATACGATATCCGCGGCGCTCCGGCTCGACCTTTCTTGGTCGTGACAAGAACGACACCGTTTGCTCCCCTCACACCGTATACCGCAGCTGCACCATCTTTCAGGATAGAAATACTTTCGATCTCCGATGGGTCCAGGTTATTAAACTGGGTCGACTCCGGCCTGTTTTGTGCGTCGACCTGGATCATTCCATCAATCACGTATAGGGGTTCCCCAGTGCCCGAGTCCTTACCATAGGTGACTGGTTTCCGAATGGTTAACATAGCTTTAGACCCCGGACGTGCGGTTCCTCCACTCACGCCAACCCCCGCCAGCCGTCCGGCAAGAGCTGCACCAATGTTTGTGGCGGGCAGATCTTCGATGGCTTCCATATCTACGGTTTCTACGGCCCCAGTTAAATGGGCCTTTTTCTGCGTTCCGTAACCCACTACAACAACCTCGTCGATGGCATCCGTAGGTTCCATTCTGATCTGAATATCCGTTCGATTATTTAGCCGTACTTCCTGCGTCTTATATCCCACAAAGCTGACCACCAAGATGGCGCTACCCGGCGGTACATTTAGACGGAATACACCTTGCTCGTCCGTTTGGGTACTTGTATTCGTCCCTTTCAATGTGACAGTTGCACCGCCTACCGGCTTGCCATCCTGATCCAAAACCTTACCGGTAATGTTAACGAATGTATAGAACGACTCCTTCATAGGTTCTTTCGCGCTTGTCGCCTGCACGCCCACGTGAGGCAAAAGAATGAATAAAGGACAAAAGATACCTAGACTTCGCAAAAAAAGTCTTCTTTTGAATAATGCATTAAAATCCATGCTGTAGTATTGTAAATAAAGTAGGTTTATATCTTCGCTTTGTTAGCAATATCATACAAAAACGATCTCTCTGGTATTCAGCTCTTGGTATCGACCTTTGCCTTTGCCCGTCTCTCCTCCCATTTCTTTCCTTCCTCTTTCAGGTCGTAACCTTCCTTGGAAAGATAGTTATTGATACGTCCCTTATACTTACCGAAAACGCCATGCTTTTCCTTCGATCCCGGGGCGTCCATCGCCAACTCGCGAGCTTCTATCAAGTACGAAAAGATCTGTGCTTTCTGCGCTTCTGTCAGCTGTGGAATCATCTCTTGATAAGCCTTGTACGTCAACGGCAGTACACCATATGTCATCCCGTCTTTCACTTGATCGATCTGCTTTGGTGTCAATACCTGACCAAGCTTATGAAGAAAATCGGCGTGTAGCACGCGGAGCACGCTGTCTTCCTTTCTTTCCAACTCGTCCCTTTTCTCCTCTAGTAGAGCCGGCCTTCCTCCGTACGTGTCTTTCAGCTGCTTTATTTTACCATCCCTAGCCTCGTGGTGGCTGTTGAGGAGATCATACTGGCGCACGACTATCGCTCTAGCTTCCGCGTACTTTTCCCGATCTAAATCGCCGAGCTGAGCAATGATTTTATCTGACCGTTCCGTAATCACCTGCAGATATTTTTCTCGCTCGGATTGGGCATAGGTCAACTTTAGCACGCAAACAAGTGCTAAAGCCAAACACATTCTTATCGTTGTATTCATTCTGATGGTTATTAGTTTAACTATGATCTATAATGGTGGGCTCCAATGGAGCTCCGGCTACACTTTTTTCACGTGAGGCCCTCTCTTCCTCATGTTAACAACTTATACAAAGTTACTACCGACGGGCACGGAGGCACCGCAAGACCACACACGCTAGACAACCCACAACGGACTAATTATAAACACGTTATATGCCACACAGGTTCTTGTCTCCCCTCAGTTCGTATAATTGTTAATTCAAATTAACGTATTATTAACGCTTTAATAATATGTAGGATTATCCATTTATTATAACATCTTGTCATGGATTTCACTCTAAAGTTAACAAAACAACAAATACGTAAGGAAACGGTGCACATGCACCGGATTTCCGTCTCCCGATTACGTGTTACAAATTGGTCATCCTTTCTTATAGGGTTATAACTTGAGTTCGGTCTTATTTTCGGCCCAGAACGCTTTGAAATGTCTAGATTCAACTGAAAAAGAACGAAGCAATAGCGGGCAATTTCGGGAGGTTTTCCGAAAGAAACATGGTCGTTTCAAAATGAATTTGGACAAAGAAGCTAGTCGACAACTGCACACGCATCGTTACCTGCCCTTGACGACTCCGATGAGACTGTACGAAACGCCTTAGTTGGCGTTGCTATCGAATTTCCGAGCACATAAAGAATTGGCGAACGCTGCTTTTTAATCGGGATAATGAGCCGTGGCAGACGGACTACCCATTAAGCAGGTAAGGTATTCCCAAGCGCGAGCGAATGTAACATTATGCCTGCATTCTAGCATATTATCATGTGCCACCAAAGAAAAAAACGTATATTAGCATGTTGAGATAAGAATTGTAAACCCGCTGTTAGCACCATTTTCAAATCAGGAGGATACGATGAGGGGTCTGGCTGTGTCTGCAAGACATATGCCGGACGGAGTGAGCTCATCGAAGATAATCTGGACGTTACATATGGCCATAAAAAGATAAATTATTTACATATGAAACCCTTGTACAGAAAACTTCCAGCAAAGTTGGAAAGTTCGTTTTCCGCAAGACACGATATCATGCCTAATTTTGGCAACGTTTGGCATTACCATGAAGAACTGGAACTGCATTATACCATCCGTGGAGAGGGCGTGCGCTTTATAGGCGACAATATCAGCACCTTCTCTCCCGGCGAGATCATTCTGGTTGGCGAAAAACTCTCGCATGCGTGGCGCTGTAAAGAAGAGTACTATCAAAATAACCCCGATTATAATATTGAGGCTATCGTGCTACAGTTCTTACCCGACTGCCTTGGACGGCCCCTCCTGCAACTGCCTGAATCCTACCTGCTCCCCAAGCTGTTTGAAAGAGCAAAAAGTGGACTTATCGTTAAAGGCAGAACCAAGGACGCCGTCGCTGAACTTATGCATGATTGTGTGAAAGAAAACGGACTGGGCAAAATTATCGCTTTACTTCAAATTCTAAAGATCCTGGCCGAAAGTGACGAGTGCGAAACCATCGTTAAGACCAAGACGACATTTCATCAGTCGAATGAGGCCGATAATATCCGTCTAAATAATATCTTCAACCATACGCACGCCCATTACAAAGAAAACATCACCCTGGAAGAAGTAGCGAATATTGCAAACTTAAGTGTCACGTCATTCTGTCGGTACTTCAAGACGATGACCCGAAAGACGTATTACGATTTTCTCGTTGAAATACGGATCAGCCATGCCTGCCGACTATTGGTAGAAAACAAGCTCCCTACGGAAGTCATTTGCTTCGAGTGCGGATTTAACAATGTCTCCAATTTTTACCGACACTTCAAAAAGGTCATGGGGCTGACGCCGTTGGAATATAAAAAACGCTATCTAAGCAGAAATTAGCAGTTAGGGATTGAGGGTTAGAAGAGCTAAAAGCGGCCCTATCTAACCCTATTAACCTTATCAACCTTGTTAACTTATTAACCTATCAACCGATGCACCTAGCCTACTGCACATCTAGCGCGTCAATATATACCTCGTTTACGTCTATCCCCCGCACAACAACACGATAGGTCCCCGCGTTGATCATCGTTCCTGTGTTGGTATTGACATAATTCCACTTACCTTCCCGCGTAGGATCCATCCGAAGCTGCTCCTCCCGCTTCAATACCGTACCGTCAGGCATCTCCAGAGCCAGTGTGACAAATTTGCTTTCTTTAAAAGGATTGTGGTACTTTAGCGTAAGTGAATAGACATCGGCTACCCCTACTTTTATATCGAAAGCCAGCCAACCGGTATCTTCAGTGAACCGAAGACGCTCTTGATTTAAGAACAGCGTCCTCGCCGCCCCCGCGGAGGTGTGTACCTCATTCGCCTTGTAGGTATCCGCTTTTTTTAGGTCGTATGCCGGCTGAAGGCCGCTTCTCACTGCAAAGGCAACTACCGTTCCCGGTGTCACATCAGGTAGATCAAACGGCACATCCTTATTTAACACTCTTTTATAAACCGGATAGGCCTGCCCCCGATTGTCTGTCACCGTATCGCCGATGGATTCAAATCCTTCGGGCTCCTTTCCCCCGAGGACATACACATCTGTATTCCACCGGAACTTTAAAGTGAGTCTGCCGGCCGGCGCTTTAAAGAAGTCTGCGCCATACAGTGCGCCCGGAAGGTGCTGAAAAGACAGGCCACGTTTTTCATCAAACGTTTGACCTAGATCCATCCAGGACTTTACAACGGGAGCGCTCCCCTCCATCACCTCAAGGTTATAGTGCTCCCTCTGCTGCTCAGGCATTCCGCCCCCCATGGTTCCCGCGACAGCGATAGCATGGACGACCGCCTGTCCCGCTAAAATCCGGGGAAAATTAATCCGTATTTTACCCTCTTCGGCACGGACATGGTACACCCGCTTCATCGCCACATCGTGTCCCACCTCCCTCCAGATATCGAGTTCCTTCTCAACAACCCGCCCGTTAATCGCTACATCAAAAAGACGCCGCCCGCGGGCATCCTCTCCTCCGCCTGTCCCAATCCAAGGTTCTGCAAAATAGAGCTCCACGTGGTATTCGCCGGGGGGAACGTCAAACTGATAAGCGAGCTGACCGAGGCCGTAACGGAAAGACTGAAACAGGTCCCAATCGGCCACACCTTTAATAGGATCAAAAATACGACGCTGGCTCGCAAAAAAGGGATGAATTCCTTCATATGCATCTGTCCATGAGAAAGCCCCCCAGCCCAACGCCCTGTGATAGGGTTGGTCTGCCGACCACTCCTGCCCAAAAGTGTCTACATACCTTCCTCCTCCACAGTTCACGCGGTAGAGGTAGTTTACCTGCTCCGCTCCCTTCAGGAGCGTCGACGATCGATCTCTCAAGCTATCGAAATGTGGGCTTTCCGGCAGATTGAACAATACAATGGTATCACGTGCCACTGTCCTACCTTTGTTCCTCCCTTCCACATACAAAACGTTATATTGGACGTCGACGCCGTTAAAAACGAATGGCCTTCCAAAACCCGGTTTTTTCTGCACGCCTAAGGACGCATGACCAAGGTCGTTGAAAAGTTCGACTTCTTCACAATTCGAATATATACGGATATCGTTTTTTATGCCGGGCGCTAACCAACGGTTTGGCCACGTATGAGACGCGATGTAGACCATCGGATCGTTATCTCCATAATGTGCCCTGTACATAAAGTAGGCATCCGTCGGCTCACCCCAAGGTGTCAGGAGGCCCTTATAGTTGACAGGGCCGATTTTGTCTAGATCGCGAAGCCCTTCACCACCTTGTACGCGTCCGGGGTTGTCGTGGGAATTCCAGAGCCAAAGATAGTGTCCTATCGTTTCGTTCTGAACGGAATCGGCCAGGCGAAGTTTCGTTTCCAGAATCTCCGTAAACCGATCCTCGCTATACATGGAATGATTGGGGAGGTACGGTGGTTCAGCATGCATCTCCAACGTGCGCCATGCCCCATATTCCCCCACCAGCAGCTGCTTTTTTAAATCTTCCCCATAGGTACGATGGTCGCCCCCATAGGTTCCGGTCCAGTTTTGAGGCACATCCCAATCGGTTCCTGCCCCACCGTTACAGGTAGTAACCAAGCGTTGTATGGACGCTGTTGGGTCTAAGGATCGAATGATCTCCGTGCACTCCCTGGCAAAGTCTTCGGGAAGTGTGCTTTCGTTTTCCAGGCCCCACAGGAATACAGATGGACTATTCCTCCGTTCTTTGACCCAGTCGCGTAGAAGCACTTTGAAATTCCTCCGGAAATCGTCGTTATCAAACCAGATATGAGCCGCCATCTGTGTCCACAATAATATCCCGTTTTCGTCCCAGAACTTCTGATATCGTAGATTATGGGGCTGATGCGCGTCGCGGAACGAATTGAATCCCAGCGCTTTCATCTCCCCGACACGGGCCATTATCTCCTGCTCCGGGAAAGCATGTGAGCCACCAAGCTTATGTTCATATTCAGCGATACCATGTATAAATACAGGTTCTCCATTAACAAATAACTGATTTGTCCCCACCGGTTTTAGCCCCTTGGGCCACCGTATCGTCCGCACGCCATAAGCTGTCTGCTCGCGGTCCAGCAGTTTCCTTCCCTCATATATGCTCGTCTCTATCGTATACAGATAAGCGTCCTTCGGCCGCCACAGGCGAGGGTTATTCACCTGTATATCAGCCAGTGAAAACTCCTCTGTCGAACGGGCCCTGATCGTTTTTTCGTTCGTTGTTGTAGCGATCCGTCTGCCTCCGGCATCCAACATATTCGTCACGATCTTCAGCTTCCGGTCTCTTAACGAACTGTTAAAAATTTCGACGTTTTGATGAATGGTCGCATGCTCGCGCCCCGCGGTTTCGTCGTTCCAGTAGTGAACACCAAAAGGGGCAATATTCACATCGCTCTTTATTACCAGGCTTACCGGTCTAAATATACCCATGGGTTGCGAGCCCTCCGAGAATCCCCGCTCAGACGAGCACCCCCCGTCTACCCAGGGGAGGTCACGGATCTCTGCAGGATGGTCGGCGCGAACAGCCAACGTGTTTGTCCGGCCGTCCGTATATAATACACCGCTGACATCAAGGGTAAACGTGGTACGGCCTCCGGCATGGTATCCCACCCTACGTCCATTTAGCCATACTGTGGCGTAGGAACCTACCCCCTCAAAGAATAGATAAAACCGTTTGTTCTTACCTTTTTCGACGACTGTAAACGTCTTACGATACCATGCGTATCCGTGTAAGTTTCCATGTAGCAGGCGCCGATAACCACCGTAGGTATCCCAGTTGTGTGGTACATCCACCTTCTGCCAAGAGCTGTCACCACGGAATGAGATCTGCTGGAAACCCGCATGCCTCGTACTATCTTCTTCATGCATGACCGTGCGCCAGTCCTGTTCCAGCGGGATTATCCGCCGCGGCGACTGACCGTAGGCAAGTAGCATACATTGGAAGAACAGTAATGATATGAAAAAGAAGCTGCGCATTAGTTTAAGAGATTGAGGTTGGCATCAAATTGATATATTTTATCTTTCACAGTAGCCATCTCCACCGCCCTTCCTCCGCAACGGACACGCAGCAGGTTTCCCGCAGTAGATCGAATCCGCAAGCCGCTCAGCCTGCTATCTTGCCAGTGAAAATCCATCTCAAAGCCGCCGCGGGCTTTAAACCCTTTGACGTGGCCTTCGGATAGCTGCTCCGGCAGAGCCGGCAAAATATCAATATATGCCGCATGGCTTTGAACCAGCATCTCACCAATGCCGGCGGCACCGCCGAAGTTCCCATCAATCTGAAAGGGTGGGTGTGCGTCAAATAGATTAGGGTAAGATCCGCCCGCTTTGCCCGCCGGCCTTAGGAGCATCTTAATCATCTTGTACGTATGCGGCGCGTCTTTCAGCCGGGCCCAAAAGTTAATTTTCCATGCCAGACTCCAGCCCGTTCCGTCATCGCCACGCATGAGCAACGATTTCTTAGCGGCCTCCACTAGGGCCGGTGT
>Ga0079224_100001183_pt1 | contig 29146 bp, 27 predicted proteins | sample Stecom2015_FD_80414 | JGI IMG/M metagenome (GOLD analysis project Ga0079224, IMG submission 80414) | Agricultural soil microbial communities from Utah to study Nitrogen management - Steer compost 2015 | ecosystem: Environmental > Terrestrial > Soil > Agricultural land | place: USA: Utah... | reverse complement strand
GTTGGCCACTTTGTTGTGGCCTTTCGAGCTCAACACCGTGCGCAGCAGATCGTGCACGAGCATCCGCTGCTCGGCGCTCATCAGCTCGAGCGGGAGGCCGGCACGCTGCGTCGGCCAGTACGTCCAGTTCTTGCGGTTCTCGTCGTCGTAGCGAAGGAGCAGACTGCCTCGGCGGCTGATGCCGGCCATCTGCTCGATCGGGCCCGGCGGGCCGCCGACCGATGCGACCAGCGCCTCGGCCGCACGCACGATCCGCTCGACGTCCTGCGAAGCGACTCCCGCCGACTGCGCGGCGGCCGACCCCATGAACACGGCGGCCGCGCAGAACGCGATCCATCGAACGCTCATCCCATCCTCCTCCCCGTCGGTGCCGCGTACCCGGCCGCCGATCGTTCCGGCCCGATCATGCTGCCCGGCCCGTCGGACGGTCAAGCGGCCGGTCGGCGCGCTTGCGCGCGATGATGAAGAGCTTGCGGCCGAAGAGCACCTTGCGCGAATTCTGCTCCCTCACGGACGCCGACTCGCGAGCAGCGCGACGTGTCGCGAGCCGGATCAGCGGGATCAGGAATGCGAGCGCGCGTGACGACCGCTGCAGCTTGTCGACGTCTACGAACTCGACGTCGAAGCCCGATTGCGTGAGGCGCCAGCGATATCGGTCGAGCGAGAATGGCGTGATGTGCTGCGCGACCGGATCGAGCACCGAAGGGTCGAGCGTCGGGAAGCTGTACGGGTACCCGGTCAGCAGGAACGCGACTCGCGACTTCAGCGACAGGATGTTCGGCGTCGTGATCAGCAGCAACCCGCCCGGACGCAGCACGCGCCAAACCTCCGCGAACAGCGCTTCGTGGGCCTCGATGTGCTCGAGGAGCTCGACCGCGACCGCGATGTCGAAGTGCGCGTCGGGGTACGGCAGACGGCCGCCGTCGACGCCGCGACACTCGATCCCCTCGGCCGCGAACGCATCCGGGTAGAGGTCGCACGCTGCGACCCGCCACCCGCCGTCGGCAAGCTTCCTCGACAGCGCGCCGGCCCCGGCGCCGATATCGAGCGCATCCGGCCTGCGCTCGGGCGGCGCATGGCGCGCGAGGAGCTCGAGGACCTTGTCGTGCGTGCCGCGCGCCGCCATCTCGCGCAGCGTGCCTTGGAGCCCCGCACGGCGCTGGGCCTCGTGCCATGCGGAAGACGGCGCGCCTCGGGCCTCTTCCGCGCTCGGAGGACTCATACCGCGTCGATCAGCTCGCGCATCCGGGCACGTGTGCGCTCGTCGGGCAGCTCGCCGAACGCGGCCCGGGCGTTCTCCTCCATGTGGCGAGGATTGGTCGTCTCCGTGAGCACGCACGTCACGTCGGGATTCGCGAGGATGTACTTCAGCGAAAACTGGGCCCAGCTCTCGCAACCGATCTCCGTCGCCCATCCCGGCAGCGGCCGACCTTCGAGGCGCCGGAAGTACACGCCGTTCATGAACGGCCGATTGATGAGCGCGGCGATACCTCGCTCGGCGAGGAGCGGCAGGATTCTCTCCTCGGCCCGGCGCTCGCTCACCGAATAGTTGACCTGCACGAAGTCCGGGGTTTCCGTCGCGAGGAACTCGAGCAGCCGATCGTAAAGCCGGTACTCCGCGACCGTGACGCCGATGTAGCGGGCAGCGCCTTCGTCCTTCATCGACCGAAGCGTCGGCCAGTGGGAATCGATATCGGTCAGGCTGAAGATCTGCGCGAGATCGAAACGCTCTCTGCCATACAAACGCTGCGTCTCACGGAACTGCTCGATGCCGGCTTCGCGCCCCTCGCGGTCGATCTTCATCGTCACGAAGAGCCGGTCCGCGAACTCGGGCAGGTTCACGATACGGCCAAACGCCGCGTCGTTATCCGGATTCCGCGGCCACGTATCGACCATGCGTCCGCCCGCATCGATCAGCACTGCCAGCACGCTTCGCAACGGCTCGACGCCCTCCGTCGCGATCTGCTCTACGACCTTGCTCGAACCGAGACCGATCACCGGTAACAGCTCGCCTGTCGACGGAATCGGCCTTGCCGGCATCCGTTGTTGCGCCACCGCCGAGCCGAACGTCGCCGCAACGCCGAGCGCGCCGCACGCGCCGATGAAATCCCGTCGCTTCATCTCGTCCTCCTCTGCTCCGAGCTCATTCTAGCAGGCCGATATGCACGCGTTGCACGCCCCGCTTCCGGACCGGCATCGCCGCAATTGCGCGTCCGGGACTCCGGCACTAGCATTAGGTTGTTCAAGGCATCAAGGCAGAAGAAGAAAGTGGGTCAAACGAATCCTCCGTTCATGAGCGGCGTTCCAGAGCTGCTCGTGCTGCGCCTTCTCGTCCAACGCGAGATGTACGGCTACGAGCTCGTGAAGTCGATCAAGGCTTCTACCGGCGAAGCGATTACTCTCGGGGAAGGCGTCGTCTACCCGGCGCTCTACAGTCTCGAGCAGCGCGGCGCGCTCAAGGCTCGACGTAAGGTGGTCAATGGCCGCTCGAGGGTGTATTACTCTGTTACGGCCAAAGGGCGTAAGCGGCTCCAGCACCTGATGGACGAGTGGAACCGCGTGTCGGGAGGTGTCCGGTCCGTGCTCGGCGAGCCGAGCCGGGCTTGAAGCACCGCGGCCGAGGAACGAGGCCGCGGCGCTCGCACGACGAGGCGCCCCGCCGCGGCTCGTCGCCGGAGGGGCTCGCGAGGGTGCTTCAAAGGTCGCGTCGACGGGAATAGAAAGCGAACAAGAATGCGACGGAACCCAGAGATCGATGCGCTGCTCGTCGAGCTCCTCGACTCGGGGGTTTCTCCGAAATATGTCTCGCGTCTTGCGGGCGAGCTCGAGGATCACTTCGCCGACCTCGAAGCCGAAGCGGCTCGTCTCGGCGTGCCGGCCGACGAAGCCATCGAGGATGCGAAGCTCCGGCTCGGCAAGTGCGCCGTCATCGCAAGAGAGTTCGAGCGGCGTCCGGAGCTTCAGTCGTGGGTCTACAGGTCCAGATGGCTCGAGCGGCTCCTCCGTGCAATCGTCGCCGTCTACCTCCTCGTCCGCGCACCGGCACGCGTCGTCGGGGCGAGCCAGGCCGCAATGCTGCGCTATACGGCCGCGACCGCGGCCGGCGCGAGCGTGACGTGCTGCATTCTGCTGCTGCTCACGGCTTTGGTACCGTCGGATTCGTCGTGGGGCGTGCGCTTCGTCGAGCACGCCGGATTCGCGTTCGCGGCGTCGCAGCATGATCGTGCGTCGCGGGGTACGAGAACCCGGCAGGTCGTTACGTTGAGCGAAGCGGGCACGGTTCCGCGTGACGTGGCCCCGCATCCCGAGGGCATGGACGCCGTGCGGGAGCCCGAGCTTCCGCCGCCGAGTGCGCTCGACACCGCTCGCGACGCGACGTCGAGGTCGCGCCCCGCCCGGGAAGAAGCCGTCGACGTCTCCGGCGCGCGTGCGCGATGATCCGTTCCGTGCTGCCTCGGACGATTCCGTGATAATGCGTATCTTCACGACCCGGCGGCCGCAGGCCGCCGTTCTCGGGCTCGCGGTGCTTGCGAGCACTTTCGCCGCGGCGCAAGGCTATCGCCGCATGATCCCGATACCGCAGAACGACCCGCCGCCGACGGAGCTCGTCGTCGCACGCTGGCGGTACGGGACGAACGGCTGGTTCGGCCACATGGGGTGGTCGCACAACTACCCGAGCTCCGACTACAACCTGAACGAGTTCATCGCGTCGGCCACCGGGATCGACGTCGACGCGCTGTCGTTCCGGATCGTCGACCTCGCGAGCGACGAGATCTTCGATTACCCGTTCGCGTACGTCTCCGAGCCGGGAGAAATGGAGCTGACCGAAAAGGAGATCGAGAATCTTCGTGAATACGTCGAACGGGGCGGCTTCATTCTGATGGACGACTTCGACGGGTTCCGCCAGCTCGACAACATGCGCTCACAGGTCCTGCGCGCGTTTCCCGATCGCAGCTTCAGGGCTCTCGAGGAGACGCATCCCGTCTTCGACGTGCATTTCACGCTGCGCAACCTCGATCGGATGTCGCCTTACGTTCCGGGCGGGAGCATCACCTATTACGGCCTCGAGGACGCCGAAGGCCGACTCGCGATCGCGGCCGGCCACAACAACGATCTCGCCAATTTCTGGGATTGGTACGACGACGCGCGCTACCCGCTCGAGCCGGCCGCGGACGCTTTCCGACTGGGCGTGAACTTCGTCGTGTGGTCGATGACGCACTGATGAACGAAAAAGCGTCTCGCCGGTACGCTGTTTCGGGGGACATTTTTCCGGGGAGGATCGGAAACAGCGTTGGGGGGTATGGCAACCGGCGAGACGCCCGCGTGGCATCAAGCAGTTTTCATGCCAGCGGGCGAAACGCTTGTCCCGCCGCGCGAACGCTCGTCATCCGGATCCTGCGCCCCTCCGCGACGTTGGCTGCCGAGCGCAGAAGCTCGTCCTTTTCACCAACCTTTTGCTCAGGCCACCACCCCCAAACCTGTCGTCACGGCAGCGCAAACACGAACACGGCCGCCTGACTGCTGTCCGGAGGGAGCTCGGGCGTCATCCTCCGCGACGCGGCCGCAGCGAGCGACGGCCCCGTCGTCACCGCGACGTATTGCTTCCCGCCCACGGCGAACGTGATCGGAAAGCCGCTGACCGGTCCGCCGACGCTCGTCTCCCAGAGGACCTCGCCGGTCTCGTCGCCGAATGCGCGGAACATGCCCGCGACGTCGCCCCCGAACACGAGCCCGCCGCCGGTCGCGACGAGCGACAAGACGCCGGCGCGCTGCTCGTGGAGCCAGCGGGTCTCGCCCGTCTCCGCCGAAATCGCGTAAATCGCACCGACGTCGTCCTTGCCGGGTGCGATCACCTGCTCGCTCGAGAACCCATAGACCAGTGACGGATCACGCTCGCCGGTCTGCACCGTCGCTTCCATGCAGAGATTCTGCAGCGGGTAGTACATCGCGTTCGTGCGCGGGCTGTACGCCCCGGCCGGCCAGTTCTTGCCGCCGTTCGTGCCCGGGCAGATCGTCAGCATCTGCCCCGCCTCGGTGAACACGACGTCCCGATTGACCTTCGCGGCGCCCGTCGCGCCGTCGATGCTCTCGAGCACGTTCTGGAAGATCGTCGGACGCGCCCACAGGAACTCGCCGGTCTCGCGGTCGAGGGTGTAGACGACGCCGGTCTTGCCCGGGATGCCGGTGATCACGCGGCGCCGTTCGCCCGTCTCGATTCGCGGATTGATCCAAGGCACCGCGCCAGGGTCGGGCGCGACCGCCGTATCGACGAGCAGCCGCTCGAACGGGTGATCGAGATCCCAATGGTCGACGATGTGCTGGTAATACCAGACGATCTCGCCAGTCTCCGCATCGAGCGCCAACGTCGAGTTGTGGTAGAGGTGCGCTTTGTCGACGCCGCCCAGGATGAACTTCGGCGCCGGAATCGTGACGGAAGTGCCGATGTAGATCAGCCCGAGCTCGGGATCGTAGCTCGGCACCATCCACGTGCCGACGTGCCAGCGTTCCTCGAGCGGAACGTCGCCCCACGTCTCGTCACCGGGCTCGCCGGGTCGCGGGATCGTCCGCGTGCGCCAGAGTTCCTTGCCCGTCGCGGCGTCGTGCGCGGTGATCACGCAGCCTTCGTGCGTCGCGTCGGGCTGGCATTGACGTCCGGTGATGACTTTGCCGTCCGCGACGATCGGGCCCGATGTCGCTCGCGCGCGGGCGAACGCGTCGTGCACCGGCGTTTCCCAGACGAGCTCGCCGGTATCGACATCAAGCGCATAAATCCGGTTGTCCGAGCTCGCATTGATGATCGTGCGGCCCCAGATCGCGAGGTTACGGTTCGTGCCGCCGCGCAGCCCCTCCGGATACTCGCGGCGATACTCCCAGCGAAGCTTGCCGGTCGCCGCGTCGAAGGCCTGGATGTAGTCGCTGTTGTTCGGCACGAACATCACGCCGTCGTGCACGAGCGGCGTCGCCTCCTGAATCCCCGGCCCCATCGGCTGGGTCCAGACGAGCTCGAGCCGCGCGACGTTCTCCCGATCGATCTGATCGAGCGGGCTGTAACCCCAGCCGTCGAGCGTCCGCCGCCACATCAGCCAGTCGGCGGGATCGGGATCACGAAGCATCTCGTCCGTGACCGGACGCAGGCCTCCCGAGCCCTGAGCGAAGCATGCGGCGCTCGAGAACGCGAGCAGAAGACCCGCACGTGCCGCATTCATGGCCTCTCCCCTTTCGTTCTTCTCGTTATCCCGCCGGGCACCGCGGACGCCGAGCGCGCATGTCCCGGGATCGAGGTCAGCGCGTCTGGCCGGGCCGCAGCATATCGAATCGCGTGCCGTCCTCGAGGATCAACGCCTTCAGGAAGTACGCATTCGGATCGTCGCGGCGGGGCGAGCCGATCGCGGTGACCTTCGTGCCCGGCTCGACGAGCTTCGGGTCGAAGCCCATTCGCACGAGCATGTTGGCCGGCGCACCCTCGACGAAGTCGATGATGCGTTCCTCGCCGTCCTTCGTTTCGCGCAGCGTCATCGACATGTGCGGGTTACGGAACTTCAGGGTGTCGACGACGCCGACGAATTCGATCTCCGTCTGCATGTCGTAGATCGCGAACGAATGATGCGCGGCGGCGAACGGCGCGATCAGCATTGCCGCGAGCGCGAGTATCGGCTTTCTCATGAGTCTCAGTCCTCTGTCGGATCGGGTAGCGCGTCGACGTCTGGCAACGTGAGGCCGCGCTCCGCCAGGTATTCGTCCCAAAGCGTATCCGTGCACGTGTACTCGAGCATCTGCAGATCGGGCCGGTACTCGGCTTCGGCACGCATCCGCACGGGCTCCGTGTAGAGCTTCGGATCGGTCAGCACGATCTCGTCGACGAGGAACTTGCGAACCTGACCGTTGATCTCCCGCTCGACGAGGCTGAGCCGCTCGACCACGTGCGCGTCCGACGTCGTCGCGAGCCGTGTCATGTACGGATAGGCCTTCAGGTTCGTCGTCTCGACGACGAGCGTATCGCCTTCCCAGTGCGCGACCGAGTATCCCATCGCGGACGGGATCGGCGGCTTCGGGGGCGCGTGCTCGGCCATGTAGATCTTGCGATACATCCCGTAGCCTTCCCAATAGATCGTCACGTCCTGCGGACGGTGGATGATCTCGATCGGGAACGGGGCGCCCCAAGGCGCACGCGGCATGCCCGGCCAGATACAGAAGCGGCCCGGGTCGTCGTCCAGCGTAAACTGCGCCTCGTACTCCTCCCGAAGCTTCTGCGCGGCCGGGGTCAACGGCGGATTCGGGGCCGGACGCTGACCGGCGGGAAACCATATCCCGGAGAAATCCGGATGCGCCGTCTGGGCGGCACCCGGCAGCGCCAGCACGGAGGCGGCGACGGCCACGAGCCCGGCACACAACGACGAGGCCCGGGACGAGCGAGCGATCGGCATTCGGTTAACCCCCTTCTGTTCTGGTCCACGTGGGGGGAAGCCGCGCCACGGTCACATCGCCCGGTCATCGCACACCGGCATCGGCCGCGCTCAAGCGCCACCGGCAGGCTTCGGCAGGCTCGCGCCCTCCCCACTGCACGGCGTCATTCTCGTCCGGTTACGGTTCGGAGGCAAACGGCGAAGCGGCGCCGCGGGCGGCGAATGTCGCCCGTCTGCCGCGTCGCGGCGGCAATTTTAGAAATCTTCAGTGATGCCGCTCGCCGACCGTGTCGGCGACGTACGCGCCGCGCCGGCCGATCGGCTTCGGCCTGCCCCGGGTCGTGTCGAGCTCGGTCTGGCGCTCGAGCTCCGCGTTGAGCTCGCCGCCGAGCAGCACGAAGTACGCCGAGAGGTAGAACCACATCATCAGGACCACGACGGCGGCCACGGAGCCGAACGTCTCGTTGTAGCTGCCGAAATTCGACACGTACAGCGAGAAGAGCGCCGAGCCCACGAGCCAGAGGACCGTCGCGACGATCGCCCCCCACATGACCCAGCGCCATTGCGCGCGGGAGCGAGACGGTCCGTATCGGTACAGCACGGCCAGGATCAAGACCGCCGCTCCGCCGAGCAGCGGCCACCGCACCCATCTCGCGAGCCCCTCGACGAGGGACGGCAGATCGAGCATGGCGACGAGCGCGGGCACCACCGCGACCGCGACGAGCGCGACGAGCACGAACGCGAGGACCACGAGCGTCAGAACGAGCGCCGTCGCGTTCAGCTTCAGGAAGCCCCGCGCCTCCTTCTCGCCGTACACGATGTTCAACGCCGACATCAGCGACTTCACGCCCTTCGACGCGCTCCACAACGTGAACAGGAACGACACCGCGGCGCCGATGCTGAGCGCCGTTCCGCCGGCGGAGGCAACGCGCTGCAGCTGGCCCTCGAGGATCATCCGCGCATCCGCGGGAATGATTCCGGCGACCCGATCCATCTGCTGCGTCACCGTCGCGGGATCGGTGAAGAGCCCGTACAGCGCGACGAGCGCGGCAAGGGCCGGAAAGATCGCAAGCAGCCCATAGAACGCCGCCCCGGCGGCCACGAGGGACAGATTGTGCTTTCCGATCGAGCCCCTGACACGGTGCAGGACGTCGCTCCACGCGGCACGAGAGAGGTCCTGGGGGCGCTCGGCGTACCTTCCGTCGTCAGCGTGCGCATGGGCCATGTCGAAGTCCCTCCGGGCTCGCACGTCGAAGGGAACGATGAAGCAATCGCCATGCCACGTCCACGCGAGAGGTCGGCGCGGTGCGCCTTTCCTTTGCGCGCGATTTCACGCGTCTCGTGCCTGCCTTGGCACGAACTTCGCACCGATTCGGCTCGACCACTGCGTTGCCGTTCGAAGGGAGGAAGTGCCATGGCCAGCCGCCGCCGATCGGCGCCTCGAGTGCGCGCCGCCGCCGTGTTCGTTTGCGCCGCCGGAGCCTTTGCGGTCGCATCGTCGCTCGCCCAGCGTGCGGGCCAGAACGAGCCACCGGGGGCACAGCCCGCGGCCGCGGCGACCAGCTATGCCCCGGTCGCGCTCGAGCGGCCGTTCGCCGAGGTCTACGAGGAAATGAGCGCGCGCAAGAACGAGCTGATGCAGCGCGCAATGGCCCTGCTCGAGGCCCGTTACGATCTCTCCGACCGGCCGGTCGAAGGCGTGACGATGAGCCGCGGCAAGCCCGTTCAGGGCGGTGTCCGCGTCCGCCTGCCCGACGGGGTCTCATCGTGGGAAGAGCTCGCCGCGATGTCCCGCTCCGAGATCCGCGAGCGGAACCTGTTCCCCGAGGGTTTCAAGCCGCTCCCGCATCCTTTCCAGGAGGAAGGCGGAATGGTGTTCCCGCAGCATCACATCGACGAGATCCTCGCGCAGGAGCAACGCGACCTGAACCGGTTCGACGTCGCATACGACCTCCCCGAGCATTTCCTGCCCGAGTTCCCGCCCCCGATCTACCTCACGACGCGGCCCGAGCTCGGCGACGTCTCGCAGGGGCAGCTCGTCACGACGCAGAACTTCTTCGAGCTCTTCAACGGCATCCTCAACCCGAAGCAGCTCGAGGGCCTGCGCCTGCTCGTGACGCCGTTCCCGCAGCAGCAGTTCAACATGACGAACGACCGGCGCAGTGAGCGGCCCCATCTCGGCGTGACCTGCTTCGACTGTCACGCGAACGGCCACACTAACGCAGCCACGCACCTCGTCGGAGACATCCGACCGCAGGAAGTGCGCCGACGCATCGACACGCCGCCGCTGCGCGGCGTTGCGCAGCAGCGGCTGTTTGGATCGCAGCGTGCATTGCGTACGGTCGAGGATTTCACCGAGTTCGAGCAGCGCGCGGCGTACTTCGACGGCGACATCGTGATCGCGCAGAAAAAGGGCGTGAACTTCCTGGAGCGCGGCAGCGAGGTGCATGCGATGGCCGAGTTCCAGGAAATCCTCGATTTCCCGCCGGCTCCGAAGCTCGACCCGTTCGGCCGTCTCGATCCCGAGCTCGCGACGGAGCAGGAGCTTCGCGGCGAGGCGCTTTTCTTCGGCAAGGCCCGCTGCGCGGAATGCCATCCGCCGCCGATCTTCAGCGACAACTTCATGCACGACCTGCAGGCCGAGAAGTTCTACAACGAGGACGAGATCGTCAACGGACGCAAGATGTCGGACGGCGGAGCGACGAAGGTCTTCCCGCTCCGCGGCATCAAAGACAGCCCCCCGTATCTGCACGACGGCCGCCTGCTCACGCTCGATGATGCCGTCGAGTACTTCAACCTCATCCTGCGGCTGCAGCTGACGGCAGAGGAGAAACAGGACCTCGTGCGCTATCTCTACACGTTGTAGCCGCCCCCGCGGAGCTCGTCGGCCAGACCGTAGCGGCCGATCGATTCCGCATACTCCGCGAGGGCCGTGGTCGCCCCTTCGGGGACCGCGATCCGGCCCTCGTCGTCCCGCAGGTGCACTGCAAGCTCGAGCGCAGCGTGCGTGCGGCCTTCGGCGAGCAGGCGCTCGATATAGCTTGCGCCGAAAGCCCGTGCATGCGTGCGGTCCTCCCAGCCGAGCATCTGCTCGAGCACCCAGCGGTACACTGCGTCGCTCGAGTTCGCGCCGCGTCCCCGACCCTCCTGCGGACGCTGTTATACTCCAGGCGACAACAATAATGGAGGTTCCCCAATGTCCCTTCGAAAGATCGGCGCGCTTTGCGCGCTCGCGGCGGCTCACGCTCTCACGGCCGGGCTTGCGGAGGCCCAACCGCGCTTCTCGCCGCTCTTGATGGAATCGGACGCGTTCGAGGATGGCGGCATCGTCCCGGACAAGTACGTGTTCCGCGGCGAGAACGTTTCACCGGGCTTCAGGTTCTCGAACATTCCCGAGGGCACCGTGAGCTTCGCGCTCATCTTCCACGACATCGACGTCGCGCTCGGCGGCGGCACGGACGACGTGCTGCACTGGATGGTCTGGAACATTCCCGTCGAGGCGGGCGGAATTCCCGAGGGCGGCGTGCCCGAGGGAGCGGTTCAAGGCGCGAACGTGCGCCGGCAGAACAACTACATGGGTCCGGGCGCGCCCGCGGGGCCGCGCTATCACCACTACGTGTTCGAGCTCTATGCGCTGAACGCAATGCTCGATCTGCCCGAAACCGCGACCCGCGACGAGCTGCTCGCGGCGATGGAGGGGAAGGTCGTCGGCAAGTCGGCGTACGTCGGCCGCTATCGCGGCAGCGAGTGAGACCGGCGGCGATGCCCTAAAAGAGAGGCCCCGAGATCGGGGCCTCTTCGTTTGCGATGAACCGCGCTCCGGCGGTCACGTGATCGATGCGCGGTAGATGCTCTCGATCGATGCGTCGAGCGCCGCGTTGAACTCGTCGTCCGACTGCTGCGCCGTCAGCCCTTCGACGAGCGCACGCGAGAAGCTCGCGATCATGCCATTCTGCCTCGCGAGACGTTCGTTCGCCTCCGCCCGCGAATAGCCGCCGGACAGCGCGACGACCCGCACGACATTGCGGTGCTCGATCAGATCGCGATAGAAGTTGTCCTCCTCCGGCAGCGTGAGCTTCAGCATGATCGAGCGATCCGGCCCGAGCCGGTCGAGCTCGTCGAGAATGCCGGCTTTGAGCAGCGACTCCGCCTTCGCCTTGTCGGGGCAGCGAATGTCGACCTCCGGCTCAATGATCGGGATCAGTCCCGTCTCGAGGATCTGGCGGCCGATCTCGAACTGCTGCTGGACGATCGCCTTGATGCCCGACTCGTTCGCCTGCTTGATCACGGAGCGCATCTTCGTGCCGAAGATGTTCTTCTTCTTCGCCTTGTCGAGCAGCGACGCGAGATTGTCAATCGGCTTCATCAGCTGCACGCCGTCCTGCTCGGCCGCGAGCCCCTTGTCGACCTTGAGGAACGGCACGACGTTCTTCACGTCCCACAGGTAATCAGCCGTCGGGCGGCCTTCGATCTCGCCGTCCATCGTACGCTCGAACAGGATCGCCCCGAGCACGCGGTTCCCGTTGAACGCGGGGCTCGTGATGATCCGCGTGCGCATCCGATGGATCAGGTCGAACATCTCCTCCTCGGTCGACCAGGCGCTCTCGTCGATGCCGTACAACTTCAGCGCCTTCGGCGTGCTGCCTCCGCTCTGATCCAGCGCAGCGATGAAGCCTTTGTCGCTGCGCATCCTGTTCAACTGTCGTTCGAAGTTGCTCACGATGGTCCTCTGTACGGATGGGTTGACGGCCGAACGGCCCTGATCGGGCCATTCTAGCTCATCGCCCGCCGGACGAGCGGGACGCAATTCCGCATCGGGTGCGCTCCCTACGCCCTTGCGGCGTGTGTTAACGTCGTCACGATCCTCGAGAGGAGTCGCACGAATGACCTGCAAGGTGCTTCCCGCGTCGATCGCGGTCTCGTCTCTCCTCCTCGCCGCCTGTGACACGGGCGGCCGCCTGCCGCGCGACGGCGCCGCGGTCTCACCCGGCCGAGTCTCGGCCGCGCTCGACGGCGGTGCGAGGCTTCGCGCACCGACCGGCATAGACTGGTTCGACGCCGATATCGACGCGGCCTTCGCGGCGGCTCGCGCGGCCGAGAAGCCGGTTCTCCTCTATTGGGGCGCGGAGTGGTGCCCGTACTGCGCGGATCTCGAAGCGCACGTCTTCAGCCGAGAAGACGTACGCCGAAAGCTCGAGCTCTTCGTGCCCGTCTATCTCGACGGCGACGACCCGGGCGCCCAGCGGTGGGGCGACACGTTCGGCGTTTTCGGCTATCCGACGGTTCTCGCGCTCGCGCCGGACCGCACCGAGCTCGCCCGCATTGCCGGCGGCATGGACCTGACCCTCTACGCCGACATGCTCGACCTCGTGCTCGGCGACATCCGTCCGATCGACGACGTGCTCGCGGCGAGCGAGTCGGGGACGTTGTCGGCCGACGAGTGCCGCAGGCTCGCGTACAACGGCTGGCCGCTCGAAGACGCCTCCGCGGAACGGCGTGCCTTTCTCGCGCGGACGCTCGCGCGGGCGGCGGAAGCGTGCGCCCACACGGGCGACGTGGAGCCCGCGCGGCTCGTCGCCTATGCCGCCTCCTTCGCCCTCGACGACAAGGACGTTGCCCCTGCGCTCGCCGACCGGCTCGTCGGCGACCTTCGCAGGATCGTCGCGGACCGTGAGCTCGCGCTGTCGATCGCCGATGTGCTGCGCGAAGTCGACGAGCGCTTCTTCGCGGCAGTAGAGGAGCTCGGCCCGGACGCGGCCGCGACGCTCCTCCACGACTGGACCGCGGTCATGGACGCGGCATCGAACGACTCTCGTTACGGCCACGGCGACCGGCTCGCCGCGCTCCGCAGCAAGATCGAAGCCGTCGCGGCGCTCGCTCCGGACGGCGTTCCCGAAGCGATGGCCGACGAGGCTCGCCGCCGCGCCGACGACGCGCTCGCGGAAGTCGGCCGCTCGCCCGCTCGAGCCGGCACGGCGAACGCGGCCATCAACCTGCTCGTCGCCCTCGGGGATCTCGACCGCGCTCGCGCGATCGCCGAGCAGGAGCTCGAGCATTCCTCGACGCCGTACTACCAGATGGCCGATCTCGCGTGGATCGACGAGAAGCTCGGCCGCTACGATGCTGCGATCAGCTGGCTCGAGCAAGCCTATCGCGCGTCGAGGGGCCCCGCGACGCGCTTTCAATGGGGAACAAACTACGTGCGCGGCCTGCTACGGCTGGCCCCGGATGACGAGGCGACCATCCGCGCGGCCGCGCTCGAGGTGCTCGGCGAGCTCGACGGGCCCGGTCGGCTCTACCAGCGAAGCCGCGGGCGCCTCGAGACGCTCGACGCAAGCTTCCGCGAATGGAACGCGGACGGCACGCACGACGACGTGATCGCGGAGCTGCGTGCGCGGATGGGGGAAATCTGCGGCCGGATCGGCGACGACGAGCCCGACGCGCGGGCCGCGTGCGCGGCGTTTCTCGCGGAAAACGCCGGCCGCGGCTGAGCCGGCGCTCGGGCTGTTATAGCCCGAGCGCGTACAGCAGCGTGTCGTTGTACATGATCAGCCGGCCGAAGAAGATGACGCCGAACCACGCGACCAGCGACGTGGCGGCGACGATCTTCGCGGCCCGCGGCGCGTCTCCGCCCGGCCCGACTGCGTTCGTCTCGCGAGCGATGCCGGCGAAGTAGAAGATCAGCACGTTGATGCCGGCGATCAGGATCAAGAGCAGCTTGAGCTGCAACGAAAGGTTCAGCAGGTACTCGATCGGGCCACCGACGGGATTGCCGGCGACGAATATGAAGCCCGTGATCGCATTGACCAGGAACCCCACGACGCCGATCGGCACCAGGCGCTCCAGCTGGCCGATCGGGATGCTCTTGGCGAAGCCGAGAATACGCAGATCGACGAGGCCAACGGTACCGATGAGCGCGGCCATGCCCATGAAATGCAGAATCTCACATACCGGCCACACCCAGTCGTAGGCGTTGACGAACTCGTCGAGGCCGAATGCCGACAGCAGATTGGATATCGCTTCCATGTCCAGGCCGTCCTCTAGCTAAAAAGGCCGGTGACGAAGTTCGGATATGCGGTCAAGCGTCCGCTGATGATGACCGCAATCCACAACACGATCGAGCTCAGCGCGAGCATGCGCACCTGTGAGCTCGGGACGACGTCGCTCTCGGCGCCGGCAGGCACCTCTGCCGCGAGCCGATGCCGCAGCAGCTCCATGTTCACGACCGCGAGCGCGATCAGCCCGAGTTTGACCAGGAACACGACGTTCGACAGCATCCCGGACGCGTTCGCCATCAGCAGCAGAATGCCCGATATCGCGTTCACGGTGAAACCGAACCACATGACCGGGAAGAGTCGCAACATCGGCGCAAGCGGAAGGCTGCGGAACAGTCCCATGACTCGCAGCGAAACCGCGCTGCCGATGCCGACCACGATCGCGAGGCCCATCGCATGCAGCGACAGCACGGTCGTGTACGCAAAGATCGAAGGCGACTCGCGTACCCATGCCGCGATCGCCGTATTCTCGACAAATTCGATGAATTCACCCATGTCCGAAACTCGCTACGACCTCGCTATGCGCCGAAAAGTAAAGAGACTCGGCCGATCGCCGCCGCCCGACGAACTCGGACGTTCGCAAAACAGGCTCGCAATTTCCCCAAAACGTGTGACGTCGACCTGCCCCGCGGAATAGTCGCTGTGGCCCCCGATCCGCGTGCCCCCAAAACGGCGCGTCGGATGCTACAGCATGTCGTTGATCGACCACAAGCTCCGCCGCCCCTGTTGTCGGTATCTACGAAGGTCGTAGTCGGCACACGCAGCCGAATGCGGCCCTCGCGCAGGCATGTAGAAAAGCAACGCCATCGGACGGCCTCGCCGCAACGGAGCCGAGCGTGTGCCTTCGCGACGATTGGGGCAATGCTCGCGCATCGAGACCTCGACGCTTTTCGCTCGCGCTCCGCAGCTCGATTCCGCTCGGCGAACGGAACATTTCGACCGCTTCCATAAATCCTTGCCGACGTTGAGCTTTTGCCACTGGCACGATCGATGCTTTCCGCTGCTCCACGTTGTCTGGCGCAGAAGACCGAGTGCCGGAAACGCGATCCATCGATCGGCAAGGAGGCAGCGAGATGCGTGCGGCAATCACTCTCGCGGCGTGCGCCGCGAGTCTCGGGGGATGCAGCGCCTTGGGCGGAATCGCGTTCGACGGTACGCGAACTCTCGACCCGGAGACGATCTACCTTGCAACGTTCGAGCAGGTAGAAACGACGCGCAAGGACGTCGACCGATTCGCGTGCCTGAACGGCGGCCCGCTCGTCTGTGAGATCCTCGGCCAGACCCTCGTCGAGTGCGAATGTCCGTTTTGATCCGCCGGAGGCGATTCCGGGCGGCTCGCGCGACTCTGCCGGCGCCCGCGAGAACGTGCGGTCTGCACATGGGTCAGCGTGCGGTCGTTCGGAGCTCAGCGGCTCGCTCGACGAATCGTTCGAGCACCTTCGCTGCATCGGGCGTATCGCTTCGCGCCGCGAGCAGCGCCTCGGGATCGATTCCTTCTGCGACCAGCTTGTCGCGGAGCGACACGATGTAATCGCCGATGATCGCGTCGTCCATCTCGGGATGGAACTGAACGCCCCACGCGTTTTCCGCGAAACGAATCGCAGCGTGCGGGTCGAGCGTCGTCGATGCGATCACCGATGCGCCCCGCGGCAACTCTTGAACGACGTCGAGATGCGTCATCGAGACCGGGAAACTTTGCGGGCCGGCGACGATCGGGTCCGACGCGCGCAGTGTCAGCGTCACCGTACCGATCTCCCTGCCCCGCGGATTCGGTCCTGAACGCCCGCCGAGCGCCATGCCGAGGAGCTGATGGCCGAAGCAGATACCGAGCACGGGCACGTCGGCTTCGACGAGCTGCGCGAGCGCGTCCTGCACGCGCCGCATCCAGGGAAGCTGGTCCGCGATCCGTGCCGGCGAGCCTGTGACGATCACGCCCGAGACTTCGTTCGGCTGGGGCAGCAAGGTCCGCATATCGGTCACGTCGACCACGGACCACGCACCGCGCCACGCCGCGCCTGTCCTCGCCCGGATCATGTCCGCGAACGAGCCCGCACGCCTCGCCGCATGAGGCACCGGCTCCCCGGTCACCCAAATCGACAGCGGCGGCACGACGCGCGATGCGGCGGCTCGTCAGCCGCGCCCGGCGAAAGTCAGGAAACGTTCGACTGCCCTTTCTGCCTTCGCGCGCACCGCATCGACCGAAGGTAGTCGATCGTCGCCGAAGAGCAACGATTCGAGCAGCCACGGGTGTGTGATCAGACCGACGAAATGATCGGCCGCAGCCTCCGCGGCGCCGGCCGGCAGGAGCTTCCGCTGCTCGAGCTCCGTGAAGAAACTCGTCAGCAGACGCCGATTCCGCAACGGCCATTCGTCGTAGTAAAGCCGCGCAAGATCCGGAAAACGTTCCCGCTCCGCGACGACGACGCGCAGCAGGGCGCGATGCCGCGGCGTGGACATGATCTCGAAGGCCTGGACGATGAAATCGACGAGGGCACTACGTTCATCGCCGTGGAACTCGAGCGTCGGTTGCCGTTGATGGCGGATCACTTCCTGGACGACGGCGCGGAACAGATCGTCCTTGGTCGAGAAGTAGCTGTAGAGCGTCGCCTTCGACCCGCCCGAAGCGTCGAGGACGGCTTCGATCGACGTCGCGGCGTAGCCGTCGCGGAGAAAGAGCTGCGTTGCCGCTTCGAGGATTCGTGCGAGACGCCGACGTCCGCGCATCGAGTTCGGCGTGACGGGGCCGACACCCTCGTCGTTCGGTTTTGCGGTGCGCTCGGCTTCGTCCGATCCGTCCTGGGATCGTTGGGCGACCACTCTGGCCAATGTAGCGTTGAACGTCATCGGTCCCGTCCTTGCCCCCTCGTCCTGATGAATCCTTCCAAAGCCAAAGCCGCGCGAGCCGCGACACTGCGAAAGGAAGCATTTCGTGCGAGCCGCGCGTGCTCCGGCGACTTCGTGCGAAATACAGTATACCCACCGCTTTCCAGGCGCCCAATTCGGGGAAAACAGTAGTTTTCGTGCGGAAGCGCATTCCGCTCCTGTAACCGCAATGAAACCTCGTTCACGGTTTCGGACCGGCGTCACCTGGTGTCCATGCGACTCGTGCGGACGACACGAGCGCGGTGACAGGTACGCACAGGGACGGATCCGCTCACGGGCGGAACGCTGGATAAGAACGCATAGAGCGGCGCGTAAGGCGCCGCTCTCACTAGAGGGATGGGCCGATTTGCGCTACTCGCGCGACGCGGCCCGCAGCTGGTCGGTCGGCGGATTCTCGGCCATCAACCGCTCGAGCAACGCGACCGTCTCCGGCATCGGCTCACGCGACTGCTTCGCGAGATCGAGCGGTGTACGTCCTGCCGCATCCTTCGCGTAGAGATCGGCACCGTTCTCGACGAGGAACTCGATGAACGCGTTGAAGCCTCGCTGCGCCGCGCCGTGCAACGCCGTCTGATTCGGAACGGCGCGCGGGCTCGGCACCTGCCGGCCACGGTAGTCGAACGTGAAATCGTCGAGCCGCTGCTCGATGACGAGGAGATGCGCCGCCGTTTCGCCGCGACGCTCGACGAGGCTTCGCGCGTTGATGTCCGCCCCGGCATCGAGCAGCAGGCGCATCGTCGCGAGCACGCCTTCCTCCGTCCGGTTGCGACCGCGCGTGACGCGCTGGCCGAACTCGACGCCTGCCGCAGCCATCAACGGCGTCACGCCCTGATTGCTCGGCAGGTCGACGAGCGCGCCGTGCTCGAGCAACAACTCGACGAACGGCGCATCGCCCGCGCGAGCCGCGCGAAGCAACGGCGTCGCCCCTTGCGACAGGATCGAATCACCGCCGCGATCCTGCGGCACGTTACGATAGGGCGGCCGGCGCTGCAGCTGGATGTTCGGGTCGGCGCCGCGCTCGAGCAGCATACGTGCGATATCGAGCGCCGTGTGCTTGTCCAGGCTCGGAATCACGACCATCGCGCCGTTGCCCATCACGGGCAGCGTGCTCACGTCCGCCGCCATGTAAAGCGGCGTTCGGCCGTAGAGATCCCACTTGTTGACGTCCGCGCCCGCCTCGATCATGTACGCGGCGAAATCGAAGTGCAGATTGAAGAGCGCCAGGAGCAACGGCGTCATCCGATGCGGGTCATGCAGGTCCGGATCGGCGCCGCCTTCGATCAAATGCTTCGCGCACTCGATGCAGCCCTCGCGCGCCGCATAGAGGAGCGGCGTGAAGCCGCCCTGGTTCATGTCCTTCGGACGCGGCTCCTTGATGACCTTGCGCTCCCAACGGCGAACTGCGCCGCGCGCGTTCACGTCCGCGCCGTGCTCGATGAGGAGCTTTACCATCTCGGGCTGGCTGTGCGACGCCGCCCACATCAGCGCCGACTGCCCGCCCCACTCTTCCTTCGCGTTGACGTCTGCGCCGGCCTCGAGCAGCAAGCGCGCCGCCTCGACGTTGCCGGAACGCGCGGCTGCCATCAGCGGCGTCTCGCCTTCCCAGTTCTTGGCGTTCGGGTCGGCGCCCGCCTCGAGCAGCGCCGCGATCACCGGTGCGGAGCCGATGATCGCGGCCTCGGAGAGCGCGAATGCGCCGAACGTGTTGCGCGCTTCGACGTCGGCCCCGGCCTCGATCAGCCGGCGCACGAGCTCGGCGTCGCCGTGATACGCCGCCCACAGCAAGGCCGTCGAGCCGTCCGAGCTGCGCTCGTTCGGATCGGCGCCCGCATCGAGCAACTCCAGGGCCGCTTGTCGATCGCCCGCCTCGACGGCCGCGACCAGCGAGGAATTCGCCGCTCGCGCCGCGACGCTTGCAAACGCGAGCATCACGAGACCGGCGGCGAGCGCGGCGGCTTTCCGGATCTTCACGGCAACACCTCCGGGACGACGTGAATCAGATCTCCGACAGCTCTCCGCCGCTGTCGCCGATCGATTCGATCGGGATGTCGGCCCTATGCAGCACCGTCAGCAGCAGATCCGCGAAGCGCGTGTCCTGCGGATACATCAGATGCTGGCCGCCTTTGATCTTGCCGTGCGCGTGGCCGAGGATCGCGGTCGGCAGCGGGTCGTTGTTGTGCCGGTTACTGTCGCTCATGTTGCTGCCGAACACGATGATCGAGTGATCGAGCACCGTGCCGTCGCCTTCCTGAGCGTTCGCGAGCTTCTCGATGAAGCCGGCGAAGAGCTGCGTGTGGTACTTCTGGATCACCGCCAGGCGGTCGAGCTTCGCCGGGTCGTTACCGTGATGCGAGAGCGGATGGAACGCTTCGGAGATACCGATGTTCGTGTACGTGCGCATGCTCGCCTCGCGGTCCATCGAGAACGTGATGATGCGCGTGAGATCGGCCTGGAACGCGAGCGCCATCAGATCGAACATCAGCTTGAAATGCGCGTCGAGATCGTTCGGCACGCCGATCGGCGCATCCGGGATATCGAGCGCCGACGTATCCTGCGCCATCGCCATCTGCACACGGCGCTCGATCTCGCGCACCGAGTCGAGGTAGACATCGACGGCGGCTCGATCCTGCGGACCGAGCTTCGCTTGCAGCCGCGCCGCCTGCTCCATGACGCGGTCGAGGATGCTGCCCGTCTCGCGCATGATCGCCGCCCGCTCCTCGTCCGTGTCGCCCTGGCCGAAGAGCTTGTTGAAGACGCGGCGCGGATTGACCTCCTGCGGCAGGGATTGCGTCGGCGTGCGCCACGACAGCTGCGCGCCGCGCTGCGCGGTCGTGAGCTCGAGCGACGGCAGGCGGGTGTCCTGACCGATGTAGCGCACGGCGAACTGGTCCGCGGTGACGCCCGCGTCGGCGGTCGACCCGGCATCCTTCGGCGACACGCACGACAACCACGTGCGCTCGATGAACTCGTGAGGCTCCGGGCTTTCCGCCGGCTTGTTCCGCAGGCCCGAGACGATCGTCAAATGCTCACGGAACGGCGCCAGCGGCTCGAGGATCGGCGACATCTCGTAGTCGCGGCCCGCCTGCGCCGGGGACCACTTGCTCATCACCGCACCGTGCGGGAAGCCGACGAACGCGAGCCGATGCGGCAGCTTGCCGGCGGGCGTGTTCGCCCAGGCGACGCCGGCTGGAACCATCGCGTCGAGAAGCGGCAAAGCGATACAGGCTCCCGCGCCCCGCAACACGGTTCGACGCGAAAGGTGTTTCTTTGTCAGGAACATTTCTGCCTCCTCTCCCCGCTAACCTCTCAGTTCTGCGCGACGACCGTGCCTGCCGGCTCCGGCGCACGCCGCATCAAGAACGCATCGCTCGTCACGACCTGCCACACGATCGACGAGAAGCGATAGTCGTCTTTCGCCGCCTCGCGGACGATCTTGCGCACGGCCGGCATATCCCGGTAATCGAGCGTGCGGCCGAGCGCGTATTTCAGAAGTCCTTCTACGAACGTCTGCACGAACTGCTCCGGCCTGCGGAGCAACGCCTCGCGCAGATCCTCGGGCCCGTTGACGACCGTGCCGTCCGGCAGCTCCGCCGTCGCATCGATCGCCGTGCCGGCGAACCGATCCCTGTCGCGCCACGTGCCGACCGCGTCGAAGTTCTCGAGCGCGAAGCCGAGCGGATCCATGACGCCGTGACAGCCGTTGCACGCCGGGCTCGCGCGGTGCTGCGCCAGAATCTCACGCACCGTGCGCTTCTGCCCCGTGCCGATCTCGTTCTCGGGGAACGCCTCGACGTTCGGCGGCGGGGTCGCGGGCGGCGTGCCGGTGATGTGCTCGAGGATGAACGCCCCGCGCAGAACCGGCGACGTACGGTTCGGATAGGCCGCGGCCATCAGCACGGCCCCCTTGCCGAGCAGCCCCCAGCGCGCCGAATCCTCGAGCTCGACGCGGCGGAAGCGGTCGCCCTTCACGTCGGTGATGCCGTAGAGCAGCGCGACGCGCTCGTTCAGATACGTGTGCTTCGCCGTCATCAGCTCGACGATGCTGCGATCCTCGTCGAAGATGCTCTTCGCGAACAGCGTGAGCTCGGTCAGGTAGTCCTCGCGCGGATCGCCGCGACCCGACGCGTACGGGAAGATCTCGCGGTCGGGATCCACCTCCTCGAGCCGGCGCATGTCGAGCCACAGATGCATGAAGTCGCTCGCGAGCGTCTCCGAGCGCGGGTCCTTCAGCATCCGGTCGACTTGCGCGCGCAGCGTCTCCGTGTCGCTGAGCTTGCCGCGGATGGCGAGGTCGAGGAGCTCGTCGTCCGGGATCGACTTCCACAGGAAGAACGAGAGCTTCGACGCGAGCGTGATGTCGTCGATCCGGTAGACCTCGCCGGGCGCGACGCCTTCCGGCACTTCCTCGACGCGATAGAGGAAATACGGGCTCGCGAGAATGCCGGTGAGCGCGCTGCGGATGCCTTCCTCGAAGCCGCCCACGGCACTGCCATCGCGATAGTACTCGAGCAGCTCCGAGAGATCGGTCTCGCCGATCGGCCGGCGATAGGCCCGCGTCGCGAGCTGAGTGATGATTTGCTCTGCGCAGAGATCCGGGTCCGCGCCTTCGCTCGGATGACACGAGAAGATGCGCTCGCGGCTCGGCGTCGCGCTCAAGCCCGTCGGATTGTACGGACCGCTGATCTCGAACGAGCTCACGCGATAGACACGATCCTGGCCGCCTCCCGGCACGAACATCTGCGCGTGATCGTCGGACTCGGCGAACGTGCGGCGGCGGAACGTGACGCCGACCTTGTGCGGACCGGCCGTCGCGGCGAAGCGGATCTTCTTGAGCCGCGCGTTGATCTCTTCCATGACGCCGCTCTGTATCTGATCGTACGCACGCATGTCCTCCTCGCCGCCGAGGACCGTCTCGTAGACGGGCTGGCCGTCCACGACGACGACGACATGGTTCTCGAACTCCATGTCGTTGCCCCAGATGTGCGTCGCCATGTCGGCGATGTTGATCTCGTACTCGCCGTCGGCCGGGAAGTAGTGCTCGACGACGAAGCCGCCCCGCGTGCCGAGCGGAAGGCCTTTCACGTGCGTCTGCTGCAACCCCGGGGGCGCGTGGTACGTTTCGCTGCCTGGCCGCACGTTGGCCCGTCCGACCGCCTGCACGGCCACCATCTGCGCGGCGCCGATGTACTGCTCGATGAACGACGGCGAGACTTGCAGCCCGCTCGCGATGTTGTCGAAGTGCTCGACGACCTCGTCGAGAGGCAGGAGCGTCGTCGCGTCGACGTCGACCGCGAGCAGGTCGCGGATCGCGTTTTGGTATTCCTTGCGGTTCAGCCTGTGCGGCGGGATCGATTGTGCCCAGCGCTGCCCGGCCGCGGCCTGATCGAGCGCCCCCTCGAGCCAGGCGATGAGGCCGGTCAGCTCCTTCTCGCTCGGGCGCGGCGCCTCGGCTGGAGGCATCAATCCGCCGCGCAGCTTTCGCACGGCCATCTCGAGCGCCTCCGCATGGTCGCCGACCTTGTCGCCGGCCATCCGGTCGAACGCGAGATCGCCCGCGAACTCGACCTCGTTGTGGCACTCCGTGCAGTAGCGCTCGATCGTTCGCCAGTGCTCCTTGCCGGCCTCGGCGATCGTTGCGTCTTCGGCGAGCTTACCGCAACCCGCCGCGAGCACGAGCGCCGCGCACGCTCCCGCCTTTCTGATCATGACCTTACGCGTTCCTTTGGTCTTGTCGATTGTACGTGGTCGTCGGCGCAGGGTTAACAGGCCCGATCACGCATCGGGGGACAGATACGGCCACATGCTCTCCATCGCCCGGACGATGAACGCCTCTGGAGGCCCCATTAAGTCATTGAATTCTCTTGTAGGTTCCGCTTCGAGCGCCTCTTTCGGGCCGCCGCCGGAGTAGAGGATTCTTTGCATTCGCTCCCAGATGACGTTGTACATCCGGAACTGCTCGAGCACGTCATCGCGGGTCAGAACGGGACCTCGGGACGGCACGAAGCGCGTGTCCGCGTTCGAAACGGTCAGTATGACGTCGAGCCCGCCGACGATGCCGCCGAGCCAGCCGCCGGTCCACCAATCGATGTCGGGCCAGCCGACGCCGTATATCGCGTCGCCGATCGCCATGACGTTCGCGTCCGGGAAGAAGACGTAGATGTCGCCATCGGTGTGCGGGCAGTCCTTGAGATGTCCGCACAGCACACGCCGGTCCCCGACCGAGAGCTCTGCGCCGTCGTAGAACGTCTCGTTCGGCCGCGCGATCTCGGGAAGCGGCTCGACCGTCTGCTCGTTCCACGGCCACGTCACGTCCGTCGTCAGCCACAGCCGCGTGTTGACCTGCGCCACGATCCGCGCGCCTGCGCGGCCGAGGGCCTCGTTCGAGCCGGTCTGCTCGGGATGCCAGTGCGTATTGAAGAGCGTGTGCACGCGCTCGCCGCCCGGCAGCTCCGCGACGCGGCGCAGCAGGTCGGCGGATTCCGACGCCGAGCCGCCGTCGACGAGCGCAACGCCGTCCCCCGCCGTCACCGCGAGCACGTTCGTCTCGCCTGTGCCGAGCACGTAGAACCCGTCGCCGAGCTCGACCGTGCCGTCGACCGACTGTGCGCGCGCGACGCGGGCACGAAGCCCCGCGGCTCCAAGCGAAACGCCGACAGCGCCTCCGACGGCGCGGCTGATGAAACGTCTTCGGGACAGCATCGGCACCCTCGTCGCCTCCTTACGATCTCGGCTGCATAGTGTGCGGCGCGACGCCGCTCCGCACCAGCACCGCACGTAGAAGCCGTAACGGCGCGGTGCCGGCCGCTGCTCGGTTTCGTCAAAAGCCGTAGCTCACGTGCAGGCGCACCGTGCGGGGCTCGATCGGATGGAAGTGCACGTCCTCCACGCCCTGGGCCGGCTCGCCCGGCAGGCGCGACGCGTAGAAGTAGGCGATGTCCTCGTCGTCCGAATCGAACAGGTTCAGCACGTCGAGCCGCAGATCGAGCTTGCCGAGCCTCATGCCGAGCGCGGCATTCACGACGGTCGACGATTTCGACTCGATGCTGCCGTCCTCGATCAGCGGACGCGGGCCGAAATAACGGATCCGCGCGCTGCCGTACCAGCCGCGCGGCTGCTCGAACGCGATCCCGGCCGAGACGACCCGATCGATCGAGCCCGGGATCTCGCTGCCTGCCGGGTCGTCCTCGGTGAACTCCGATTCGGTGAGCGCGAGCTCGAGGTCGAACGTGACGCGATCGTTCAAGCGGTAGTAGAGCGGGAGCTCGAGACCATAGCGGCGGCTTGCGCGGCTCGGCTCCGTGTTGCCGGCATCCCCGACGAACAAGAGCTCGGAGTCGAGCTCGAGATACCACAGCGCCGCCGATACGTTGAGCTTCTGCGCGGTGAACGCGCGAACCCCGAGCTCGATCCCGCGCGATTCGACGAGCGGATCGACGCGCTCGGCCTCATCGCCGGTCACGGGGTCCATCGTGATCGTCGTGCCGCGCGCGTCGTTGCTGTGGAAGCCCTTCCCCGCGCTCGCGTAGACCTCGACCTGGTCACTCAGCGCGTAGATCAGATTCGCCTTCGGGGAGACGATCGTGTCGGACGCGCTGCCGGAGTTCGCCGGATCGATGCTCTTCACGTCGAAGTCGTAGCGATCGGCGCGCACGCCGAGAATCGTGCGGAGCCGCTCGGTCCAACGGCGCTCGTTCGCGTAGTAGAGCCCGAGACTGTGCTGCTCGACGGCGTCTTGCCGCACGGTCGACAACCGGCGTCTGTCGGTCGTGTGGAAAAGTCCCACGTCGTCGATGTCATCGTAGCGCAACGATGCGCCGAACGTGTGGGTCCCCGCGTCGGCTGCGGGAAGCACGAACGAAACCTGTCCGCCAAAGATGCGCCGGTCGTCGCGCTGCTCGAACTGATCGCCATCGATCGGATCGTCGAGCCAGTACGTGAAATTGGAGAAGAGCTCGAGGTCGTAGTCGATCGCATAGGCGTCGGCCTGCAGCCGCCCGCGGCCGAGCGCCTGGCGCCAGCTGCCGGAGACGCTGAAGCGCGAAGTCTCGCCGCCGAGCGTCGTGTCGATCGAGCCAAGCGGCGAGAGGATCCCTGCGTCGACCGCGCGTCGCGGAATCTGGTCTGCCGCGCGCCAGTCCGCATCGTATGCCATGAACGCTACGTCGAAGCTTCGCTCGTCGTCGCGATGCGAATAACGCACGAGCGCGTTGCGCCGATCGAGCCCTTCACTGACGTCGGTCCACGGACCGTCGTAGCGATGCGCCTGCACCGCGTAAACGAGGTCACCGGCCGCGACGGGCGCACCGCCGGCCGCGAGCGCCCTGAAATAGCCGTCCTCGCCCGCCCCGACCTTGATCAGACCTTCGTCGAGCCGGCGAAACGTCGTCAGATGGACCGCGCCGGCCGACGAGAAGTCACCGATCTCCGCGTGATACGCGCCTTTCCGATACTCGAGCCGCTCGACGAGCTCCGGGATCAGGAAGTTGAGATCCGTGTAGCCTTGCCCGTGACCGTGCGTCGGCATGTTCACCGGCATGCCGTCGACCCACGTCGCGAAGTCCGTGCCGTGATCGAGATTGAAGCCGCGGAGGAACATTTGATTGGACTTCCCGGTGCCGCTGTGCTGCGTGACGATGAGCCCGGGCACCACCTCGAGGATGTCTCCGGTGCGTAGCCGCGGCCGAAGCATGATCTCGTCGGCGCCGACGACACCCTGAGATGCGCTCGAGCTTCGGCCGATCGGGTTGTCCCACCGACCGAGCACGACGATCTCCTCGTCGCGCCGCTCCGCTTGTGCCCACGCGCTGCTCGGCGCGAGGGTCGCGGCGGCCATCGTCACGGTAAGCGCGAAACCGACTCTTGCAGTCCGTGCCGCAATGCTCACGTCGTTCTTCCTCCGGATGCGACGACGGCGCTTTGTAGCACCGTCTGCGAAAACCGAGCAGCGATCGGTTTTCGCGCCCCGCATGCGGCCGCGCCTCCGGCTCCCGCAGTCGGACCGGCGCCGCTACAATCCCCGCATCCTCTCCGCAGCAGGCCTCGACATGCGCTTTCCGGGATTCAGGCGCAGATGCAGCGGACTCGAGGTCGGCACGCTCGAGCTCGACGTGATGAATCGACTCTGGGCGGACGGCGAGCTCGATGCCCGCGGGGTCCTCGCGCGGTTGACGCGCAGGACGATCACGCTGAGCACGGTTCAGGCGACGCTCGAGCGGCTGCACCGGAAGGGGCTCGTGACGCGTACGAAAGTCGGCCGCGCCTATTCGTACAGGGCCGCCGTGACGCGCGAGCGGCTGATCGCGCTCCTGATCGAGGATCTCGCCGAGCGCATCGCCGACGGCGAGCTCGAGCCCGTGATCTCGGGTTTCGTCGAGCTCATCGGCGAAACCGATCCCGCACTCCTCGGCGCGCTCGAGCACCGCGTCAAACGCCGACGGGAGCGCGAATGAACGTCGTCACCGTGCCGTTCGTGCTGCCGTCGGTCGCGTTCGCGGCCCTCTGGACGCTGCTCGCCGTCGCCGTCTGCGCGCTGCACGTCCCCATGCGGCGCCGCTTCACCTTGCTCGACGCGGAGCAACGCGCCGGCCTATTGCTCGCGCTCGCGCTGCTGCCCGTCGTATGCGCGGCCGGCGCGGCCGTCCTCGCGTTCGCGCCGGCCATCGGGGGCTTCGTCGTCGACGCACATTGTCACGCGGACGTTGGCTGCTCGGCGCACGTCCCGACGCTCCGAACGGACGCGTCACTTGCCGCGCTGCTCGTGCTGATCGCGGCCGCGGTGTTCGTCGCGATCGGCCGCTCCGCGTCGAACGGGCTCCGCTGCAGTCTCTCCGTCGCCCGCGCGCTCGCCCTGCTCGATACGCAGAGCGGCCAACCGGAGCGTCGTTCGAACGACGCGGTGCCGATCGAGATCGCGGAGAGCCGCGAACGGTTCGCATACTGCGCGGGTCTCGTGCGGCCTCGTGTCGTCGTATCGAGCGCGCTCTTCGACGCGCTCCCCGCGCTCGAGCGCGAGGCCGTGCTCGCGCACGAGCGCGCGCACGCCGCGCGCCGCGACAACCTTCGCGCGCTCCTCGCCGGCATCGCGCTCTGGCCCGTGCCGCGTGCGCTGAAACGCGGCCTTCTGCACGATCTTGCCGCGGCGGCCGAGCTCGCCTGCGACCGCCGTGCGGCGAATCAGATTGGCGGGACCGCCGCTGTAGCCGCGGCCCTCGCGGCGGCTCATGCGCTACCCGGCGCGCCAGAGACACACGGTCGCCGCGCTCCGCGCACGGCGCGGTCTGCGTGGTCGCGAGCCGACGGCTGGGCGGTAGCGGTGCGCGAGCGCCTCGCAGCGCTCGACGCGGCACCGGGCAGACGCCTTCCGGCCGCTGTCGCGGCGATGCTCGTCACGGCCGTCTATGTCGCGGTCACCCTTACTGCGACGCTCGCCGCCCACCACGGCACCGAGCTCGTGATCGCTCGGCTCGGCTGACTCTCCATCGACGATATCCGGATCCGCCGCATCCGCCTTCGCGGCGCTCCGACCGCTCGCGCGGAGTCCCACTTGGACTCGCGCCCCCGACATGCTCTGATACCGGCTCGGAGTCTCAGTGCACGAAAAGAAAGGGGGAAACACCATGCGCAGACCGATTGCGACCGTGTCCGGCGGTATCGCCGCTCTGCTCCTCGCCGCTGCGGCGCCGGCCGTCGCCGACGACGCGAGCTATGCCGAGGACCGCGCGAAGATCGAGGACCTGCAAGCGCGTTATCTGTTCGCGCTCGACTTCCGTGATCCCGAGGCGTACGCAGCGACGTTCGCGCCGGACGGCATCCTCGACTATGGCGCCGGCGAGATCAAAGGCCGCGAGGCGATCGCGGCGATGGTCGCGAATATGCGCCGCAGCGAGGAGGAACGGCGCGCGCAGGACACGTCGGGGCTCCGACCGGCCGCGGGACGCCACAACATCACGAACATCGTGATCGAGATCGACGGCGACACGGCGAAAGCCACCGCTTACTGGTTCCACATGGGCAACGACAACCCGGAGCGCCGTGCGCAGCTCAACTCGTTCGGGCACTACGAGGACGAGCTCGTGAAGATCGACGGCGAGTGGTATTTCAGCAAGCGGAAGATTTACAACGAGCAGGTCGCCGAATGGGCCGCGGGCCCGCAGAATCCGGTCGTGCAGCCCGGTCCCGGGCCGCGCCTGCGCACGACGCGCGCGAACTGACGTGCGGCCAGGACGGCGCGCCGAGCGCGCCGTCCCGCCTTTCGAACGCCGGTCCCGCCGAACGGCGCGCGTGCCGTCGCGGGATTCGGTGCGACCTCCGGCGCGGGGCCCGTCACCGCGGCTTGCGGAATACGAGGAAGAACTGATCCGTCTCGCCGCGAATCTGCGGATCGCGCATGTTCAACGTCCGGTCGTCGGCCGGATTCGCGAGCAGATCACTGTCCGTTTCGAGCTCGAAGCCCGCTGCGGTGACCTCATCGATCACCGTCTGCTTGTCGATACGATGCAATGTCATCGCGTCGCGCCAGCCCGAGCCATCCTCGGCGCTGTGATCGATGACGACGTATGCGCCGCCGGGCGCGAGCGCGTCGTAGATCCGGCGATTCATGTCCGCCGTGTCGACCGTCTGCTCCGGGTCATTGCGCATCAGGTCGTGGTAGAAGAGGACCATCATCGCGACATCGACGTCCTGCGGCAGCTCCATCTCGTTGTAGTGGACCTGCATGTACGTCGCGTTGTCGTGCGCCGCGTCGAATGCACGTGCCGCCTCGCCGCCGAAGCGGTCCGTCCACGGCATGTCCACCATGTAGACGTG
>Ga0079224_100001180_pt1 | contig 29171 bp, 22 predicted proteins | sample Stecom2015_FD_80414 | JGI IMG/M metagenome (GOLD analysis project Ga0079224, IMG submission 80414) | Agricultural soil microbial communities from Utah to study Nitrogen management - Steer compost 2015 | ecosystem: Environmental > Terrestrial > Soil > Agricultural land | place: USA: Utah... | reverse complement strand
GCTGGCGCTCGTTGCCGTCGCCGCTGCGGCCGTCCTCATGCTCAACGCCGAGGGCCCGGCCGCGCCGCCGCAGGCAGAGCCGACGACGATTCCGGGCACCACGACGGTCATCGCGGCGCAGGCGAGCGGTGCACCCACCAGTGTCCGGATCGAGGACGACGCCGGCACCGCCGTGACGCTCGGTTGGAGCGACCCGACCGGCGGCGCGGTGAGCTTCGTCGTGCTGGGCAAGCGCGCCGACGAGACACCGTTGGAACCACTTTCGCTGCCGCAGGGGACCACGATGGCCACAGTGGACGGACTCGAGCCAGGGGAAAACTACTGCTTCACCGTCAGCGCGGTGTACAGCGTCACCCGGGTCGCGGCCGCGCCCGCCGTGTGCACCACCCGGTAACCGGTAGCGCCCGTCAGCTTCGCCGGCCCGAGCGACGGCTCTGACCCTGACGTCCGCTCCGGCGCCGCGGGCCGCCCCGGCGCAGCGGGCGGGGGTCGACCCGCCACAAGAGACGCCGCCACCACGACCGGCGGGCCCGAAGCGCTCGCTCGTACTCGATCGCCTGCGCCTTCGCCGCGAGGGCAGCGATCTCATCCGGAGGAGCGGTGGTGTCACCGGCGAAGCCGACGGCATTGACCTTGGCGGCGAGATCATGCAGGGGCGGGATCGCGGGCCGGATCCGGTGCCGGGACACCGGCGCCGTTCGCGCCACTTCGGCGGCGTGATCGGCGATCTCGGCCGCCGACAGATGTGGCGGCGGCGCGGCTCCGGCGAGCGCCAGGCTGTCGAGCACCTCGGCCCACGCACCGATGATCTGCCTCCGTGGCGACCCGCGCAGCCGCGATCGCCGCCGGAGGGCGCGCAGGAGCACGACCGTGACGAAGAACAACAGGAGCAGCGTGACGAGGCCACCGCCCACCCCTCCGGCGACGACGGCGGCGGACGGGCCAGCCGGCGCCAGGGCCGCGATCGACGGCGACGACGGCGGCGGCGTCCACGTTGGATCGTCCGGCGGCTCGACGGACTCGGGTGGCGATGTGGGTGGGGGTGGTTTGGGCAGGTACTCGTCCTCGAGCGGGCGCGGCGGGATGCCCGGATCTGGCATCGGGTTGAAGGCCACCCAGCCGATGCCGGCGAAGAGCACCTCGGGCCATGCGAACCCGTCGCCGGCGGTGATGGCCCCGCCGCCCTCCGGTGTCTGAAAGCCCACCACGACCCGGGTCGGCAGGCCCATCAGTCGGCCGAGGGCCGCGTACGCCGCAGCGAACTGCTCCGAGGTCCCCCGCTGCCCGCCGGCCCGCGGGTCTTCGAAGAGGAAGAAGCGCAGATTCGGGTAGGCGTGGCCGCTGGGCGCGTCCGCCGCGTACGCATAGTGCTCGGCGAGAAAGGCCTCCAGGGCGACCGCGCGCAGGTACGGCGTACCGTTGCCGGTCGCGATCTGCTGCGCGAGCTGGCTCAGGTCATCGGGCACCTGGCCGCCGACCGAGAGGTACCGCGCCACCTCAGGCCCGGAGGGCACATCCGCGGCCGGGAGCAGGTTGACGTCAATGCTCGGGCTCACCGAGGTCACGGTGTACTGCAACCCTGGGGTGAGCGGGCCGTTGTGCAGCAGGGAGCCCGTCTGCGGGTGGTACGCGACCCGCACCCCCTCGATGCGCCGCGGCGCCGGTATCGCCGGCATGAGCCGGCCCTCCAGGTCGCGCACCGTGATCCGCTCCTCGATCGTGAGCGGTGGTGGTAGGTGCGCGCTGTTGGTCTCCGCATGCCCGGGTGGCGGCGGCATCGCGGGCAGCACTCGCCCCGCATTGCGGTACTCGGCATCGACGTGCCAGGTGACACCGTCCCAATCGGAGAGCACGGCGAGCCGCAGGCGGGTGTCATACGCCCCGGCGCCCGGGTCCGGTTCGCTCTCCTCGACCGGCTCGCCGTCAGGATCGTCGTCGGGCACCACGACGACGGACGGGTCGGTCGTCTCCACCGCGGGCTCGGGCGTGGGCGGCGCCGGCGGCGTGTCGGCGCGCAGGATCTCAACGTCGAGGAGGTGCCGTTCCGGTTCCGCCGCCCATGCCGAAATACGCAGCAACGGGTTTTGATCCAGGACGTCCAGCGTTGGGGGTTCGACGTACTGGCGGGGATCGGTCGGGACGCGACCGACCTGGTACGCCACGAGCGGCGCGGCGATGGCCGCGACGGCGAGCACCGCGACCAGGCCGGCGCCGAGGCCGGAGACGGCCCGCAGCCGCAGCGCCGTGCGCTGGCTCGGCCCGAGCCTGGCGAGCAGGCCGGCGCCGGAGACGACGCTACTCACGGCCAGGCCCACGGCCGCGAGGAACGCGAACAGCAGCGGTTGCCAGAGCGCGACCGTCGCGTTCGGACCGACCGCAATTAGCGAGCCGGCGTACGCGAGCGTCGGCGGGATCAGGGCAGTGGCCGTACGGCCGGCCCGGCCCGCGAGCTCGGCACCAGCCAGGGCGGCGAGCCAGGCCAGCACGACCGGGGCGAGCACCGTGTCGGGCTGCGGTTCGACCGGGATCAGGGCCGTGAACAGGCGCGGCACGGCATTGCGGGCGGCGTCGGAGAGCAACTCGGGGAGCTCACCCGCAACGCCGGCCGAGCGGGCCGAGAGGTGCACCGCGGCGACCGCGTACCCGGCGAGGGCGAGCATGGAGACCGGTGCGATGAGCCAGCCGGGCGCCCGCGCCAGCAGCACCGAGATGAGCACCGGTGCGACAGCGGCGCCAGCGACGAGCTGCTCCAGCAACCCGCCACTGTAGACACGGCCGAGGGACAACCCGGCGAGCGTTACCAGTGCCGCCACCACGAGCGGCATACCGAACCGGCGCAACAGCGCCGCGGCACCCGCCAGCGCCGCCGCCAGAACCCGACTCACCACGCCCGCACCCCGTCCCAGGCGGCCGCGAACTCGGCGCCATCGCTCGCGCCAACGACGAGCAACCCCGAAATCGTGGCCAAGCCACTCTCGGCCGTTTTCGATCCACTCTGCTCGGCGTCGGGCACCGAGGCGAACGTCCCCGCGATGATGGACGGGTACGCACCGCGCAGGCCCGCCACCACACCGAGGTCGTCGTCGTTGCGGGGGCCGGTGAGGTAGACCAGGGTGTCGCCCACGCGCCGTACCCGCAACCGTTCGGCGGCGGTTGAAAGGTCGGCGTCCATAGTCAGGTCCGCCTCGGCCAACAGGTCAAGCACCGGTCCGACCGCCCCGCGTCGCACGGCGGCAGCGGCGCCACTGACGAGGTACAGCTCCGCATGCACGTCCTCCCGGTACGCGGCCACGAGCACCGATGCGGCGGCCTCACAGGCGGCCTCGAAGGTCGACTCGTCATTCGCGCCTGGGGCGTGAGCGCTCATCCGATCGTCGAGGAGGACGACCACTCGCGGGAGGCTGGTGTCCACATGCTCCCTGACCATGAGCTGCCCTACCCGGGCCGATGTCCGCCAGTGCACGTGGCGGAGGTCATCTCCCACCACGTACTCGCGCAGGGCGGCGAAGGTGATGCTCCCGTGCGGCACCCGATCCACGCGCCCGTCCATGCTGCGGGACAGACCCACCGGCACCGCCGCGATCGTGTGCGTGCGCGGCCGGACCCAGACCGCCGTCGCGTCGCCGTACGTACGCACCGCGCTGACCAGCCCTAGTGGATCGCGCCGGCTCACCTCGAGGGGACCCACCTCGATCACCCCCCGGCGCCTGGTCGGGACCGGGTAGGTGACGCCCGTGGTGGCACCGGCCCGCAACCGGACCAGGGGTACCGGGACCGCGCTCACATCGGCAGCCGTCGCCTGCCCCGCCCCGTCCGGACGCGGCGGTCGGCCGGGGCGAACCCGGTCCCGCGCGACGAGGGTCGCGCCGAAGAGCCGGCTGGCGTTGGCGATCCCGAGCGTCACCACGCTCGGCTCGCCCCGGGTCACCCGGTCCGGGTCGGCGACGCGGTCCACCGTCAGCTGCGGCTTCCACGCCACGAACGCGACCGCCCCGGCGAGCGCCACCACCGCGGCGCTGCCCAGCGCGGCGAGCTCTGGGTAACCGAAGGCGAAGCCCGCAGCCAGCAGGAGGACCCCGGCGACGAGCAGCCCGTACCCGCGGGTGGAGATGCGCACCGGTCAGACCGCGACCGGGTCGGGGGCGGGCACCGACTCCACGACCGCCCGCAGCACCTCGCTCGCGGTCACCCCGCGCATCGCGGCGTCCGGTGCGAGCAGGATCCGATGGGCGAAGACGGGTTCGACGAGCGCCTTGATGTCCTCGGGAATGACGTAGGCCCGCCCGTCGATGAGGGCGTACGCCTGCGCGGCCCGGCTCAGCGCGATGACGCCGCGCGGGCTCACGCCGATCCGTACGTGTTTGTGCTCGCGCGTCGCCGCGGCGAGGCGCACCGCGTAGGTGTAGAGCGGGTCGGCGACGTAGACACGGTTGGTGAGCCGGATGAGCTGCGACACTGACTCGGTATCGGTGACCGGACCGAGGTAGTCAGGCGACCGTCCCGCTGCGGCCCCCCGCAGCACCTCCACCTCAACGGACTCTTCGGGGTAGCCGACCGACAGCCGCATGAGGAACCGGTCCAGCTGCGCCTCGGGTAGCCGGTACGTGCCATCCATCTCGACCGGGTTCTGCGTGGCGACCACCAGGAAGGGCCGTGGCACGGGGTGCCGGTGGCCGTCGACCGTGACGTGCCGCTCCTCCATGACCTCGAGCAACGCCGACTGCGTCTTCGGCGAGGCCCGGTTGATCTCGTCGGCGATGACGATGTTGGCGAACACTGGCCCGCCGTGGAACTCGAACTGCCGGGTCCCCTGGTTGAAGATGGTGACGCCGGTGACGTCGGAGGGGAGCAGGTCGGGGGTGAACTGGATCCGGCGCCACTCCCCCCGCACCGACGCGGCGATGGCCCGCGCGAGTGTCGTCTTCCCGACTCCCGGCACGTCCTCGATGAGCAGGTGTCCCTCGGCGAACAGGCCGGTGAGGGCGAGCCGCACGAGTTCCGGCTTGCCGAGGACCACCGAAGCGACGTTGCTACGCAACCGCGCCGCGATGTCTGCGAATCCTTGAACGTCATCGGGATGGAGGCTTTGGGCACTCAGTGTCACGGCGGGGACTCCCGGGTCGGGCTCGGTTCACCTCAGGCCACCAGGGGCCGTTGCGCCCCCGGACCCGGACCATCCTAGGCATTCGGTCACCCTCCGGTGGACCCGTCTCACCGTGCGACACGTCCAACCGCGTCAATTCGGCGATGTTACGGCGATCCGGCGTGTCCCTCGTCCGCATCGGTGGGAAGCACCCCGCCGCTGGGAAGCGCCCCGCCGCTGGGAAGCACCGCGCCGATGGGAAGCGCCGCCACGTCGCCGATGACCACGACGGCCGGTGGGCGGACCGCGGCGCTGGCCGCCGCGTCGGCGATGGTGGCGAGCGTCGCGCGCACGGTGCGCTGGTTGCGCGTCGTGGCATCCTGCACGACCGCGGCCGGCGTCGCTGCCGGCCGTCCACCCTGGAGCAACGCCTGTGCGATGGCGCCGAGGTTGCTCAGGCCCATCAGCACGCAGAGCGTGCCCCGCAGCCTGGCGAGCGCCGACCAGTCCACAAGCGACTCCGGGTGCCCTGGCGGGAGATGCCCGGAGACCACCACGACCTCGTGTGCGACGCCTCGATGGGTCACGGGGATGCCGGCGGCCGCCGGAGCGGCGACGGCGCTGGAGACACCAGGCACGACGATCACCGGCACCCCGGCGGCCGCACAGGCGAGCACCTCCTCACCCCCGCGGCCGAACACGAACGGATCGCCACCCTTCAGGCGCACGACGAACCGGCCGGCCCGGGCGCGGTCGATGAGGAGGCGATTGATCTGATCCTGGCTGCTGCCGGGCCCGCGGGGCAGCTTGGCAGCGTCGATCACCTCGACATCGGGGCGCAGCTCATCGAGCAGCAGCGCGGGGGCGAGCCGGTCCGCCACGACCACGTCCGCCGCGGCCAGCAGCCGGCGGCCCTTCACGGTGATGAGCTCGGGGTCGCCGGGGCCCCCGCCAACGAGCGCGACCGTGCCGGGCCGCGCGTCCTCGGCCCGAGGCCAGACGTGGTCGGCGGCGAGCATGGCGCCGATGGCGTCCCGGATCGCGACCGAACGCCGGGGGTCGCCGCCGGCGGTCACCGCGACGGTCACGCTGCCGTGCCGGGTCGTCGCCGGGGTCCACGCCGTGGCGGCGTGCCGGTCATCGGCACGCACGCAAAACACCCGTCGACGCTCCGCCGCGGCGCTGACCTGGGCGGCCGCCTCCGGGTCGTCTACCGCTACGTGCACGAGCCACGCCTCGTCCAGGTCCGAGTCGGTGAAGCGCCGCTGAAGCCATCGCAGGCGGCCCGCCTCGGCGAGGCCACGCAGCGCCGGTGAGACAGCCGGCGCGACGAGCACCACGTCGGCGCCGGCGTCCAACAGGGCCGGCACGCGGCGAGTCGCGACCGCGCCGCCACCCACGACGAGGACCCGGCGACCGGCGAGGATCAGCCCGAGCGGGTACGGCCGCTCGGTCACCGGCCCGCCTCGACCGGGTCATGGGCCGGCGAGCCTCCGGCGGCTTTCTGGCTCACCCGCGCTGACTCGAAGGTCGCGACGTCGTGCAGTACTCGCGCGGCGCTCGCCACGATCGGGGCCGCAAGCACCGCGCCCGTCCCTTCGCCGAGCCGCAGGCCGAGATTCAGCAACGGCCGGAGGCCGAGCCGGTCCAGCGCGGTGGCGGCACCCGGTTCGGCCGAGAGGTGCCCCGCCACCATGGCGGCGACCGACGGCGGTGCCAGCGTGGCGGCGGCCAGCGCCGCTGACCCCGCGATCACGCCATCGAGCACGACCGGGATCCGCCGTGCCGCGCCGCCCAGGATGAATCCGGCGATGGCCGCGTGCTCGAGGCCACCGACGCTCGCCAGCACGCCGACCGCGTCGCCCGGGTCCGGGCGATGCCGGTCGAGGGCGCGCTGCACGATCTGGGTCTTGTGCCGCAGCGTCGCGTCATCGATGCCGGTCCCACGCCCGGTGACCTCGGCCGGGCTCGCACCGGTGAAGGCGGCGATCAACGCGGCCGCCGGGGTGGTGTTCGCGATGCCCATGTCGCCGGTGAGCAGCAGGTCGTGACCGGCGTCGATGAGCTCGACCGCGGTGGCGATGCCGACCTCGATCGCGGCGACGACCTCGTCCCGAGTCAGCGCCGATGTCTCCGAGAGGTCTCGGGTTCCCGGCCGCACCCGGCGCCGCCAGACCGGCCCACCCCCAGGGGAATCCTGGCCCGCCCCAGCGGGTACCGGTCCAGCCTCAGCGGGAAGCGGTGTCGCGACGCCCACGTCCACGACGATGACCGCCGCGCCGACCTGGCGCGCGAAGGCGTTCACGACCGCACCGCCAGCGGCGAAGTTCGCCACCATCTGGGCCGTGACCGCCTGTGGCCAGGGCGACACGCCCTGGGCGTGGACGCCGTGGTCGCCGGCGAAGACGGCGACGACCGGCCGGGACGGGATCGGTGGCGGGCACCGGCCGGCCAGGCCGGCCAGGCGTACGGAAAGCTCTTCGAGCGTGCCGAGCGATCCGGGCGGCTTCGTGAGCGTCGCCTGCCGGTCCCAGGCGGCTTGCATGGCGCTCGGGTCGGGCGAGCGTATTGCCCGTACCGCCTCCTCAAGGCGCATCGCCCACGTCCCCGCCTCACAGTCCCCGCATCACACCCGTGCCCAAACACGCCGCATCGGCGCGGCGCCGCTGGCGAGTCTATGGGGAGTCATTCCGGGCGCCACCGGCGATCCCCTTCGCCGATCAGCATGACGTTCACCGATCCCAGCCGGATCTTGCCCGTATTTGTCCTAGTTTCTTAGGCGTGCTCCGTCCGCTGAAGACCACCGGCTACCTCGCGCCCCTGGTGCGCGCGGGCCTCATCATGGGGATCGTCCTCGCGGCCGCCGCCTTCCCGCTCGTCGCGATCGGCGGCATCGGGGCGCTCGCGGTGACCGATACGATCGACCGCCTGCCAGACAAGATCCGGAACGCGCCCTCCGCGCAAGTGTCCTATGTGTACGCCTCAGACGGGAAGACGCTGATCACTCAGTTCTACGAGGAGTATCGGCGGTACGTACCGTTCACCGACATCTCGCCGCACATGCTGAAGGCCATCGTGGCGAGCGAGGACACCCGTTTCTTCGAGCACGACGGCGTCGATCAGCGCGGGTTGGTGCGAGCGTTCCTCGCCAACTACAAAGCTGGCGAGGTCTCCCAGGGCGCGTCGACGCTCACCATGCAGTACGTCCGCAACGTTCAGCGTGACTCGGCCACCAGCCCGGAGGAGGTCGCCGAGGCCACCGAGCAGTCGAACATGCGAAAGCTGCGCGAGATGCGCCTCGCCGTCGCGGTGGAGGAGGAGCTCACCAAGGAGCAGATCCTGGAGCGCTACCTCAACGTGGCCTACTTCGGACACCGCGCGTACGGCATCTACGCCGCCGCCGAGGTGTACTTCTCCAAGCGCCCGAAGGACCTCACACTCGCCGAGGCGACGATGCTGGCCGGCCTGGTCAAGGCGCCGACGTCGTTTGACCCGTCCCGGAACCCGGAGGCGGCGCTGGCCCGCCGCAACTACGTGATCGACCGCATGGTGGAGATCAAGTACCTCTCACCGGAGCTTGGCGAGAAGACCAAGCAGCAGCCGATCGAGCTCGACATCACCAACCCGCCCAACGACTGTGTCTCGGTCAACCCAGACCACAACGACTGGGGATTCTTCTGCGACCTGGTCAAGAGCTGGTGGCTGAAGCAGGAGGCGTTCGGCAAGACGCTGTACGAGCGGGAGGAGAGCCTGCGCCGCGGCGGATACAACATCGTCACGTCGCTCGACCCCAAGCTGCAGTCCATCGCGATGCGTGAGGTCACCTCCAAGGAGCGCATCGGCAGCACCTACGCACACGGCGTGGTGGCGGTCGAGCCGGGCACCGGAAAGATCAAGGCCGCGGCGGTGAACCGGCGCTACGACCTCGACCAGTCCAACAACGGGCCGAACTCGGACCCGTACAAGCGCAGAGCCGGTGTGCCAAGCAACTACCCCAACACGGTGGCGCCGCTCCTCGGCGGCGGGAACATGCCGGGCTACCAGGCCGGCTCCACGTTCAAGGTGTTCACCCTGGCGGCCGCGCTCGAGGAAGGCCTGCCGCTCAGCTACCGGTTCAACGCGCCGCACCGCCTACGTACGAGGTACTCCGCCGGGGGCGGGCCGTGCGGCCAGGTGTGGTGCCCGAGCAACGCCAGCAGCGCCATGACGGGGCCGCAGACGATGTGGTCCGGGTTCGGTAAGTCGGTGAACACGTATTTCGTCCACTTAGAGCAGCGGATCGGCGCAGAGAAGGCGGTACGCATGGCCGAGCGGCTCGGCCTGACCTGGCACACCGAGGTGGACCGCATGATGGCGTCGCCGGAGCGAGCCAACGGCTGGGGCGCGTTCACGCTTGGCGTGGCGGACACGACACCCCTGGAGATGGCGAACGCCTACGCGACCTTCGCCGCCGACGGGGTGTACTGCGAACCCTCGCCGGTGCTTTCGATCACCGACTCGGAGGGCCGGCCGGTGGCGGCGGCCGACAAGAAGTGTGAGCAGGTCATGTCGGAGGAGGTGGCGCGCGGTGTGGTCGACGCCAGCCGATGCGTCACGGGCTACCGGGCCGCCCGCGGGTCGTGCGGCGGTTGGTCCACCGCGCCCGGCGTCTACCGGCAGGTGGGGCGACCGGTCGGCGGAAAGACCGGCACCACCGACGACACCCGAGCCGCGTGGTTCGTGGGCTTCACGCCGCAACTCGCCGCCGCGAGTTTCATCGCCGACCCGGACAACCCGTTCCACCTGGCCGGCGACGGCAACGCCTGGAAGCCGATCAGCACGGTCGCGAACCTGCTGCGACGGGGCCTGGCCGGGGAGCCCGTGAAGGGATTCACACCGCCGTCCCGGAGCACCGCCCGGTCAGGCATTTCGTAGCCGCGCGGCCGGCCGGAGTACCGTGCCTTGACGTGTACCGGTTCCTGCTCACGCCACGATGGCTCGGGCTCGCGCTGCTCATGGCGCTGCTCGCGGCCGGGATGGTGGCCCTCGGGTTCTGGCAGCTGAACCGGTACGAGCATCGCAGCGCGATCAACGAGCGGATCGACGCTGCCGGCAGTGTGGCGCCGGCGCCGCTGGCGGAGGCGCTCTCCCCGCCGGGCGGCGACCGGATTGGGCCGGCGCCGGCGGAGGAGGTCGTGTGGAGCCGCGTCACCGCGAGCGGCCGGTACGACCCGGCGCACGAGATCCTGGTTCGCGGCCGCTCGCTCAACGGCCAGGTGGGCTTCGCGATCGTCACGCCGCTGGTGCTCGCGGACGGCACCGCGGTACTGGTGGATCGCGGATGGCTACCCGCCCCCGGCGGCTCCGCGTTGGATGTGCCGGACATCCCGCCCGCCCCTACCGGCGAGGTGACCGTCGTAGGGCGGGTTCACGCGCCCGAGAGCCGCGCCGGCGGGGCCGCTGAGCTCGCGGGCAGGCTCTCGGTGCGGCGGGTCTCCCCGGCCGATCTCGCGGCCGAGCTGCCCTACCCGCTCTTCGGGGCCTACCTCACCCTCGAGGAGCAGACGCCGCCCAACGACCCCGCATTCACGGCGATCGGGCCGTCCCACGAACGGTCGTGGATGAACGCCGGGTACGTGGTGCAGTGGTGGGCGTTCGCGGTGCTGACCCTGGTCGGTTACGTCGTTCTGGCGGTCAAGCACGCGCGTGCCCGCGAGAATGAAGACGGCGGGCGAGGACGCGAATCGGGGGTGCGCCATGACGACCACGACCACAGCCTGGACCGTGCAACTCAGCTTTGACGAGGATTCGGACCGCACGCACGCGGTAGCCCAGGTGCGCCTCCCGTCCGGGCAGGAGCTGCGCGGACACGGTCAATCGCGGCGCAATCCCATGGACCGCCCGATGCCGCGCATCGGCGAGGAGGTGGCCGGGGCCCGGGCGCTGTCGAACCTGGCGCACGAGCTGCTTGAGCTCGCCGCCACCGAGATCGAGACGAACGTCCGCCGGGACGACCCGGACGTCACCCGGCATTGATCTCCGGACGTCACCCGGCATTGATCTTGTCCGGTGCGGCCATCACGATCATGTTTTGCAGCCCTTGTGGGCCGGTCGATGATCGCACGGCCGTCATGATCTTGTTTTGCGGTGCGATCGCGACCGTTTCCGTGCTGGTTGCACCGGAGAGTCAGATCAACCTGAAAAGAGTCAGATCGCCCTGAAACCGTAGGCGGATCTAGTCGGCCGTGATGTCCGCGGCGAGGGGAGCCTCGGGACGGTGGTCGGCGTGCGCGAGGGCCCGGACCGCGTCGATCGTGTCGGCCTCCTCGGCGGACTTGTCCTCCCGGTACCGCACGACGCGGGCGAACCGGAGGGTCACGCCGCCCGGGTAGCGGCTGCTCCGCTGCACGCCGTCAAAGGCGACCTCGACGACAACCTCCGGCCGGACCGTCACCACCCAGTCGGTTCGCTCGACAGCGATCGCGAGGAACCGTTCGGTCTGCCAGGCGAGCAGCGCGTCGGTGAGGCCCTTGAACGTCTTCCCGAGCATGAGGAAGCCGCCCGCCGGATCCCGGGCACCCAGATGCAGGTTGGAGAGCCATCCGCGGCGCCGGCCGTGGCCCCACTCCGCGGCGAGGACGACGAGGTCGAGGGTGTGGCGGGGTTTGACCTTCACCCACGCAGACCCACGCCGCCCCACGTCGTACGGCGCGGACAGGGACTTGATGACGACGCCCTCGTGGCCGTGGTCGAGGGCACTCGCGAAGGCGTCCTGCGCCTCCTGCGCACCCGTCACGGTCGTCCGCGCGACACGCATTGCGGGCGGCACGGCCTCGTCCAGAGCGGCCCACCGGACGCTGCCCGGCTCATCGACGAGATCCGTGCCGTCGACATGCAGCGCGTCGAAGTAGAACGCCGCCAGCTCACCCGGGGCGAGGCGGCTGGCCCGGGAAGCCGTCTCCTGGAACGGCCGCGCTCGACCGTCCGGGCCGACGGCGAGGGCCTCGCCGTCGAGAACCGCGACTCGGCCGGGCAGCTCGCGGGCGGCCGCCACGATCTCGGGAACCCGCGGGGTGATGTTGTCCAGGCTTCGGCTGAAGACCGCCACCTCGTCGCCGTCGCGATGGACCTGCACCCGGATGCCGTCGAGCTTCGCGTCGACGGACGCCGGCGTCCCGGCCGCCGCGAGCGCCTCGTCAACGCTGCTCGCCGCCTGCGCCAGCATGGGGGCGAGCGGCCGCCCAACCGTGAGGCGGAACTCGGCCAGCGCCGGGTCGCCACCGGTGAGCGCCGCCGCAGCCACCTTCTTCAGGTCGCCACATAGCAGCAACGCCCGCCGAACCGAGGTTCCAGGCACGCCTGCGGCGCTCGCGATGGCGTCCGCCAAGAGTCCGGCCTGGGCGCCCTGGCGCACCTCGCCCGAGATGATGCCGACGAGGAGCCGTTGCTCGTCTCGGGTCAGAGCGGCGAAGAGCGCCGCGACCAGGTTGCGCCGGCGCGCCTGCGAACCCGAACCGGACACCTCGCTGAGCTCGGTCAGGCGCTTGTCCACGTCGAGCACCCCGAGCACTGGGGTCTCGCTGGGCGGCGGCAGGTCCCGCAGGCTCGCCCAGCCGACCCCGATCTGGCGCTGGCGCATCTCGCCCGCGAGGTACGCCGCTCCCGCCTCGATCTCGGCGGGGTTTCCAGCCGCGGCGAGGGCCTTGAGGGCGGCGGCGAGCAGACCTACCTTCGCCCGCCGGCCGCTGGTCTCGGCCACCGCGGCCGACGTGGCGGCCAGCTCTGCGAACAGCACGACCCCATCATGTCGCGACGGTACGACGCTGGCTCGTCGTGCCGCGACGCGCCATGACGGTGCCCGCGGTCGCCCGGAGCCGCGGCCGGACCCAGGCGGTCAGGCGGCGACGACCTCCGAGACGGCGAAGCTGCGGGCCAGCACGGCGTTTGCGACTCGGTTCAGGTGGGCGTCGAGCTGATGGAGGACGGCGACGAGCTGGTCTATCTGCTCGGTGAGCGTTGCCTCGGGGAGGGAACGCACGTCCTCCTCGTCCAGGGCTGCGATGGCGGCGTGAAGCTGGTCCATGACTTCCCTCGTACTCATGTTTGACACCGTAGGGTGTCGAACACTCGTATGGCAAGCGACACGCCGTACTTTTGTTCGACGCGTGTCGCCGCGCCACGAGACCAGCTACACGGCCCTCGCAGATGGACCCACGACGACGTGCCTTAGCGCGCGGCGGGGTGTCTTGGCGCGGGGGTGTCTTGGCACGCGGGGGTGTCTTAGCGCGCAGCGGGCTTGACGAGCTCAGCCACCTTCGCCAGCAAGAGCGTCTCAGCCAGACAAACTCGGGCGAACTCCCCCAGATGAAGGCTCTCGTTCGCGCCGTGGGCCCGGGAGTCGGGGTCCTCGACGCCGGTGACCAGGATCGCCGCCTCTGGGAAGAGATCCTGGAAGGTGGCGATGAACGGTATCGAGCCACCGACGCCGACCTCCACCGGCGTCACCCCGTCCCAGGCAGCGGCGAACGCCGCCCGAGCCGCGTCGTACGCTGGTCCGCTCGCGTTGATCAGGCAGGGCGCGCCGTCGTGCTCGAGGGTCACCGTGACCCGAGCGCCCCAGGGCGCGTGCCGCTCCAGATGATTCTGGACGGCGAGAAACGCCTTCTTCGGGTCGTCGCCGGGCGCGATACGCACGGAGAGCTTCGCCTTGGCCGACGGGACGAGGGCGTTCGGCGCCTCGCCGGTCGGTGGCGCGTCAATGCCAAGGACGGATAGCGCCGGCTTCATCCAGATGCGATCGACGATGCGGCCGGTACCGATGAGAGACACTCCATCGTGGACCGCTGCCTCAATCCGGAAGCGGTGCTCGGGATACTCAAGCGGTGCCGCCTCCCGGCGTACCAACCCTTCGATCGCGACATCTCCATTGTCGTCGTGCAGCGTGGCCAGCAACCGGCACAGGGTCATCAGCGCATCCGGCACCGCACCGCCAAATGATCCACTGTGGACGGCGTGGTCGAGCGTTTGCACCTCAACGAAGAGGTTGACGATTCCCCGCAGCGACGTGGTGAGCGCGGGCTGGCCGACGTCCCAGTTGCCGGAGTCCGCAATGACGATGACGTCGGCGGCAAGCTCGTCGCGGTGCTGCAGGAGCAGGTCCTCCAGGGACTCGGAGCCGAACTCCTCTTCACCCTCAACGAAGACGGCCACTCCCACCGGCAGGTCGTCCCCGAACGCCCGCAGCGCCGCGATGTGAGCCATGATGCCCGCCTTGTCGTCGGCCGCACCGCGCCCGTAGAGCCGTCCCTCGCGCTCGGTGGGCTCAAAGGGTTCGGAGAGCCAGGCGGCCCGATCCCCCACCGGCTGGACATCGTGATGGGCGTAGAGCAGGACGGTGGGAGCGCCGGGCGGCGCGGGCCGGCGCCCGATGACGGCGGGTTGACCGCCGGCGCGCACGATCTTCACATCAGGTAGGCCTGCGCCGCGCAGCAGCTCGGCCACGGCTTCAGCGCTGCGGTCCACCTCCGCGTGATCAAAACCGTCGAAGGCGATGCCGGGGATCCGTACCAGGGCCTCGAGATCCGCCCGGACGCCCGGCATCTGCGCAGCGACGGCGGCGCGCAACTGCTCCTCGTTGAGTGTCATGCCCACCGATCGTAGGCTGCGATCACGCGTCCGAAAACCGCGATTACTCGCCGTCCGGCGGGTCCGGTGGTGTGGAGGACCCGCCCGACGATGACGAACCGCCCGACGACGACGAACCCCCCGACGACGAACCTCCCGACGGGGTCCGGCCAGAGGACATCCAGGCCCGCATCCAGGCCGCACCGCTGCCGAGCAAGTCGCCGAGGCCAGCCGCTCCCTCGCCGAGGCGCCGCATCAACGCCATCAGCGGATCCTGTGAGGCCGCGAACGCCTGCCGGTAGGACTCGGCGGCGGCCTTGACGTCGGCCCCGGGTGAGGCGGTCGCGTCGTCCGCCCGGCGCGGGTATTCGCCCGCCAGCACCCGGCCGTACTCCCCGGAATCGATCCACTGGCGCAGTGCGGCGGCCCGGGCCACCGGGAGCGGGTGGGTGCGTCCCGCCACCATCCGCAGTTTGATCAGGCTTTCTCGCAGGTCGCCGCCCCGGTCGTACTCCGCCGCCTGCTCCAGGAAGGCGGTTGTGTCCACCTCGGACAGATCGCCACCGCCGGCAAGCTTCATCGAGAGGCGCAGCGCCGCGTTGGGATCCTGGCCGGCGAGCAATCCGGCACGGTCGGCGGAGAGTTCGGCCTTGCGCCACCACTCGCGCAGCGCCATGATGATCGCCCTGATCGCTACCGACCCCAGCGGCAACCACGCGAGCGATACGGCCCAGCTGGTGAGCATGGTGAGCATCGTGCGGTAGACCGCGTGCCCGGACATGAGGTGGCCGAGTTCGTGCCCGAGCAGGTTGCGCAGTTCGTCGTCGTCCAGCAACTCCAGCGCGCCGCTGTTGACCACAATGAATGGCTTGGAAAGTCCGACGCACATCCCGTTGAGGGTGCGGTCGTATTGGACGTACAGCTCGGGCAACTCCGCGAGGTCAAGGGTCGCCGCGGACTCGGCGAAGAGCCGGTGCACCCGCGGGAACTGGCGGTGGTCAACCCGGATGGCGCTGCCCAGGAACTCCAGCCGGTAGGCCCGCTCGCTCCACATCGAGCTGAGCACCTTCAGCACTTCATCGAAGCCCTTGAGTTCTCGCAGTGCCGTCAGGGCTCCCCTGTCCGCGGGGTGTTCCCAGGACCGGGACGATATCCCGGTCAGGACAACCCTGCGCCGTGCCGGTACGTGCTCAGCTGCCGTCATCTCCGGATGGTCCCCCGCTGGGCCGGCGATCGCAAGCCGCTGGGCCGGCGATCGCAAGCCGCTGGGCCGGCGATCGCAAGCCGCAGGGCCGGCGATCGCAAGCCGCAGCGGTGGCGGACGGCTAGCCCGCCGCGCGCCGGACGTACTCCGTCTCCGGATCGTGGGGCGCCTCGGGAGCACCGTCAATGATCACATCGGCCCGTGCCACTGTGCGGTCGGCCGCGAAATGCCGGTCCTCGTCGGCCATCCACCGCAGCCAGTTGTCGCGAAGCTCCTCGCCATCACGCTCCAGTCCTCGCGCCAGCCGCAGCGGAGCCGGTGCATCCACCACGACGGCCAGGGTTAGGAACGGTGCCGCTGCCGCGCGGGCGCTGGTGACCCCTTCGATCAGGAGCACCTCGGGCACCGGCACCGTGCGCCAATCGTCCGCAAAGCGGCCGCGATGCCAGTCGTACGCGCGATAGCGCGCCGGCTCGCCCCGCCGCAGCGGCTCAATGATCCATTCCGACAGCCGCGGCCAGAAGCTGACCATGTCGGCCCACCCCTCGAGGAGATCGTCGGTATGGATCACCGCGACCGTCGATCCCTTGTCGCGCAGCGCCGCCGCCAGGCGACCAGCGAAGGTGGACTTGCCGGAACCGGCCGGACCGTCCACAGCGACCACTCGTACCCGGCCGAGGCGTGCGGGGCGCCGCAGGATCTCCTCCGCCAGGTCTGAGAAGCGCTCGATCCTCACGTCGAGCGACCCTACCCGGCCACCGAGCGGGCCGCGGGAGCGACGGTTGGCAGTCCGGCCGGTGGTCCCTGCTCGATCAGACGCCACAGAGACGCCGTGTCCACGTGCTCCTCGATCAGATCGCCGAGCAGGTCGACGGTGGCTGTCCGTGCGGCGGCGAAGCTGGTATCGGGCGCGGCGCGGAACCCTCGCCGCCCTGCCGTCGCCGCGACCTCGGTGAGGAACGCCCGGCGGAAGTCGTCGGACTCGAACGCACCATGCCAATGGGTTCCATACACGCCGCGGTACCGCGCTCCCTCCGGCCGCCCGTCCGCGTAGGTCAGCAACGGGGGCACGGGCTCCAGCTGGGCCGAGACGACCCCATGGTGAATCTCATAACCGCCGACCGGCGCGCCAAGCCCATGACCGATCGGCCGGCCGAGCGCCTTCTGCGGCCGGAAGGTGATCTCAATGGGTAGTAGTCCCAGCCCGGCGACCGTCCCGCGCCGGCTCTCGACGTCGTCGTGAATGCGCTCGGCGAGCATCTGGAAGCCGCCGCAGATACCGAGCACCGGCTTGCCGGCGGCGGCATGGCGGTGGATGGCGTCTGCGAGGCCCGCCTCCCGAAGCCAGTGCAAATCGTCGACTGTGGACTTGGTGCCGGGCAGGACGACCAGATCCGCGTCGTCTAGTTCGGCCGGCTCGACGGTGAGGCGGACGCGGACGCCGGGCTCGATGGCTAGGGCCTCGGCGTCAGTGGCGTTGGAGATCCGTGGCAGCCGAACGACCGCCACCCGAAGCCACTCCGTACCAAGCGGTGCTCCGGGCCGACCGAGCACGCGGCCGTACGCGACCGCGTCCTCCGCGTCGAGCCACAGCTCCGGATGCCACGGAAGGACGCCATACGTGGGTCGCCCGGTCAGTCCGGCAAGCATCTCCAGCCCAGGAGCGAGCAGACCACGATCGCCGCGGAACCGGTTGATGATGAACCCGCCGACGAGGTCCTGATCGGCTGGCTCCAGGAGCGCGAGCGTGCCGAACAGCGACGCGAAGACGCCGCCACGGTCGATGTCGCCAACGATGATCGCGGGGAGCCGGGCCGCCCGGGCGAGGCCCATGTTGACGTAGTCGGTGTGGCGCAGGTTGATTTCGGCCGGGCTGCCGGCTCCCTCACACACCACCGCGTCGTACTCCCGTCGCAGCTCCGCCAGCGCCGCGAACGCGGTCTCCGCGAGCGTCTGGCCGAGCACGGTGAACCGGTCGGCCCCGATCTCCCCGACTGCTTGACCGAGCACCACCACCTGACTCGATCGATCGGATCCGGGCTTGAGCAGGACGGGGTTGAACCGTACGTCCGGCTCGAGGCCGCACGCGACCGCCTGCAACGCCTGAGCCCGGCCGATCTCGCCGCCCTGCCCTCGACTGTCCACTACGACCGCCGAGTTGTTGGACATGTTCTGCGCCTTGAAGGGCGCCACCCGCACCCCTCGGCGGTAGAGCCAGCGGCAGATCCCCGCCGCGATCACGCTCTTGCCGGCGTCGGAATGGGTGCCGGCGACCAAGAGTCCGCTCACCTGCGGCACCGCCGAACCCGGGACGTGTGCATCCTCGGCATCCCAGCCACGACCGACCCCACGACGGGCAGCGTACCGAGCTGAGCCGGCACCACCGTGGGCACCGCCTGGCGTCAGGCTTGCACGAGGCCTTGGGCCAGACCCTCGGCCCCGCACGCCGCGCTGGGCACGCTCCAGCGCCGCGGTAACCCGGCGGGCCACCCGGAGGCCCGCCGGGCACCTCGTCGTCCAGACCGGCTGGTTCCCAGATCTCCACCGGCACTCCCACCGACCCGCCGGCACACACCGGGCGCCGCTCCGGCCTGAACCCGGCCGCTACCGGCCGCGCTTGCGGCTGCGTCCGCCCGAGCCGGCGGCCACCAGGCCGCTCGCCGCATCGTCGGCCGAGCCCTCGCCCCCGTCGGGCTCGCGGGGCTCCAGGCCCGCCTCGCGCAGGATCGACACCGCGTCAGCGTGCGTGTCGCCCGCGACCGCGGCCTCCTCCGACCCGGTCACCGGCGCGGCCGGCGGTTCGTCGGCTCCCGCGTCGAACTCCGCGAACGGGAAGTCGTCGAAGCCGTCCGGATTGATCTCGCCGGTGTCGGAGGACGAGTCGAGGAGCCGGGTCAGTTCGCCATTGACCCGGTTCTCGAAGTCGGTGTCTTCGACGACCGGCGGGTCGGCCTTGTACCTCGCGAACTGGGATGTGCCTCGCGCGAGGTCGTGACCCACGTTGGTCGCGTCGATTTCGTAGGCCGAACGTGGCTCGCCCTGCTCTGTCTTCCACTCGCGAGTGGTGATCCGCCCCTTGACGATGACGGGGTCGCCGACCTTGACGCTGTTGTAGACGTGATGGGCGAGGCGGCGCCAGCAATTCACCCGGATCCGGAACAGGGCGCCGTCGGTCCACTGACCGGTATCCCGGTCGAAGCGCCGCGAGTTCGAGACGATCCGGAAGGTGGTGACGACCGCGTTGGTCTTCTCGATCTCTCGGCGCTCCGGCTCCGTCAGCACGTTTCCGACGACGGTGATCTCCGTGTCATTCATGCTCTCTCCCCGTTGATCTCCACACTGGACAATGGGCCCGGGAAGAGCCTGCACCACCCGAGCGGCTCTGTCTCTGCCCTACCGAGGTGCTGTGGATAACGAAGACCGCTGTGGAAACCCTTTCCAAGACACGGATGATCTGCTATCGCCGCATGGGTCGGCCGCGCCCCGGGGCAACTGTTGAACCATTGCCCCCATTTGGCGCCATGTTCGGGGCATCTGTTGAACAGTTCGCGGCCAAGGGTGGCCAGGACGGGACGTCACGTCAGGCCGGGATGAAGCACAGCGTCCCGTTGAGACCCCCGAACCCGAATGAGTTCGATATGGCCGGCCCCGGCTCCCAGTCCCGGGGTTCGAGCACCAGGTCGATGTCGCACTCCGGGTCCACTGTGGTCGTACCCTTGGTCGGCGGCAACTGTCGCTTGGCGTACGTCAGGGCGAGTGCGACCGCCTCGATCGCGCCGGCCGCGCCGAGCGAATGGCCGGTCACCCCCTTGATCGCCGAGACCGGCGGGCGGACTCCCGCCGAGCCGAACAGCTTCGCGATGACGGCGGCCTCGGTGGCGTCGTTGAGCGGTGTGGACGTGCCATGAGCGTTGATGTGCGTGATGTCGCTCGCGTCCAGCCCGGCGTCGGCGAGCGCCAACCGCATGCACGCCATCGCGCCGCGCCCCTCCGGTGCTGGTGCGGTGATGTGGTAACCGTCCGCAGTGGATGCCGCGCCGGCGATCTCGGCGTAGACCCGAGCGCCCCGGGCGGCGGCTCGGTCCGCGTCCTCCAGCACGAGGACGGCCGCGCCCTCGGCCGCGCAGAACCCGTCCCGGTCTACGTCGAACGGGCGGGAGATCCCGGACGAGGAGAGGGCACGCATGTTCGTGAAGCCGGCGACGTTCGTGTCGGTAAGGCACGCCTCGGCCCCACCGGCGAGCGCGATGTCGCAGCGGCCGGCCGCCACCCATCGCGCCGCGTTCGCGACGGCATGGGTGCCGGTGGCACACGATGTCGCGATCGTCTCGCACGGTCCGAACAGCGACCAGCGCATCGAGATCGCCGCCGACGCCGCGTTCGGCATCACCATCGGCACGGTGAGCGGGGAGACCGACCGGGCCCCCTTGTCGCGCAGCACCATGGCTTGGTTCTCCCACGACAGCGCGCCGCCGATGCCGCTGCCGATGAGCACGCCCACCCGCTCCCCGTCGACATCTGTCAGACCACCGGTCGCTGTGGCATCGGGGATCAGCCCGGCGTCGGCGAGGGCCTCCCCGCCGGCGACGATGGCGAACTGCGCGAAGCGGTCCATCCGGCGAGCGTCGACTCGGCGCAGCCCGGCCTGTTCGGGGTCGAAGTCTCGCACGCGTCGCAGCACGTTCGGCTCCGGCGGGACGGCAAGGCCGGCCCAGAACGCCTCGGCCCCGATGCCACACGGGGCGACCACTCCCACGCCGGTGATGACCACCCGACGTCCACCACGAGACTCGATCACCGTGTACCTCCGCTGCTACCCCGCGATTGGATGGCGCTTTTCCGCCCGCCGCCAGGTAGCGTCGCATCCGTGCGGACCGACGACGTGCTAGGACCACCGTACGAACAGCAGACCATCCAGCTCGCTACCGATTTCGAGGGCGAGGTCGTAGCGACCCTAGTCCGTCTGCGTGCGCCGGCGCCGACCCATCGCGCTGTGCTGTACCTGCACGGGTACGTGGACTACTTCTTCCAGACCCATCTCGCCGAGTTTTATACCTCAGCGGGGTTCGACTTCTACGCGCTCGATCTGCGCAAACACGGGCGGAGCCTCCGGGCGCACCAGACGCCGAACTACTGCAGTGACCTCTCCGAGTACTACCCGGAGATCGACGAGGCCGTACGAATCATACGTGAGACGGACAATCACGACATCCTTCTCCTCAACGGCCACTCGACCGGAGGGCTCATCGGTGCGCTGTGGGCACACGACCGGCGCGAATCGGCCCTGATACAGGGGCTGTTCCTCAACAGTCCGTTCTTCCGGTTCAACGAACCCGCGCTGGTCCTGCACACCGTCGGCCGGCTCGTCAACGTGATCGGTGCCCGGCGTCCCCTGCGCAAGCTCCCGCAGGAGCTCGGTACCACGTACGGCCTGAGCATCCACCGTGACCACCACGGCGAGTGGGCGTACGACCTAGCCTGGAAGCCGCTGAACGGCTTCCCGATCTACGCCGGCTGGGCGCGGGCCGTCAGCCAGGGGCACCGACGGGTGCAGCGCGGCCTCGCGATCGACGTCCCGATCCTGGTCATGCACTCGGCGCGCAGCTACAAGGGACGCTTCTCGGAGGCGGCCCATCACGCCGACTCGGTGCTCAACGTCCGCGACATGATCCGCTACGCCCCACGCCTCGGCCGGGACGTGACGGTGGTCGGCATCGAGGGTGGCAAGCACGACCTGTGCCTCTCGGCCGAACCCGTGCGCGCACGGTTCTTCGCCGAGGTGCGGAAGTGGCTCGACGAGAAGCTCCCGCTCGCCGGAACGGGCGAGGTGCAGCAGGCCGTCAGGTCGTAAAGCGGGCCCGCGGGCCGGTCCGGAACTCCGAGCGCGACGGTGGGGCGCTCGGCGCCGTGCCCCACGACGCGGGGTACGCCGGAGCGGGATAGCCTTCGCGGCCCGGAGCACCGACCGAGCCGTAGGAGTCACCGCTGCGCCCGCCGGGGTACGCGTCACGGCCGTAGTCGCCGTCGAAGCCACGGCGGTCCGGTCCGTACTCGCGGTAGGCGCCGGTGTGAGCCAGCGGAGCGGAACTCACCGGCGCGTAGTCCGGCTGCAATGCCCGGGGCACCGGGGCCGATGCGGGCGTGTCATCGCGGTACGGCGGCTTCTCGGGCCCGCGACCGCCCTCGCCGTAGGGTGAGCGCGGCGTCACGGTCGGGGCCAACGAGTACGGCAAGCCGGAGTTCGGCACCGCCGAGTACGGGACGGCCGAGTACGGCACCGCCGAGAACGGGACCGCCGAGTACGGCATGGCGGAGTATGGGACGGCGGAGAACGGAACCGCCGAGTACTGCATCGCCTGCGCAACGTCCGGGTGCGGGCCGGCCGGGTACGGGGTCCGCTGGTGCGGCACGTGGCTGACAGGAACCGGCGAGACCGGCGGGCGGCCGGCCGGCGACGTGGGTCGCGCGGTAGGCATCCCCGGCGCGCCGGCGGCCGGCGCTGCGGCGGGAGGCAATCCGGTGGCCGGCACGGCCGTGGGCGGTACGGGCGGCATTCCACCGCTCACCGGCTGCATTCCCGTTGAGGTCATGCTGGCCGCTGGTGCGTGCACCGGACGACCAGCCGGCGGCACGCGGTGTGCCGGCGGGCGCATCGGTGCCACCCGCTCGCCCGGCCACGACGGGTGCTCCTGGTACTGCCGCGGCGGTTGGCCGACGCCAAGCTTGTGGGCCGGGCCGGCGTTGGGCCGGCCAGCGGGACGAGCCGGGCGGTCGAACGGCTCCCAGACGGTGCCGCGCCGCACGAGCAACCCGCGGTAGAGCAGGTTCTCGTCGCCGGCGAAGAAGATGCGTTCCACGCACCGGCGCGCCTTCTCCAAGCCCTGCTGCGACTGCGAACCCGTGATGATGACGACGTCGCGCGCTGGCACGCCGACCACGAGCTCACCCGGCAGCGCACCCTGCAACCGCTGCCAAAAATCGGTGGCGAGCAACAGGCTCGATTCGAGACCGTCGAAGGACAGCATCAACGCCGGCGGCTGGCCGTGCAGTTCGGCCCGGGACGAGAGGACCTCGAGGTGGTCGTACGCGGCGCGGCGAAGCGCGCGCGGCGTCATCTGTAGCTGTTCCAGGTCAGCGTGGGTGACGATGCGCCGGCCAAATTGCGGGCCGAACGTGTAGACAACGGCGAGTTCGCCGTTGTATTCATCACGCACAGCACTCGGATCGATACGATCCGAATTGGCCGGTGTAAGAAGTGGAATGAACGTGGCGCGCGTCACCTGCACGCAGTGGAACCTAGCGGTTGTGTCGCAGAACCGAAAGCCCCGGGCGTGTTATGTACGGTTTGTCCAGGCAACCTTTTTCGCCGCTGAAACGTTCACCACCAGCGCAGACGGTAGTCTCGCGCTGGGCCACCCCGCGCGCCCGTAGCTCAGCGGATAGAGCAGCTGCCTTCTAAGCAGTTGGTCGCAGGTTCGAATCCTGCCGGGCGCACAGATCCCGACAATGTGCGACCACCATTCGGTTTGGCACGGTCAGCCGGACCTCACGCGTCGCGGACGATGGTGGCGAACCAGGCGCGCGCGGGTTCGAGCCGGAACTCCGGGCGGACATCGATGCGAGTCGCCTCAATATCTAGCACCCGCCAGCCGTTAGCGAAGGCGGCACGCAACTCGGCCTGCGTGATCCGCCGGGGCCCGTCGTCACCCGGCTCTTGGTCTGAGAAGCACTGCAGATACAGCATCCCGCCGGGCCGCGTGGCCGCGGCGAGACTCGCGACGTAGCGGGCCCGGTCGGCGTCATCGAAGACGTGAAACACGCCGTTGTCGAGCACCGTCGCGAACCCATGCCGGTCCAACGCGAGCACGTCGGCGACCTCGAAGGTGACCGACAGGCCACGCTGCGCCGCCTTGGCTCGGGCCGCCTCGATGGCCGGCGCCGCGATGTCGACCCCGGTCACCTCGAAGCCACGCTCCGCGAAGAGCAGCGCGTGCTCGCCGGTACCGCAGCCGCTGTCGAGCACGGGGGAGCGCACCTGCCCGCGGTCCGCGACGCGGACGAAGGCGGGCTGCGGCCGTCCGATGTCCCATGGCGGGCTGCCGTCGAGATAACTCTGGTCCCAGGAACTGGGCCCGTGCACCACGCCGGCAGTCTATTCCTCAGCGCCGGGCGGTTACGGGCCCGGCTTTTCCCACACCGAAACGTGCTGGCGGCTCTCGCTCGTGAATGGCTCACGATGCCAGCCGGCCCATCGCTCCCGCAGGCGCAGTCCGGCGAGTCGGGCCATCAGGTCGAGCTCGGCTGGCCAGACATACCGGAACGGGACCGACCAAAACTCCGCCCGACCATCGACGACCTTGATGTAGTTCGAACTCATGGACTGGGTGGCGGTGTCGTAGCGGTCGTACGCCCACCCCGTCGGGCTCATCTGGAACGGGACGACGTCCTGCCCCGGCGGCAGGCGGCGCAGGTCGGGCACGCCCACCTCGACGACGAAGCAGCCGCCCGGCTCGAGCTGATCGGCGACGCTCCGGAAGCACTCGACCTGAGCGTCCTGCGTCGTCAGGTTCATGATCGTGTTGTAGACAAGGTAGATCAGGCGGAAGGTGCCGCCGACCCGGGTGGTGGCGAAGTCGCCGATGGTCACATCGATCGTGTCACCGCCCGGCTTCTCCCGAAGCCGCGACACCATCGCTCGCGACATGTCGACGCCGGAGACCGGCACGCCACGTGCCGCGAGCGGCAGCGCGATCCGACCGGTGCCGATCGCGAGCTCCAGTGCCCGCCCGTCGCCGGCCAACGGTGCGAGGAAGTCCACCGTGGCTGCCACGACCTCCGGCTGGAACGCTGGCGACTCGGGATCGTCGTACCGCGCCGCAACAGATTCACCGAAGTAACCGTCCGGGTCATCCACGGCCGGCACCATACCCGGCTCGCGCCGCTGGCTCTCCGGCTTTTCGCCCGTATGCTCGCTCGTGGGCAACGGCGCACGGCGTGGCTAAGGGCACGGCCATCGTCGCGAAACGCTGAAGGCGCGGCGCTGCCCAGCAAGGAGCGGTCCGATGTCGAGCCCGCACCGGCCGCCCACAACGGCGGCACCTAGCAGCGACCAGCTGCGGCGGCAACTGCTGGCCGTCGCCCTGTTGCTGCCCGCGCTCGGCGCCCTCACCTTCTCCTATGCGCGCCCGACCCTTTGGACCGTCGCCACCGCCTTCCAGTCGCGCCGGCTGCTTAACCGGGCACCGGAGTGGGTGGGCTTTGCCAACCTCAGGGACATCCTCGACAACGGTTGGCTGGCCGACGCGGGATACGCGCTCTCCTATGCCGCGGCGCCGGCCGCAGCCTTGGTGACGCTGGCGCCCGCGCTCGCCTGGCTGGCCCGTCGCACCGGCGCGGCTGGCCGGCGGATCGTCCTGGTGGCGGTGGCGGTTCCGTTGGCCTGCTTCGCACCCGTCGCCACCGCCGCCGCGTGGCGTCACCTGCACCCCGGAGGCGGCGCAAGGACGAGCCTGGGGGCAGATGACCCGCGCGTCGGGTACTGGATCATGGCCGCCATCGTCGCCGTCGCGGCCGCCGCGACCGTCGGGCTCATGGTCCAACGTGGGCGGGCCGGCCGGCGCACCTGGCCCGCGATCGCGTCGCTCACGGCGGTGGGGGTGCTCGCGGCCGCCAGCGCTGCCCTCCAGGAGTTCACCTATCCTTGGCTCGCCGCGAGCAGCGCGGCGCCGGGACAGCGCGATCCCCGGGGACCCGCGGCCATCGTGGTACAGGCGACCACCACCGGCTTCGACCTCGGCATCGCGGCGGCCGCCGCCACCCTGTTGCTCCTCCCGCTGCTCCTCCTCGGGACCGCGGCGGCGGTTCTTGTGGTGGTGTCTCGGATCCGGGCCAAGTTTGACGTGTCGGGCCAAGACGAGACGGTCGACCCGCCGCGCTGGTGGGCGGTCGCCGGCAGCGATGCGGTCCTGCTGGCGATGGCCGCCGGCCTCGGCTACCTGGGCTGGACGATGATCCGCTCCTGGGGTGACGCATCGGCCGCCGGAGCCCCACTCGCCGAGCTGATCCGCAACGGTTGGGCGCCACCGCTGCTGCCGTCCGTGCTGGGCGTTGGCTTCGCCGCCGCGGCAGGCCTGGCGATCGGCGGTCTTCGCCCGCTGGGCAAGCACAGCGAACTGCTTCTGCTGCCTTTCGCCCCCTGGCTGTTCGTGGGAGCCACGCCGCTGCTCCCGGCGGCCTTCGCCGACGCGCTCTCGCTCGGACGGATCGGTACCCCAGCGGCGCTCGCCCCGGCTTCGTGGCTCAGCGTCCCGGCCGTGTTCATCTTCACAGTGCTCTTCGCTGGCCTGCATCGGGAATGGAGGCGCCTGCGCTCCGCCGGCCTGGATCGACGCACGGCGACGATCGTGACGCACGTCAAGTTCGGCCTTCCGGCGGTGCTCGTGGTCACAGTCGCCGTGTGGCTCATCCGGGTGCAGACACTCTCCTGGCCGCTCGTGGCCGGCGACGAGCGCTTCCTGACCGCCGCCACACAGGCCGCGCTGTCCACACCGGCCGAACGACCGTGGCTTTCGCCACTATTGCTGCCCGCCATCCCGGCGCTGGCGGCGTTTGTGTTCGCGCAGCTTTACCTGACCCGGCGGTTAAGCTTGCACCCCGGCGACGACCGGGAGCCACCGACGGTGGCCGATGCCGTAGCGAAAGCCGGTGCCGCAGGCATGACGGCGCCGCGGCCGGGGACGAGCCGCGAGGGGATGACACGAGCCGCGAACGAAAGGCAGGAGCCGGAAGGCACGAGCCGCGAGCGGTAGCGACCGGCGACGTCGACCGGTAGGAATACAGGCAAGAAGGACTGCGACGCCGCCATCGGCGGATGCAACAGTGCGGACTGGCCCGACGCTTGGGCCGGTCAAGTCATGCGGAGGGTGTTGTGGCGCGGAAGATGCGGCTCATCGGGGTGGCGGCGCTCGCGGCGGCGGTGCTGATCGCCACCGGCGTTGTGGTGACCGTGCGGCTGATCGCGCACCGCATCGACAGCACCATCCCGCAGGCCGACCTGTTCGGTACGCCCAGCGCCACACCGACACCCAGCCCGACACCGAGTCCTACGCCGCCGCCAGGCTGGGATATCGAAGGTCCGCTCAACATCCTCATCATCGGTGAGGACACCCGCCCCACCCGCAAGACCGCCCCCCACAACGACGCGAACCTCATCCTGCATGTCAGCAAGGACCTCAAGTCCGCATACCTCACCTCGTTGCCGCGTGATCTGCTGGTAGACATCCCGGCCTTCAAGCCGTCCGGTACCCCGGCCCGCCGCACCAAGCTCACCCACGCCATGACGTACGGGTCGAAGGTGCCCGGTGGCTACGACACCAAGCAGGGCTTCCAGCTCGTCTTCCAGACGATCGGCAACTACACCGGGATCAAAGAGTTCGACGCCGGCGTGCTGTTCAGCTTCGAGGGAATGCGGGACTTCGTCGACGAGATCGGCGGCATAGACATCTACGTTGACGAATACACGCGGTCCATCCACCGGCAACCGAACGGAAAGTACCGGCAGTCCTGCCCGTCCTGCCCGAACCGCCTCGGCGGACCGCAGCAGGTGTACGAGGTCGGGCTGCAGCACATGGTCGGCTGGCAGGCGCTCGACTATGCGCGCCAGCGGTACGGACTCAAGGGCGGCGCGTACGGCCGTGAGCGGCACCACCGCCAGATCGTCCGGGCGGTGATGGCGCAACTCATCAAGCAGGACCTGGTGCTCAACCCGGCCAAAGCCGACCAAGTCCTGCAGGCCGTCGGGAAGGGCGTCATCTTTGACGGGCGCGGCCGGACGCCATCGGAGTTCGGATTCGCGCTGCGCCACCTCCGGCCCGAGAACGTCACGCTGATCGGCCTACCCGGCGGCAGCGTGTACAGCGGTGGCACTTACGTCGGGGAGGCTCTCAACAAGTCGGTGAAGGACTCATACTTCAAGGCGCTGCGGGAGGACCGGCTCGACGAGTGGGTCAAAGAGCATCCGCAGTACGTCAACTCCGCGGAGCCGTGACGCGGCGCTTGCCAGCGCGGCCCCCGAGCCGTTCCTAGACTGGCGGGTATGCCCCGGGCAAACGAGGCCGTCGCGGCACTCTTCGAGGAGTACGCCGACCTGCTCTCCATCACCGGCGGCGAGGCCTACAAGGTGCGGGTGTACGAGAAGGCGGCCCGCTCCATCGGGGGGTATCCGGCCGACGTCTCGGATCTAGACCTCAAGGGTCTGCAGGAGATTCCCAACGTCGGCAAGTCGATCGCCGAGAAGGTCGTCGAGTACCTCACCACCGGGAAGGTGCAGGCGGTCGAGAAGCTACGGGCCCGGATCCCGGCCGGCGTGCGGGCCCTGACGGCGGTGCCGGGCCTCGGACCGCGCAAGGCGATGGTCCTGTACGAAGAGCTCGGCATCTCCTCGATCCCGGAGCTCGAGGCGGCGATCGCGGCCGGACAACTCGCCACGCTGCGCGGGTTCGGGCCGAAGACGGCGGAGAACCTCCGGCGCGGAATCGAGCTCGCCCGCAGGGAGACCGGCCGCTCGCTCATCGACGCCGCGATGGGCCTGGCGGAGGAGATCGTCGCTGCGATCAGCAGCGTGCCGGGGTGCGAGAAGTGCACGTACGCCGGCTCACTGCGCCGGATGCGAGAGACGATCGGCGACATCGACATCCTGGCCGCCGCGCGAAAACCCAAGCCGCTGATGGACGCGTTCGCCGCGCTGCCGAGCGTTGCCGAGGTCATCGTCCGGGGCGACAAGAAGACGTCGGTGCGCACCAACCAGGGCATGCAGGTCGACCTCCGGGTCGTGCCACCGGAGTCCTGGGGAGCCGCCCTGCAGTACTTCACCGGGTCCAAAGAGCACAACGTGCGCATCCGGGAGATCGCGGTGCGCCGTGGACTGAAGCTCTCCGAGTACGGCCTGTTCCGCGTCGACGACGGTTCCCTGGTCGTCTCCGAGACGGAGCAGGAGGTGTACGCCAAGCTGGGGTTGGCGTGGATCCCGCCGACGCTGCGGGAGGACCGGGGAGAGGTGGCCGCAGCGCTCGAGGGCACGCTCCCCGATCTCGTCACCGTCGAGGACATCCGCGGCGACCTCCACACCCACACCAACCTCACCGACGGAGTCTCCACATTGGAGGAGATGGTCGCCGCCGCACGCCAGCGCCGGCTGCGCTACTACGCGGTCACGGACCACGCGAAGAACATGCCGATGCAGCGGATGACCGACGCCAAGATGCTCGCCCAGCGCGAGCGACT
>Ga0079224_100001179_pt1 | contig 29194 bp, 30 predicted proteins | sample Stecom2015_FD_80414 | JGI IMG/M metagenome (GOLD analysis project Ga0079224, IMG submission 80414) | Agricultural soil microbial communities from Utah to study Nitrogen management - Steer compost 2015 | ecosystem: Environmental > Terrestrial > Soil > Agricultural land | place: USA: Utah... | reverse complement strand
GAGCGACTCCACGGCGATGATGCCGCCCTCGGGATCGTAGGTCTCGCGCGAGCGCTGGCGGACCTCGTCCTCGAGGCCCATCTCGCGCAGGATCTCGATCGTGCGGATCTGGAAGTGCCCGGCGCGCGGATGGATCGCGGTGCCTGCGTGGCGCTCGACGGCGAGCGCGCGCACGCCGTGCGCTCCGAGAAGCAGCGCGGTCGTGAGGCCGACCAGGCTTCCGCCGACGATGAGGACGGGCACGTCGCGCGGAATCTCCGCCGACGACCCTTTCGTTGATGCGGTGTTCGTCACGGCAAACCTCCCCCTGTTCGATGGTCTACCCGGCCACTAAGGTACTGCGGAGCGGGGCAGGCGTCAGGTGGGCGGCGACGAGCGATCGGGACGGCAGAGGAGGCTCACCTGCACTGCGCCCATAAGTCAATACTGATATGTCGATACAAACGCCGGCTCCGTTGCTAGTCGGTCGGACCGGCCTCACCGTAGTCGCATTCCTTGAGGTCCACGGGTCTTCGGCCTGGCAGAGGCTGGAACCTATGGCACTTTGGACATGGATCCATTGACTTGCGTGTGTCGACACGACCAGGTCAAGCGAAGCACGAAGGGTGGAATCGACTCATGCTCGGCGTGAAATCGTCTGTTCGTACGGTCTTCCTAGTGATGGCATCGCTGTGCGTTTTGGTCTCCAGCGAAGGAGTCGTTGGCCAGAACGCGGAGCCGGTCCTCGGCAAAGGCCCGTGGACCTACGACACGCACGAGGAGAACACGCGGATACGCGTAACCGTGGTGGCGCGCGGCTTGTCGCATCCCTGGAGCATCGCTTTCCTTCCGAATGGCGACATGCTCGTGACCGAACGGGCCGGGAGGCTTCGCCTCGTTCGAGACGGGCGACTGCTCGAAGAGCCCGTCGCCGATATGCCGGAAGTCAGCCGTGCGCCGTTGGCCGGGTTGATGGATCTCGCGTTGCACCCGCGCTTCGACGAGAACCGCTACGTCTACTTCACTTACTCGAAGCCGCTCGAGTCGGCCGTCGCGATCGCGCTCGGGCGCGGACGCTGGACCGGCGAGCGGCTCGTCGACATCGAGGACGTCTTCGTCGCGGACAGCTTCGGCAGACCGCGCGGCGGCGCGTCGCGGATCCTTTTCGCCGACGACGGCACGCTGTTCATGACGGTCGGCGGCGCAGGCGAGGTCGGCGATACGCGGGCCCAGGATCTCGGCACGCACGTCGGCAAGCTGCTGCGTCTCACGGACGACGGCGGCGTGCCGGCCGACAATCCGTTCGTCGGCCGCGAGGATGCGCGGCCGGAGATTTATTCTTTGGGCCACCGCAATCAGCTCGGGCTCGCACTCCATCCGCGCACCCGCGAGCTTTGGGCCAGCGAACAGGGCCCGCAGGGCGGCGATGAGGTCAACATCATCGAGCCGGGCGGCAACTACGGCTGGCCGAACGTGACGTTCGGCAGGAACTACGACGGCACCAAGGCGTCGCCGCGGCCGTGGAGCGGCGAGTTCATCGAACCCGAGCTTTTCTGGGTCCCATCGATCGCGTTGTCAGGCATGACGTTCTACACCGGCGACGCATTTCCGGCGTGGCGCGGGAATTTGTTCGTCGGCGGGATGGTCGAGGGGCGCATCCCGCAGACAGGGCAGATTCAACGAATCGTGTTCAACGAGAACGGCGAGCTTCGCCGCGAGGCCTTGTTGCGCGATCTGCGCCAGCGTATTCGGGACGTGCGCCAAGGACCGGACGGCCTATTGTACGTGCTGACCGACCAGGCCGATGGCGCGCTGCTCAGGATCGAGCCTGCGCCGCAGTTCTGAAGCCGCGGCGGTCTCGGTACCTGGGTCGGGGCGCAGTACCCGTATGGTGAGAAGCTTTCGCGCCGAAATCGGGGTCAGAGCCCAATTTGCTTCTCTAGAGGAGGAGCCCCGCCGGGTGGGAGGCTCGTCGAACTGGCAATCGAAGTGCCGGGAGGCGCGGCAGGAGCGAATCGGGTCAGAGCCGTTAGCGCCCGGGCTCTGACCCCGATTTTTCATCCCAATTTTTCGGCGAGCGCGCGAAGCAGCGCGGCGCCGTCGCCGCGCCAGGCGCTGCCGTGCATGCACGCTAGCGTCGTCGGCTCGAGCCGCGCGAGGCGCTCGAGGACGGCCTCCGTGTGGGGGGCGTGCGCGAAGTAGTCGAGCGGCTTCCGGAACGCCTCGCTCGGGCCCAGGATGTCGGACTCGGTGAGCGGCACGTCCCCCGGGCCGCCCTGCGTGAAAAGGTCGCCGCACAGGAACGTTCGCGTCGTCTCGTCGAACATGAGTCCGCAGTCCCAGCCGTGCGGGACGTGCGGTGTGTCGAGCCAGCGAAGCACATGGCGCCCGAGCGAAACGGTCTCGCCGTCGGCGAGCCCGCGCGGCGGGCGATCCGCGAAATCCGCGAGCGAGACCATCGCGCCTATGCGGCTCGATACCGGCACGGCCCGCGGCGCGACGCCGAGGAGCTCGTTGAGCGCGCCGCATTCGTCGGCCTCGAAATGCGAGACGGTGACGAATGCGAGATCGCGCACCGGCAGCACGCTCTCGATCGCTTCGCGCACGAGTGGAAACAGCCGGCGCGGACCCGTGTGGAACAACAGGGGCAGGTCGTCCCGGATCAGGTACTGGTTGAAGTTGAACTTGCCGGAACCGGGAAGCGCGACGGGCGTGTTGATCCGATAGATGCCGTCGGCGATCTCGTCTACGTTCGTGCCCGATTGGGTGTTCGTGATCATGAGTGCGCTCCGCGTTGGATGGTGGGGACTACGGGACCGTCGAGAGAAAGGAGGGGCTGCGAATCACTTTTCGCCGTTCGCGCGGCCGCGTCAAGCAACATTCCGTGTCGTCGTTGTATTCGTCTGTCGCGGCTGCCAGCGGCGCCTCGGCCCGCGGCAAGCTCATCGGGGCGCGACGAAGGCCTAAACGCGCGAAAGACATCGTCGGACCGGGCAACGCATCCCGGGATCGGGTTATCCTCACGCTTGCTCGTCCTACCGCCGCGCACGGCCCGCGGGCGACGTGACCGAGCGGCGGCACTGCCGCCCGATCGACGAATGACAAACCTCGCCGACCGGCGTGTGGCGCCGGCGGCGAAGACCAAGGGGAGACAGACATGGCCACACCACCGGGAGTCAGTCCCGCCGACTTCGAGGCCGCGCTCACGCAGTTCGCCGACGTCGTCGGCCCCCAGTGGGTGTTCACGGACGAAGACACGATGGACACCTACCGCGATGCGTACTCGCCGCTGCGCGGCGAGCCGGACGACAAATACGCGTCGGCCGCCGTCGCACCGACGTCGGTCGAAGAGGTTCAGGCGATCGTCCGCATCGCGAACCGTTACTCGATCCCGCTCTACACGATCTCGACCGGCCGCAATCTCGCGTACGGCGGCTCCGCCCCCGTGTATTCGGGCAGCGTCGTGCTCGACCTGAAGCGCATGAACCGCATCCTCGAGGTCGACGAGGATCTCGCGTACGCGCTCGTCGAGCCCGGCGTCAGCTACTTCGATCTATACCGTTACCTCCGCGAGCGCGGCATAAGACTCTGGATCGACTGCGCGGATCCCGGCTGGGGCAGCCTGATCGGCAATGCGCTCGAGCGCGGCGCGGGGCGCACGGCGCTGCCGTACCGCGATCACTTCGGCGCGCACTGCGGGATGGAGGTCGTGCTCGCGAACGGCGACGTCGTGCGCACCGGCATGGGCGCGCTGCCGAACGCCGGCGCAAACTGGCAGGCGTTCCCGTACGGTGCGGGACCGCTCGCCGACGGTCTCTTCGCGCAGTCGAACTTCGGCATCGTCACGAAGATGGGGTTCTGGCTGATGCCCGAGCCCGAGGCGTCGATGACGGGCCGGATCCGCGCGCGGCGGCACGACGACGTGATCCCGCTCGTGCGCACGCTCGCCCACCTCCAGTACACGGGCATCGTCAATTGTCTGTTTTCGCTCAACAGCCCCGTGTTCACCGGGCCGATGGACGAGCGCAAGGCCGCGTTGCTCGATCGGCCGAACGGCGGTTCCGCCGCGGAATGGGACGACTATGCGAGGTCGCTCGGCAGGCACTTCTGGGAGACAGAGCTCCGTTTCTACGGCCCGCTCAACGTGATGCAGGCGCAGTGGGCGCACGTGAAGGAGCGGCTGTCCGCGATCGACGGGATCGAGCTCGAGGACGGCGACGTGATCCGTTTCCCGCTGACGGATGATCAGATCCGGCGGCTCGGCGATCCGGGCGCGTTCGGTATTCCGAGCCTCAGCGTGTTCTCGAGCCAGCAGGGCAGCACGGGGCACCTCGACGCGTCGCCGATGGTGCCGCACTCGGGCATGGCCCTGCTCGAAGCGCACAAGGTTTTCCTGCGCGAGTATCGCGATGCCGGCATACCGCTGACGCTCGGTTTCGCGATGAGCTACCACACGCGCGCGTTCATCATGTTCCACGGCATCAGCCTGACGCTCGATCCGGAGGAGAACGCGAGGGCGCGCGCGCTCTACGCGCGGCTGATCCAGGTGGCCGGCGAGCACGGCTGGGGCATCTACCGCGCGCATGCCGCGTTCATGGACGAGCTGATGGCGACCTATTCGTACAACGACCACGCGCTGATGCGGCTCAATGAGACGCTGAAGGATGCGCTCGACCCGAACGGCATTCTTTCGGCGGGACGCTACGGCATCTGGCCGCGGCATCTGCGGAGGGCGCGCGCATGAGGCTCGAGCACTTGCGCCGCGCCCGTATCCTTCGGCCGGATGCCGATGACCTCCGCGGACCGGGCTCCCGCCCCGTTGCCGTTTCGGCGGAGACGTCGAGCCGTGCCGCCGTTGCGCGGCTTGCGACGGCCGCGCTCGTGCTCTCGCTCGCGATGACGAGTGTCTCCGTGGACCCGGCGTCGTCGGCCGACTCGGCCTGGTTACCGCTCTCCGCAGAGCGCGACGTCGTGCCGAGTGATCCCCTCGAGAAGCGGGGACAGGAAGTGTTCGACCAGCGCTGCGCGGCCTGTCACGGCGAGATTCCGCGAGACGTGTTCGGCCCGCGCTTCCTGCCGCCGATGCCAGGGACGCAAGCGCTTCAAGCGCGCTACCGCGGCGAGTTGCCGGCGGCGCTCGAGGCGCGCACGGATCTCACGCCCGAATTCATCGCGGCCGTCGTCCGTGATGGGCTGAGGTCCATGCCGTTCTTCCGGCCGACCGAGTTGAGCGACGACGATCTCGAGGCGCTCGCGGCGTACTTGACGAGAAACAGAAACGGGGGCGGGCCGAATTGACCTCCCGCGGGCCGGACGCATCGCGCCCGTGCCCGCGGATTCGCCGAGACGACCGGGCGGCCCGTTACTCCGAGCCGCTCTCGGCGCTCGAGTCGAGACGGCGCCCGGTCTCCGGCGAAAGATTCCCGAAGCCGACCGTCTTCCCGTTCACCGTGAACGCCTGGATGAACCCGCCGTCCTCGCCGTCGTGGCGCGGCGCGATCAGGATCGCGATCTTGTCGCCGGGCTTCACCATGTCGCGCGTGTAGCCCGCACGGTAGAAGTGGCTCGCGCTATGGCCTTCGTACTCGGCGTCGCGCGTGCCGCGCTTCTCGTCGGTGATCTCGACGATCGCCGACGTGTGCGGGTTCACGACGTTCCACTTCTTGACGACGCCTTCGATCGTCACGCGCTGACTGAAATCGAACTGCGCGGCGGAGTGGTGCGCTGCAGCGATCGCCCCCCACGTCAAGAGCGCCGTGGCGCCGATCGTGACGGCAAGCTTCTTCGCAATATTGGACATCAGCATCTCCTCGTCTCACGCGGGCAGAGCGCACATGGCTCGCTCGCACTTCATCTCTGACTCATTCCTTCTCTTCGCGCGCCTTGTAGACGTCGCTCATCCGGGCCGTGATCGGCTCGCCTGCCTCCAGCTGCGCGCGCCGCATGTCGAGCAGCTCGTACCAGAGCTCGTCCTGACAGTTATACGGCAAGATGAACCCGTCGTACGGCTGGTACTTCCGTTCGATCGTGACCGGCGCCGTATAGTAGATCGGATCGTTGATCGTCGCCTGCCACGTCAGCACCTTCGTGCCGTTCGCATCGACCTCGAGCGAGAACCGCTCGTCGATCGTGGCCTGCTCGCTGTACGGGTTCGCGGCCTGATCCTGGCCGTCGAGCAAATCCGTCGTCTTCACGACGAGCACGTCGCCTTCCCAATGCCCTTCCGAGTAGCCGGCGCGGCTCGGGATCCGCTGCTCGGCAGGAAGCTGCCTGTCGCCGATGTAGATGCGGCGCGTCTCGTTCCCGACCTCGAAGATGATCGTGAGCTGGTCGGGCTTCTGGATGAACTCGATCGGATATGACCCGGGCAATGACATCATCGCCGGCACGCCATAGGTCGCGCAGTGCGCGGCCGCGTTCAGCCGCTCCGGGCCGACGAGCCGCTGGTACTCCTCGACGCGGCGCCGTCCCTCCTCGGTCAGCGGAAGCCCGGCGCGCGGGCCAGCGAAGCCGGACGCGCGTCCCTGCGCCGCGCCCGTGTAGGTCGTCCAGACACCGGTTAAATCCGGGGGAGCCGATTGCTGCGCCCACGCCGTGGTTGCACAGGCCACGACGGCGGCGGCCGACGGAAGGATGGTCCAGACAAATCTTAATGTTCGCGGCGTCACACTCTGCTCCCCTAAACGCTTTCGGCACGATGCCTTACGGCTCGTCCCTTCGAGAAAAGGTCCAGCCGGAACGATAAGACAACCGGAACCCGGGATCTACTGCATTGCGGGAAGACGAGGGGGGCGGAAAGCGGCCCGTACCGCGGTCGCTCGCCTGAAGGCGGCGAGCGCCGCGGGGGCGGCGGGATGGGCCTATTCGGTGGTCTTGCCGTCGAAATGCTCGTGAGCGGCGTCGGCCTCGGCCTTCGTGCGGTGGACGACGCCGTCCCGGTGCTCGGGCGGTCCGTAAATCGTGTAGAACTTGAGCGGCTCGTCGCCCGTGTTGATCACGTTGTGCAGCGCGCCGGCCGGGACGATCACCGCGAAGTCGGATTCGACCTCGTGGGCGACGCCATCGATCAGGACCTTGCCTTCACCTTCCTCGAAGCGGAAGAACTGGTCGCGGTCGTCGTGGGTTTCCTCGCCGATCTCCTCGCCCGGCTGGAGGCACATCAATACGAGTTGCAGGTGAGCGCCCGTGTAGACCACGCGTCGAAAGTCTTCGTTGCGTTCGGTCGCTTCTTCGATGTCGTCGACGTAACCGCGCATTGGGATGACCCTCCGGTGAGTGAAGAAATCATGGAGAGGCAAACGGTATGCCAGTCGTCCCGTTTTGGCTAGCGCTCGCGCGGGGCGAGCGCCGGCATCCGCGGCTCAGAGGCCGAGGGCATAGAGCAGCGTGTCGTTGTACATGATGAGCCGGCCGAAGACGATCACGCCGACCCAGAAGACGAGCGACGCACCCGCGACGACCTTCGCCGCCGGCGCGGCATCGCCGGTCGCGCCGACGGCGGCGGCCTCACGCGCGATGCCGGTCAGATAGAACACGGCGACGTTGATCCCGGCGAGAAGGATCAAGAGCATCTTGAGCTGGAACGACAGATTCTCGAGATAGGCCATCGAGCCGCCGATCGGATTGCCGGCGACGAAGACGAGGCCGGTCACGGTATTCACGACGAAACCCGCGACGCCGAACGGCAACAGGCGCTCGAGCGCGTGGATCGGCAGCCCCTTGCCGAAGCCGAGGATGCGAATGTCGATGAAGCCGATCGTGCCGATCAGGAGCGCCATCCCGGCGAAGTGAAAGATCTCGCAGATCGGCCAGACCCAGTCGTAAGCGTTGACGATCTCGGCCATGCCGGTCGCGTCGAGCAGTGCGGCAATCGTTTCCATCGTGTCACTCCCTCGTGTCAGACACCTCTTTCCCGCAGAAAAAAAGGTGTCTGACACATTCAGCCGAAGTACTTGCCGAGCAGGCCCGGATACGCGGTCAACCGCCCCGCGATGATCGCTGCGCTCCACAGCACGAGACAGGAGACCGCGAGCGCTTTCGCGACGGCCGGCACCGGCTCGCCGTTACGCGGCAATCCGGCCTCGTCGAACGCGAAGCGCTTGAGCAGCCTCAGGTTCACGACCGCGAGCACGACGAACCCGAGCTTGACGAGGAAGGCGGCGTTCTCGACGAGCGACGTGGCGCTCCCAGCGAAGAGGGCGATTCCCGAAAGCGCATTCACCCAGAACGCCGTATACATCAGCAGGAAGAATTTGCGGGCGGGCGCGAGCGGGATCTCTGGCGCGACACCGAGGAGCCTGAGCGCGACGGCCGAGCTCAGCCCGACGACGAACGCGAGACCGATCGCGTGCAGCGACAGCATCCCGGTGTATGCAAAGAGTGAAGGCGACTCGCGGACCCATGTCGCAAACGCGCTGCTCTCCATGGCGTCGAGGAGCCCTGACTCGGCGCCCGCAGTGGTGCCCGCGGCGATATTCGCGATGAGCTGTGGCATCTTCGTCTCCCGATGGCTGCGCCCTGGGCGCTGAAGCGGGGTTCGACGAGATGCTATCGACCCGGGTGCGAGCTCCGGTTGACGCCGATCAACCGGAGCTGCACCGCGCACGGTCGATGCGATGCGGAAAGCCGCTATTTTCCGGAAGCGCGACGCACGTTAGCGTCACTGACGTGATGACGCATGCCGCTCGCGTGGGCCTCGCCGTACGGCTTCGGGAATTCGACTGTGCCGAATGTCCCCGCGCCGGACGTTGCTGGGGGGACCCGCCTCGGGCAGGCGCAGGCGTGCTGATCACGCGGCGCGTCACACTCGCGCGCGGCGAGCGTCTGTTTCGGCAGGGCGACGCCTTCGACGGCGTCTATATCGTCGCGTCCGGTTGCGTGAAGCTTCGCGAGACGAGCGCCGACGGCGCCGAGCGCATCGTCGCGCTCTGCACGCCGGGCGAGATCGTCGGCCTCGAAGGCTGGGCCTCTGGTCGTCATCCGCACGCGGCGTTCGCTGCGATCGATGCGACGCTCTGCCGCTTGAGCATGCCCGCCAGGGGCGGCGCGGTCAGCGTCGACCTGCTCGAGCGCGTGCTCGCCAAAGCCGCCGTGCAGCTCGCGCGCGCGTCCCGCCCATGGGCGGGGAAGCCCGCGCTCGAGCGCGTCGCGACGTTCGTCGAGGATCTCGCCGAGCGGCTCGGCGATACGCGGCTTGCGCACGGCGCGGCACCGCTGCCCGTGACCCGTGCCGAGATCGGGTCGTACCTCGGCCTCGCGGAAGAGACGGTCGTCAGGGCACTCGCGAAGCTCTCGCGGCCGGAGCGGGCCGCGGCGCGCAGCGCCTGACCGACGCGGCGCGCCGCCGCCTTCGAAGATCGAGCTCGCGCTCGAGCCGCGCGCGGTCAGTCGAGGTACACCTTGACCGGATTCTCTTGTCCCGCCGTGAAGGTTCGCGGATGGCCCTCGTTATGAATCCGATGCAGGCTGAAGAACCATTCGCCGTCGATCTTCACGAACTCGTCGTACCACGAGCCGAACAGCATCCATTCGACCTTCGTCCGGTCCGCGTTGTTGTTGAACTGGATCCAGTACGTCAACGCGCGGGCCTTGTCGCCGTCGACCTCGATGACCTGGTTCGTGATCAGATGGCGCACCGTCGACGGCCAGTCTCTGCCGTCGGGCGTTTTGGCTTCTGCCGCGCCGCGCGTCAGATCGTACGTGCCGCTCGCCATGAATTCGCGGATCGCATCACGTCCTCTCACGATGCCGCGCGCCCAATCGAGCACGCCGTCCGGCGCGAACACGGCCGCATAGCCGTCGGCATCGAAATAGTCCATCGCCATGACGTAACGCGCCTGCAGGTCGACGATCTGGGCGCGATCTTCGGCGTAGCCTTCGGGATAACGTTCGGCGTTGGCGCAGAACGCGACGAGAAGCAGAGGGAGCAGCAGAAGCCGCTCGAGGCGTGGCGAACGAGACATAAAGCAATTCCCCCGAGTTTCGTATCAAGCGGTCATTCCGGATCATAAACGAAGTCCGGCGGCGCGATCAGGCCGACCGCGCCGCGTCGCCGCCGGGCGACTTCTCGGGAACTCGAACGATCAGACGGTCGGGTGCGCCGGCGCGTCCTCGCGAATCGCCGGGCGCGCGGAGGCGTCGCCGCGGTCCTCCGGCGCGCGCACCGAGAAGATCTGATACGCGCTCCTGATCAGCGGCTTCGCGACGTTCCGCACCGGCACGCCGCCCGACGTGATGCCGCGCTCGGAGCCGTGATGCGCGTGCCCGTGCAGCGCGAGCGCGCAGCCGCCTGCCTCGTCGATCGCCTCGCCGAGCAGGTACGAGCCGAGGAACGGATAGATCTCGAGCTTCTCGCCGAGCAACGTGTCCTTCGTCGGTGCGTAATGCGTCAATGCGATTCGCACGTCGCATTCGAGCGCGGTCAAGCATTGCAGCAGCTGGCGCGCCTTGTCCTTCGTGTGGCGGATGAACGCCTTCATCTCGAGCTCGCCGAACTCGGAGCCGCATGCGCCCGCGAAACCGCCGCCGAAGCCCTTGACGCCCGCGATGCCGAGGCGGCGTCCGTCGATATCGAGCACGACGCTCTCGCCCTCGAGCACCGTTGCGCCGACGCGCTCGAGATCGGCGCGGATCGCGTCCTGAGCGTCCTGGTGATAGTCGTGATTGCCGAGGACCAAGACGACGGGGATGCCGACGTCGGCGATCTCCTCGGCCATTAGCCGGCCTTCTTCTCGTGATCCGTGCTGCGTCAGGTCTCCGGCGATCAGCAGCACGTCGGCGTGGTCCGCCACCGTCGCGAAGCTCCGGCGAAGCTCCCCGCGCATGTCGAGTCCGACGTGCACGTCGCCGACTGCGGCGATGCGCATTACCCGAGCGTCTCCGGCCGTCCCGGCTCGTTGTACTTCGCGATCCATAGCTCGTCGATCAATTCGATGTCGGGCGGCAGGATCTCGGCCGCCACCTCTCTCGCGGCCTGGCGGCGCTCGTCCGACGACACTTCCCCGATCAGAAAGGCCTTGCCGCCCGCGACCTTGATCGTGATATCCAGCACGTTCGTGCGCGGGTCGGTCGCGAGCGCTTCACGGATGCGCCCGATCAGGTGCTTCGATTCCATCGCGCTCGATCCCTGCGACGTCAGCTTTCGTAGATTTCCCGGTAGAGCGCGCGCACGACGTGATTCGGGACGTTCTTGTCGAGCGAGTGCGCGTAGACCAGAAGGCTCAGCACGCGGCGGGGCGCCTGGCGCGCGCGGCGAAGGAGATAATCCCAGTCGAGCTCGTTCACGCCGATCACGCCGAGCGCGTCGTGCCAATGACGCGGTCCCTGCTCGTCGTGCACGGCCGCCTTGATCACGAGCAGGTCCTCGGGCGCGATCATCCGCACGCGATGCCCCAGGAAGTCGCGCACGACGGAGCGCGCGCACATCTCGTCATCGAGGTAGAACCCGCCCGTCGAGCGGAAGATGATGTCAACGAGCACGTTGTGCCTGAATGCTTTGAAGAGCCACGACGGGTCCGTGCGCTCCGTGTCGAAGCCCGCCTCGTCGAGCGCATCGAGCGCCGAGTCGGCGTTGGTCGGGCGAACGAACACGTCGATGTCGTGCGTCCAGCGCGGTCGGCCGAGCTCGGTCGAGGCGATCCCGCCCATCAGCGCGTACTCGACGTTCTTGCCGTCGAGCGCCGCGACGACCTCGCCGAGGACCTGCTCGAACACGCCGTTTTGCGTGCAGCGCAGGTGCTCCTCGATCTCCGGATCCCATACGGCGAGCCGCTCGAGCGGGATGCCGACGGCGTGCTTCGGTTCCATGGCGTCGTACCTCGGAACCGGCCTTGCAAGCGTCGTGCCGCTATTCGCGCTGTCGCGGAGGTTTGGCGCCGTTACAACGTCTTACGAAAGCAGATCTGCCGTTCGACCTCCTCGAAGCCGAGCGCGAGGTGCGCTTCGAGGCTCACGGCGTTGTCGAGCGTCGTGTCGCTCGCGATTTCCTCGAGCCCGCGCGCCCGTGCCCACTCCTCGGCCGCTTGCACGAGCCTCGTGCCGACGCCGAGCCGGCGCACGTCGGGGTCGACGTACCAGCCCTCGAGGAAGGCGACGGGCGTCGTGACGCAGCCCTCGGCGTAGTTGCGCAGACCGATCTCGACGAACCCGGCGAGGCGTCCGTCGCCGCGGTCGGCGACGAATACGGCAACGCCGACGAGCAGCGTGCCTTCGTCGGAGTCGAGCCATTCGTCGATCTCTTCCGGCGCGCTGCCCGGATAAAGCCTGGTTCTCATGCGCAACCACTCGTCGCGGTCGGCACGCGTCACGGGGCGGATTTCCATCGAGCGTCGTCGAGATGCGAGCAGAGGAGCCCGCTTCGCTCGAGCATTAGACCGAATCGAGGGGCGCGGCGGAAGGTTTTTCGCGTCGCCGACGACGAAGTCGATGACGGCAGTCGCCATAGGGCGCATGACTCCGTTCTTGTTGTCGCTATCGGCTCGACGCTCGCCGCGTATACTCGTTCGGGCCGGGTCTCGACAGCAGAAGAAGAGGGGAACTCGACATGAGAACAACAACGCTCGTTTCTTGGCTTCTCACCGCGGCGCTCCTCGCCGCACCCATCTCGAGCACGACGGCACAGGAAGCCGCGACGCCGTCGTACCTCGAGATCCGCGACGTCGCGCACGGCGAGGTTCAGACGTGGAGCTACGTGTCGTCGTCGATCGACCGCGAGCGTGACGTCGTCGTCTACTTGCCGCCCGGTTACGACGCGAGCGACCGAAGCTACCCGGTGCTCTATCTGCTGCACGGCGCCGGCGGCGACGAGCGGACGTGGATCGACCGGCAGCAGGCGAACGTGATCCTCGACAACCTCATCGCGGACGGCAAGGTCGAGCCGTTCATCGTCGTGATGCCGTACGGGTACACGACGCGGCTCGAGGAAGGGCAGCGTCGCCGCGGCGCCGCCGACTACAAGACCGACATGGAGGAGTTCGCGGTCGACTTCATCAGCGATCTGATCCCGCAGGTCGAGTCACGCTACCGCGTGCTCGCCGATCGCGAGCATCGTGCGATCGCGGGTCTTTCGATGGGCGGCGGGCAGGCGCTTGCGATCGGGCTCACTCATCCGGAGCTCTTCAACGCGGTCGCCGGGTTCAGCTCCGCGATGCAGATCGCGAACAATCCGGACTGGGGCGGCGTCGATATGCCGGCGGTGCTCGCGAATGCCGACAAGATCAACGAGCACCTCGATTTGCTCTGGATCGGCTGTGGCACCGAGGACACGCTGTTCAACGTGAACAAGGCGTTCTCGGAGCAATTGACCGAGCACCGCGTCGAGCACACGTTCCGCGTCACGCTCGGCGCGCACACTCCGGATGTCTGGAGCCGTTACCTCTACGAGGTCGCGCCGCAGCTCTTTTGACGATATTGGGGTCAGAGCCCGTTGATGCTGGGGGCTCTGACCCCGTCCCGCATTTGCGGACCCTGCCGCTTACTTCGCCGGCTCGAGCACGAGGATCGCGCCCGGGGACGCCATGGGCGACGCCTCGGTCAGCACGTAGATGCGACCGTCGGGCGCCTCGACGACGTCGCGCATCCGTTGCTCGAGCTCGGTCAGCATCCGCTCCTCGCGCACGAAGCGGTTTTGCTCGTCGACGATGACGCGGACGAGCGCGCCGGGACGCGACATCGCCGCGACGAGCACGTTCCCTTGCCACTCGGGGAACAGCTCGCCGCGATAGACGATCAGGTTGCCGGGGTTCCCGTACGGGGGCCACGCGATGACCGGATCCACATAGCCCTCGATGCCTTTCGAGCCGAGCGCTACCGGTGCGTTGTCGTAATGCTCGCCCTGCGTGATCAGCATCCAGCCGTAGTTCTGGCCCGCCTCGATCAGGTTCAGCTCGTCGCCGCCGCGCGGACCGAACTCCGTCGACCAGAGCGCGCCCGTCGCCGGGTCGAAGCGGAGGCCGGTCGGGTTGCGGTGGCCGATCGTGTAGAGCTCGGGCAAGTAACCCTCCATCCCGACGTACGGGTTGTCGTCGGGAATCGAGCCGTCGTCGTTCAGGCGAATGATCTTGCCGAGGTGCGATTGCGGGTCTTGCGCCTTTTCGCCCCAGTTGCGGTCGCCGCTCGTGATGTAGAGGCGCTTCTCGTTATCGAACGCGATCCGCGCGCCGTAGCTGCCTGACGCCGGACCTTGCCCGCAGCAGCGGTCGTTCTGGGCAGCCATCGCGGAGCTGTACCAGTCCTTCGCGACGAACACGTCCTCGACGTCGGCGAGCGCCGGCCCCCCGTCCCATCGGGCGCGCGCGACCGCGAGCGACGTCAGCGCCTCGTCGTCCGGGTGCGGCTTCGTGTACGCGAAGTAGATCAATCGGTTCTCTTCGAAATCGGGATGGAGCGCGAGGCCCATCAGGCCGCCGATGCTGACGTTGACGAGCGCGGGCAAACCTTCGATCGGGCTCGGATCGAGCTTGCCGTCACGGATCACGCGAAGCCGCCCCACGCGCTCCGTGAGCAGCATGTCGCCGTCCGGCAGGAATACGAGGCTCCACGGCGACTGCAGATCGCGCGTCAGCACCGTGACGTGGACGGTTCCCGTCTCGGTCTCGATGTCCCACGGCCCTTCGCCGATAGGGGTCGGCTGCGCGGGCTGAGCGACGGCGGTGGCCGAAGCGCCGATCATGAGCGCCGCGACGGCGGCGAGTCGGATTGGACTGACGGATGGCATCATCGCCGTGCTCCTTCGAAACCTGACATGGCGGCAGCGATAGTAGTCGAAAACGCCGCGGATTCGACAGGCGGTGGAGGCGGCGCGCGGCGAAACGCGCCGATGCGGATTCCCGAACTTCGCGCGGCGCAGTCGTCAGCGGCCGCCGCTCATGGCCGCTTCGTGCGCGGCTCGGAGCGGGTTTCTTCGTCCGTTTCCTCGCGGTAGCTGAAGACCTCCTCGAGCGATACGCCGAGCGCGTGCGCTATCCGGAACGCCACCTCGAGCGACGGCGAGTACTTGCCGAGCTCGATCGCGTTGATCGTCTGCCGCGTCACGCCGACCTTCTCGGCGAGCTCCTGTTGCGTCATTTCGCTGCGGTCGAACCTGAGGCGGCGGATCCGGTTCTCGATGCGCGTCTTGCCCATCCGCTAGAACCCCCGGCGGTAATAGTAGATGCGGGCGGCGTAGTGCACGATCTCGGCGACGACGAACGACAGCAGGACCAGGTAGCCGACACCGATCTGGTTCGCGCCGACGTGAATCGTGAACACCGAGCCGAGACTCAGGAACGCGTAGACGTACGCGGCGACGGCGATGCTCTTCAGCTCGATGAGCCGCTCCCGCTCGTCCTTCGGCGCGCGTGCGTCGTGCGGCGAGAAGATCGCGAGCACGATGTGCGCGATGACCGCGATCGCGACGAACGCAACGATCGCGGCCACCAGCACGTGAAATAGGAAAGGGCTCGGCGCCGGGCTCAACGTCCACGGTCGCGGCAGGTGCAATGCAAAACCGATCGTCAGAACGATGAGCGTGATCAGCGTGACCCACGCGCTCTTCTCACGGAACGACATCGCGATGCCCTCGTGGCGGGAATGGGGTGACTTAGAGTAAAGCAATCTTGACGTGATGTAAAAGAAATTATACTGAAAGTCGCGTATAGGCGACTTCGTCCCGCCCTTCGGCTTTTCTCCGGAGGCCGGGGAAGGCGCGCGAGTCCCGGGAGGGCACCAGAGTCTCGGAGAGAGCACCGACGTCCGGGGAGGCAGAGTCCGCATCTCTAAATGCGATCGCTCGCCGATGCGGTACGCTGAGCGTTCGCTCCGACGCCGACGTCGAGACGCTCACGACGTCGCGCGGACGCGAGCGCCGCGGAGCTCATGTTTTGCTCCGCGGCTTTTCACTTCCATCGGTAATCGACATGAGCACGACGAATCAGGATCCGATTCTTGCGTACTACAACAAGGAGTTTCTCGACAGCGAGGACGGCAGGCCGCTGCGCATCCTCGCCGAGTACCTGCAGCCGCTCCAGGCGTTTCGACGTGAGGGCATTCGGGAGACGATCGTCTTCTTCGGATCCGCACGGCTTCGCGAGGACGGACCGCTCGGCCGCTACTACTCGGAGGCGCGAGAGCTCGCCCGGCTCGTGACCGAATGGTCGTTGACGCTCGACCGTGAATCTCCGCCTTTCGTGATCTGCTCGGGCGGAGGCGGCGGCATCATGGAAGCGGCGAACCGCGGCGCGAGAGACGCCGGTGGACGTACGATCGGCCTCAACATCGGCTTGCCGCACGAGCAGCGGCCGAACCCTTACATCACGCCCGGCCTCGGCTTCGAGTTCCACTACTTTTTCATGCGGAAGCTCTGGTTCGCGCACCTCGCGTGCGCAATGGTCGCGTTCCCCGGCGGGTTCGGGACGCTGGACGAGCTCTGCGAGATCCTGACGCTGTCGCAGACCAGGAAGCTGTCGCGGCGCATTCCGGTGCTGCTGTACGGAGAAACCTTTTGGCGAGAGGTGATCGACTTCGAGGCGCTCGCGAGTCACGGAATGATCGCGGAACAGGATCTCGAGCTCTTCAGGTACGTCGACACGCCGGCGGTGGCGTTCGATGTGCTCAAGCGGTGGCTGATCGATGAGCTCAAGTATCCGCACCCTGCGTTCGCGAAAACGCTGAAGCCCGAGTGAGGCCGCGCGGCAGGCGCCGCCGCCGGCATCGTTCCGGACGCGGAGCTTTGCGAGATCCGATCGCGAGCGCGGCGGAGGGGCCGTCGCGGCGCCGGGCTTGCGGCCGGAGGCGCGCAGCGCGACGATGGGCGTCTCGACCTGGGGGAGATGAACGTGAAGAAGAACGAACGGATTCTTGTGCCTGCCGCCCTCCTTTTCGCCGTCGCCGGGGTAGTCCACGCCCAGCCGCCCGGGGTGACCATGGAGGACATCATGAGGGAGCTGCCGCGCGAAGGCGCGCCGCTCGCGATACCGGGGCCGTACGACGTGGTCTCGGAGCCCGCGTTCGGCTTGCCGAGCCATGTGATCTATCGGCCGGCCGACCTCACCGCGTTCCCGAGCAGCGATACGCTGCCCGTGATGGCGTGGGGCAACGGCGGCTGCGCGATCGACAGCACGCGCTACGGCGAGTTCCTGTCGACGATCGCGTCATACGGGTTCCTCGTGATCTCGACGGTGCCCGTCGAAGGGCAGGAGCGGGCGCGCGGAACGCCGGAGAACATGATCGCCGCGTTCGACTGGGCCGAGCGCGAGAACGCTCGTGAAGGGTCGCCGCTCGCCGGCAAGATCGCGACCGATTCGATGGCGGCGATGGGGCAGTCCTGCGGCGGCTTCATGTCGGTCAGCGCCGGAGCGGATCCGCGCGTCAAGACGATCGGCATGTTCAACTCGGCCGTCCAGCCGCCGAACCCGAATGCCGGGGGCGCCGGGTTCGCGACGACGGAGGATCTCGCCGCTCTGCACGGTCCCGTGCTGATGATCAACGGCGGCGACGTGGACTTCATGTACGAGCCCGCGCAGGCGAACTACGAGCTCATCAACCACGTGCCGGTCTTCTACGGTGCGCGCGAGAATGCCGGCCATACGGCGACGGTATTCCATCCGGGCGGAGGCGAGTTCGCGAACGTCGCGTCGAGCTGGTTGCGGTACGTGCTCAAGAACGACGCCGAAGCCGGAAAAATGTTCGTCGGGCCGGAATGTTCGCTGTGCACGAATCCGACCTGGGAGACGATGTCGAAGGGGCTTCACTGAACGAAGCCCCGTCGACGGCACCGATGGAGCCTCGGTGCGCATAATGCCCTCCTGCTGCCGCGTCGCGGCTCGTCGGCCCAGCCGAAGCGACGCGGCATCCGGCGGTGCGCCGTAGTCCCGAACGAAGCACCGGTCCCGAGGCGGGTGCCGCAGGGCACCGCCCGTCAACCCCCGTGCCGTCCCGCGCGTTGATTCCTTCGTACGTCCACGGGGATTTCGCGGACATGATTCGTTTCACACGACCGCACCGCGCGTCGAGGCTGCGTGCCGCGGTGCTTGCCGCCGCATCCTTCGTGGCCGCGGCGCTCCTTGCGCTCGCGGACGTCGAAGCGCAGCCGCGCGCCGACGGCGGTCTCCGCGTCGGCCCGCCGAGCGCTCCGGCGCAGCCTGCTTCCGGTTTCGGCGGTCGAGACTATCCGTACGCGGCGATCGAGCACGAAGCACACGGCGAAGGCGACAAGTCCTACTGGATCTTCCGGCCGCGCGGCGTCGCCGACGCGTGCGGCCGCCCGCCAACGCCGCCGGTCGTGTTCCTGCACGGCTGGGGCGCGATGAATCCGTTCTATTACGGCGCGTGGATCGAGCATCTCGTGCGGCGCGGCCATTTCGTCGTGTATCCGCGCTATCAGGAGTCGCTGCGCACGCCGCCGGCGACGATGACCGGGCACGTCGTCACGGCCGTGCGCGATGCGTTCGCGCGTCTGGACGTCGACTGCAGCTGGGCCGTGATCGGTCATTCGCTCGGCGGCGCGCTCGCCGCGAATCTCGCGGTGCGCATGAGCGCCGCGGACGACATCGGCGCGCCGCTCGTCGTGCTCGCCGTCGAGCCCGGCCGCGCGCTCGAGGGAATGCGCGGCCCGGTCATGGCGCTCGAGGACCTCGGCACTCTCGATGCCGGGACCGTGCTCGTGACGGTCGCCGGCGACGCCGATCGCGTCGTCGGGGACCGCGACGCGCGGGAAATCTTCGCGGCGGCCACGTCGATTCCCGCCGCCCGGAAGCGCTACGTCGTCGTGCGCTCCGATCATCATGGACAGCCCGCGCTCGAGGCCGGCCACCAGGCACCCACCGCGCCGCTCGAAGCGCTCGATCTGCTTGCGGACGAGCCTTCCGGCACCGGAGGGAGAGCCGGCCGGCGGATCAGGGCGGCGCGCCAAGGTCCGCGGACCGTCGACGCGCTCGACTACTACGCGTTCTGGAAGCTCGCGGACGGGCTCATTGCGCTCGCTGCGGCGGGGACCGACGATATCTTCTCCGCCGCCAACGTGCGGATGCTCGCGGACATGGGCCGATGGAGCGACGGACGCGCGGTTACGGAGCTCGCGTTCTACGCGGAGCCGCCGTAGGGGCGGTTCGGGGCACGAGCTGGGGGCAGCAAGCTGGGGTCAGAGCCCTTTGCTCAGTCTAGGCGACCGGATGGTCCGCCTACACAGTCAAAGGGCGCTGACCCCGGAATCACACGTCAGAACCGATACTCCGCCGACGCGCGATACGACCGCCCGAGCAGCGGCCGCGCCATATAGATCGCGCCGATCCCGGCAGCGCCGATGTCCGTGCGCGGATTGCCCTCCGTGAGCCCGACCTCGTCGGTCAGGTTGTCGCCGACGATCTGCACCGACAGCGAGTCGTTCACGTCGTAGATGAAGCCTGCATCGACCTTCGTGTACGACGGCAGGAGCACCGTGTTCTCGTCGTTCGAGAAGCGATCGTCGAAGTGCGATACGGCGAGATACACCTCACCCCTGTCGTTCGGCAGGTAGAACGTCGGCACGATACGCCCCATCGTCTCCGGTATCCGGCGAATCTGGTTGCCCGTGTTGTCGACCGCGGCGCCCGTGAAGGCCCGGTACTCGGGGTCCTGCACCGTCACCGCGAAGCTCAAGCCGAACGGGTCGATCGGCCGATAGACGCCTTCGATCTCGATGCCGCGCGTTCGCGTCTCGGCGCGCCGGTCGAGGATCGTGCCGTCGGGCAGGATGTCGTTGAACGGTACGTTGTCGAACTCGGTCTGGAACAGCGTGACGAACATCCCGAGCCGGTCGAAGCTGTTCTTGTAGCCGAGCTCGATGTTCGTGACCTCGTCCTCCTGCAGCACGCCGTTACGGACGTCGTCGAAGTGCGGCAGCTTCGCCGACTCGGTGTAATGACCGAAGAGCGCGTGCGTCCCGTTCAGCTCGTAGTTGAAGCCGATCGACCATGACGTGTGGTCGAAGCTGTGGCTCGAGTCGGTGAACTGAGTGCCCGCGAGCGATGCGACGTCCCAAGGCGTCGCCGGGTTGCCGTCGAGGTCGACGTCCGGGATGCCGTCGCTGATCCGCGCATCGATGTCCTCGTCGTCGTAGCGGATGCCGACGTCGATCCGAAACGCATCGGTGATGCTGATCTCGTTCGACACGTAGAAACCGAGCAGCGTCGCGTCGTAGTCCGCGATCAGATTGAGCGTCGAATAACGCGTGAACCCCGCGGGGTCCGTAGCGCCGGTCAGGAGCAGCCGGTTCGGCCGGTTCTGAACGTCCATCAGCAGGTCGTTGCCGAGGCTCCAGCGGTCCGCCATCTCGAAGTCCGCGTAGTAGAGCCCGACCGTGACGTCGTGCCGGTCCGCAAGCGTGAACGTCAGTCGGACGTCGTTCTGAAGAGCTTGGAAATCCTTGTCGACGACCCAATGGCCGTGCTCCTGCACGAGCGCGGTAGGATCGAGCGGCTCTCCGGTGCGGAGCACGCGGAAGTCCGGCGCGACGTTTCGCGCCGCGGCGAACTCGGCAGCCGTTACCGGCGCGGCTCCGGTGAAGATGCCGTCGAAGCGCACGTTGCCGTTCGTCACGCGGAAGCGTTCGAACAGGTACAGCCCGTCGCGAAGCTCCCAGTCGAGCTCGACGCCGCCGGTGAAGACCTCGGGATGGATGCCGTCCTCGAGGTTAGAGTCCTGCAATCCGACCTCGGCCGCCGAGATCGGCAAGCCGGCCGCCGCGAGATCCTTGCTGTGCACCGAGTACTCGCCGGGGTCGATCCCCGGCAAGATCCCGTCCGGATCGCTCGGATCGCCGGTGAGCGGAATCGGCACGACGAACAGCGACTGATCGTCGATGTACTTCGCGTGGAGCGCGAGCCGGCCGCGGTCGAGCTCGCGTGACGCCCGCAAGCGGAGCTGGCCGCCTTCGTCGGCACGGTAGCCTGGATCCCGGATGCCGTCCGAGACGCGGTAGAAGCCGCCTACGCCGAGCGACCAGTCCCCTGCGATGGGGCCGTTCCAGAAGCCGTCGACGCGGTAATAGCCGAAGTCGCCGATCTCGAGACCGACATCGAGCTCCGGCTCGCCCGCGGGCTCGCGCGTGATGAAATTGATAGTCCCGCCGACCGCGCCAGACGTGAAGATCGGCGCGGTGCCGCCGCGCACGACCTCGACGCGGCGCACGGTGCGGTCGACGCGCACGAGCTGATCCGGATTGTAGAAAGACAATTCGAAGACCGGATAAATCGGGATGCCGTCCTCCATCAGGCCGACGTAGCGATAGCCGCCGTCCTGGATGATGCCGCGCGCGAACACGTTGCCGTGCGTCTCGCCCGACGTCGATTCGACCCAGAAGCCGGGCACCGACTCGACCAGATCGGCCGTGCTTTGCGGCGACTCCCTGCGAAGATCGTCGGCCTCGAACGTCGTGATCGCGACGCTCGATTCGTACTTCGTGCGCTCGGGCGACGCGGTGCCGGTCACGATGACCTCTTCCATCGCAAGCGGCGTGCCGCTTTCGTCGTCTTCGATGGGTTGCGCGAGGCTCGCGAGCGGGATCAGGAACGTGAGCGGCAGATGACGGGCGAAACGGCAAAACATCTCGACCTCCTTGTCGCGCGGCCGCGACCGCGGTCGCGCGGCCCCTCTGCATTGGAAAAGCACGGAATCGTGCAATCCACATGCCAGAGCTTGCAGAGATCGACGAACAGTTGTCGCGGCTAGGCCACGCGTCGGCCGCTTTGCCGATCGAAGAGGTGGAGCCGCTCGCGCGCGAGCTCGAAGCGCGCGGTGCTGCCGGGAATCGGCACGGCGTCGGACGCGGCGCGCCCGATGATCTGCTGCCCGTCGAGCCGTCCTACGACCCAGACCTCGTCGCCGGTCGGCTCGGCGAGCAGGACCTCGGCGGCGAGCGCGCGCGGCTCGCTCGACGTCGCGGTCACGCGGACGTCGACGGGACGCACGCCGACGACGACGTCGTCGACCGACGTGCCTTCGGGCAGCGCGAGATCGGGAACATAGCGCGCGTCGAGGACATTGATCGGCGGGCTGCCGACGAAGCCTGCGACGAACAGATTCGCGGGTCGGTGGTAGAGCTCGAGCGGCGGCCCGCACTGCTCGACGCGTCCGGCGTTCAGCACGGCGACGCGATCCGACAGCGCCATCGCCTCTTCCTGATCGTGCGTCACGTAGACCGTCGTGATCCGATACTCGGCGTGCAGGCGCTTCAGCTCCGCGCGCATCTCGAGGCGCAACCGGGCGTCGAGGTTCGACAGCGGCTCGTCGAGCAGGAACACGCGCGGCCGGCGCACGAGCGCGCGCCCGAGCGCGACGCGCTGACGTTGTCCGCCGGAAAGCTCGCGCGGCCTTCGCTCGAGCAACGCCTCGATGCCGAGGCGGCGGGCGACCTCCGCGACCGCGGTGCGGATCTCGGGCGGTTTCGCGCCGCGAAGCTTCAGCGGGAAGCCGATGTTCTCGGCGACGCTCATGTGCGGATAGAGCGCGTAGCTCTGGAAGACCATCGCGACGTCGCGGTCGCGCGGCGCGAGGTGATCGACGGGCTCGCCGTCGAACAGGACCCGACCCGACGTCGGGCGCTCGAGGCCCGCGATCAGCGACAGCGTCGTCGACTTGCCGCATCCGCTCGGGCCGACGAACGTGAAGAACTCGCCTTCGGCGATCGTAAGGCGCAGGCCGTCGAGCACCGTGACGGCACCGAAGCGCTTGCCGACGCCATCGAATTCGATTGCCGCCATCCCGAATCCTCGTTCGCGGCGAGCGCCGCCGTTACCCCTTGACGGCGCCCGCGGTCAGGCCCTCGACGATGCGCCGTTGGTAGAGCAGCACGAGCACGAACACGGGCACCGTCACGAGCAGCGATGCGGCCGCGATCTCGCCCCACGGCACCTCGTGCAACCCGGGGAAGAGCGCGATGCCGACCGGCACCGTGCGCGAGCGCTCGGTCGCCGTGAACGTGAGCGCATAAAGGAACTCGTTCCACGCGAAGATGAAGACGAGGAGCCCGGTCGCGGCGAGCCCCGGTGCGGCGAGCGGCAGGATCACGCGCACGAGCGCCTGGCGCGGCGTGCAGCCGTCGACGCGCGCGGCCGAGTAGAGCTCGTCCGGCAGCTGCCGCAGGAAGCTCGTCAGCACCCAGATCGCGAGCGGCAGCGTGAAGCCCGAATAGGTCAGGATCAGCGCCGCGAGCGTATCGCGGAGCCCGAGCGCGTTGATCAGGAGATAGAGCGGGCTCACGGTCGCGATCGGCGGGAGCATCGACGTCGCGAGCACGATCGCGAGGAGGACGCCGTAGCCTCGTGCGCGCATCTTCGTCAGCGCGAACGCGGCCGCCGAGCCGAACGCAAGCGCAATGACGGTAGCGCCCGCGGCGACGATGAAGCTGTTCAGCAGCATCCGCGGAAACGGATGCCCGGTAAACACGGCAGCATAGTGCTCGAGCGTGACCCGCGTCGGCAGGAGCGGCGGCAGCGTCGTGAGCTCCGCGGGCGGCCGGAGCGACGTCACGAGCTGCCACGCGAGCGGCGCGAGACAATACGCCGCGACGAGCACCACGCCGAGATACGTCCCCACCCGAAATTCGGGGTCAGACCCCGTTTTTCTCACCGCCCGAAATTCGGGGTCAGACCCCGTTTTTCTCATCGCTTCGTCTCCGTCGGCGTCCGTATTGGCCACGCCCATCGCGGAAACCGGGTCCGCCGAAATCGGGGTCTGACCCCGATTTCTCCCGATTTCTCGGCGCCGGAAATCCGGGTCAGACCCCTTTTTCTCACCGTTGCGCTTCCTTCAGCAGCTGAACGTAAACGGCCGTGATGATCGCGACGCAGAAGAACACCGCGACCGCGATCGCCGAGCCGTAGCCGAACTCGAGCGCCTGGAACAGCACCTTGTACGCGTAGATCGACAGCGTCTCCGTCGTGTTCGCGGGACCGCCGCCGGTCAGCACGTAGATCGCATCGAACACACGGAATGCGCCGATCGTGCGGAAGATCAGCACGATCAGGAGCAGCGGCTTCAGCAGCGGCCACGTGATATGACGGAACGATCGCCACGCGCCCGCGCCGTCGAGGCGCGCCGCCTGATAGAGCTCGGGTGCGATCGACAGACGCCCCGCGAGGAGCAACAACGCGACGAACGGCGTCTCCTTCCAGACGTCCATGACGATCGCGGCATGCATCGCCCAGACCGGATCGCCGAGCCAGTTCGTCTCGGTGCCCAGGAGGTAATTGATCACGCCGAAATCGCCGTTGTACATCCACTCCCACATGCGCGCGGCGACGACGGTCGGGATCGCCCAAGGCAAGAGCACGACGGCGCGCATCGGCGCGCGGCCGACGAACGGCCGCGCGAGGAGGAGCGCGAAGCCGAGCCCGACGGCGACCTCGAGCGCGACCGAGACGACCGTGAAGTAGAGCGTGTTGCCGAGCGCGTTCCAGAAACGCCGGTCGGCGAAGAGTCGCGCGAAGTTCTCGATGCCGGCGAAAGTCGGCGCGTCGCCGATCAGCGAGTAGTGCGTGAGGCTCAGCCACAGCACGTAGACGATCGGGAAGAAGGTGACGACGGCGAGGACGATCGCGGCCGGGGCGAGAAACGCCGCGGGCCGCTCGCCGATGCGCTGGAGCAGCCGGCTCATGGCTCCGCCATGATGCGCTCGGCCTCGCGTTGCGCAGCAGCGAGCGCATCCTCGGGAGACTCGAGACCGGTCACGACCGCGCTGAACGTGCTTTGCAGCACCTGCGAGAGCTGCGCGTAGCGCGGCGTCACCGGCCGCGAGCGCGCGGCATCGAGCGCGTCGCGCAACGCTTCGAGATGCGGCTGAGCCGAGAGGAGCTCCGGATCGGAGTAGAGTTGCCGCCGCGCCGGGTTATAGCCATATGCGAGCGCGAGCGTGCGCTGCGCCGAGGGCGATGCCATGAAGCGAACGAACGCCGCGGCCGCGTCCGGATCACGCGAGCGCGCATTGATGGCGAGGTTCCATCCTCCGAGCGCGGCCGCCGACTCGTGCCCTTCGAAATGCGGAAGCGGCGCGACGCCGACCTTGCCGCTGACCGGCGAGTCGGGCCGCTCGAACAGCGTCCACGCATACGGCCAATTGCGCAGGAAGACCGCACGCCCGCTGCCGAAGATGTGGCGCGAAGGCTCCTCGGTCGCGGTCGTGACGAGCGCCGGGCTCACGCCTTGCGGCACGAGCGACTGCACGAACTCGAGCGCGCGATGGTTCTCGGGACTATCGAGCACGACGCGGTCACCATCGAGCACGTCGCCGCCCGCGCTCCACATGACCTCGAGCACGTTGCAGACGAGCCCTTCGTATTGCCGGCCCTGCCAGACGAAGCCATGCATGTCCGGCTCGCGTGCTGCGATCGTCCGGGCCGCTGTGGCGAGCTCCGGCCACGTGCGAGGCGGCGCGAAGCCGTGGCGCTCGAGCAGGTCCCTACGGTAGTAGAGGAGCCCGGCGTCGACGAACCACGGCACCGCGTACTGCCGGCCATCGTACGTCACCGCCTCGAGCGATGCCGTGAACAGCTCGGCGCGATCGTCCGCCGAGAGCAATGCGGTGACATCGGCGATCCAGCCCGCGCGCGCGAACTCCGCGACCCAGATCACGTCGAGCGCGAGCACGTCGAAATCGCGCGCGCCGCCGCGCAGGTTGATCACGTAGAACTGGTGCTGCTCGTCGCTCGCGGCGGGCAGCGTCTCGGCGCGGACCCTGATTCCCGGATGCCGCGCCTCGAACTCGCGAAGCAGGGCGGCGAACGGCGCCGGATCGCCGAATAATCTGAAGTGCTTGAAGACGATCGTTCGCTCGCGTGCGTCTTCCCGCGACTCGCCGCCGCAGCCGACGATCGCGAACGCGGCGACGAGCACCGCGAGCCCTCGCGCGGTCGATCGGATCGTATCGAGCACGAGCGGTAGGGTACCAACCGCGGCGCGGTTGGCCTAATCGCATCGTTGCCGATGCGCGGCAAGCGGCTCGAGGTTCGAGGCGGGCGCTATTCGATCCGCGGGAACTCCCAGGCGCCGGACACGTGCACCTCCGACACGCTCACGACCTCGCCGTCCGCGTTCATGTTGAACACCCAGCCGAGGCCGAAGCTGCTGTCGAATGCGTTCTCGGACTGCGGAACGAGCTTGGACTTGTCCGAATTGGTATTGCCGCCGGTATCGGAGTAGCGCGGCGTGCGCTCGAGATAGAGCTCGCCGTCCTCGAGCGTGACGACCGCGGTGATCGTGTTGCCGAGCCAGACGCCTCGATACGTGCCGACGTACTTGCGCATCAGCTCCTCGGGAACCTGAACGACTTTCTGCTCCGCCTGGTCGAGATTCCCGCTGTAGTGCTTGCGGCTCGTCTCGGACTCGAGGCAGATGACCTCGAGCATCGCGCTGTCCGGCCGATGCACGAGATCGACGGTCGCGTAGACCGGCTCCGTGAAGGTGCCCGGGTCATCGTACGTGATCTCGAGCTTCATGTGGCCGTAGTCGAGCCGCGTGTACCGCTCCGTGATCTTGAGCTGCTCCGTATGCGGCAGCCCTTCGCGCGTCAGCCACGTCTTCTCGTTGTAGCCGTTGCTTTCGACGACGAGCGTATCCCCTTCCCAGCGGCCGACCGAGTAGCCCATCCACGTCAGGATGATCGGCTCCTCCTCGATCTCGCGGCCGTCCATGAAGATCTCGCGGTACGTCATGTCCGGGTTCAGGACGGCGATGAACTCCGGGTGCTGAACGATCCGCCGCATCCCGCCGACCGACGCGCCGGCCGGATACGAGCTCGGCCCGCTCGGCAGACAATGGAAGCGCGGATCGTCCGTGTAGAAGCGCCGCTCCCGCTCGGCCATCGTCTCGAGCGCCCAGGCTTGGATCTTCGACTCGTCGAACAGCGTCCCGCGCGCGTCCTGGGGCACCCAGAGCCCGGTCAGGTCGGGCCGGCCGTCGGCGGTCTTCGGCGCCGGTGCGTTCAGGTCCGGACGGCCGTCCTCGGTGCGCGGCACGAGCGGAGACCGCCAGTCGAACCATTGCGCGTGCAACGGCATGCTTGCCGCGACTAGAAGAAGTGCTGCCGCTGACCGTCTCATGTGATCCCCCGCTCGACGCTCGTCGTTATTCCTGCTATTTCGCAACAGTATACTATTGGCACGCGCGGGACTTTAGAACGAGTGTAGGGGAGTCCTTGGGATGGGAATCGTCAAAACGCTGATGTCGGCGGGCGCCGCGCTCGCCCTCTCCGTCGGATGGGCTTCGGCGCATGCCCATCATTCTTTCTCGGCGGAGTTCGATATCGGTCAGCCGGTCGAGATCACCGGCGTCGTGGCGGACATCGAGTGGACGAACCCGCACACGTGGGTGCACATGGAAGTCACGGACGAGGACGGCAACAAGGCGCAGTGGGCCGTCGAGCTCCTCGGTGTGAACGCGCTCGCGCGGGCCGGGCTCTCGCGCCGGACTTTGAAGCCCGGCGACGCGATCAGGGTCAAGGGCTATCGTGCGCGGAACGGCACGAACACGGCCAATGCGTCGTCGATGGTTCGCGCCGATACCGGCGAGCCGCTGTGGACGAGCTCCGGGGAGCGGGAGCAGGAGGTCGCTCCGGTCCCTTGAGGCGCCGTCTCCGCTTCTGAACGCCGCGTCACAGTGTCTTGATGTACTCGATCAGCGCGCGGCGCTCGTCGTCCGTGAGCTCGTCGCCGAACGTGTGGCCCGCGTTCGAGTAGCCGTAGAGCGTCGTGTCGTAGATGCGCTGGCGTTCACGCTCGGTGGCCGCGCCAGCCTTACCGTAGTCGAGCTCGCGGTACCGCCAGCCGAGCGCATCCGGATCGTAGTCGCGGGAATCGAAGCTCCGGACCCAGTACGTCGGGCGCTTCCGGCTGTCGAGCAGCGCCTCGATCGTCGGCACCGAGCCGTTGTGCAGGAACGGCGCCGTGATCCAGACGCCGTCGAGCGGCGGCGCGACGTAGCCGAGCGCGGGCCGCGCCTCGGCGAGCTCGCCGTACCATGAGCGGTTGAACCAGCTCATGAAACGATCCGAGTCGTCGTACGCCTGCCGCGCGTAAGCGGGATCGGTGCCGACGACGTCGAGCGGCACGAGCCGGTTCGGATACTCGCCGTCGTCACCATATGTGCCGTGGCACGACGCGCAATGCTCGACGAAGATCGGCTCTCCGCGCGCGGCGAGCGCTTCGTCGATCGGGTACGGATACGCGGGCGGCTCGAGCGACGCGATGAACGCGCGGACGTGCGTGAACATCTCGTCGATCCGCTCGGCCTCGTCGACGCTGTCCGTGCAGACGAGCGACTTCATCATCATGAAGCGCGCGTGATCGCCGCGGCCCATCCCGTTGTAGAACATCGAGTGCTTCTTGCTCATTCGCCACCACGGCGGGACGCTGATCGGCAGCGGACGCTCGGGCGGCGGCTCGAGCCGCGGCTCGTCGAACCATTCGAGCGTCTTCGGATCGCGATGCGCAATTAGCGCGAGCGTGAGGTTCGGCGCGGGATTCACGCCGACGGTGTCCGTGATCATGTACGGCGCGATTGCCGCGATCCGGTCGGCCCACTTGCGCCACGCCGCGGCCTGCTGCGGGCCGAGCGCATAGGCGCCGATCGCGTCCGCGAGCTCGGTCGGGTTCTCGGTGAAGTCGAGCGACTCGTCGCCGAGCCCGATCACCGGCTTGCCGTCGAACAGCGCGCCGTGGCACAGCAGGCAGTTCGCGTTCGCGATCTCGACGCCCTGCTCGTCCTCTGAGACGCTCATGTAGTAAGGCAATGCATCGGTACCGGCCGCGCCGTCGTCGGCGCGTACGCCCGGTGCGCCGCTGACGCGCCGCCACGCGGAGTAGGGCATGCCGCACGTCATGTAGCGGCCGCTCTCGATCACGTCGCGGCCGATCTCGGGGTCGCCGGGGCGCTGCGGCGCGGCCGGGATCGGGCCGGGCTCCGCCTTCACGACGGTGTCGTCGGGACCGGAGCAGCTTGAGACGAAGAGGAGCGCCGCGGCGGCGGTTGCGAGGAGCGCGCGGCGCGCGTCCTTGCCGCAAGAGGTCCTGCTATGCCGCCGCGCGGGCTCGCGCGGGATCGACGTGCGTGCGGTCGATGTGACGTGTGCGTTCATCGCTCGGCGTACCCGTTGAGCTGCACGAAACCGCTGCCGCGCGCGGTGCCGTCGATCCGGACCGGCCCCGCCCAGAACGGCAGCCACGTCTCGCCTTCCTGGTCCGGCTCGATCGGCGTCAGCGTCGTCGCGAGG
>Ga0079224_100001178_pt1 | contig 29195 bp, 26 predicted proteins | sample Stecom2015_FD_80414 | JGI IMG/M metagenome (GOLD analysis project Ga0079224, IMG submission 80414) | Agricultural soil microbial communities from Utah to study Nitrogen management - Steer compost 2015 | ecosystem: Environmental > Terrestrial > Soil > Agricultural land | place: USA: Utah... | reverse complement strand
GGGCGGCGGGTCGCTGGCCGAGCGCATCATCCGCAGCCAGAACCAAGGCCTGCTGCCCCTGCCCGAAGTCGCCCGCATCACCACTGATCTCGCCAGCGCGCTGCACTATGCTCACAAACGCGGCATCATTCACCGCGACATCAAAGCCAGCAACGTCATGTTTGATGACCAGAACACCGTCTTTCTGGTCGATTTTGGCATCGCCAAACTTGCCAGCAGCACCTCGCAGCGCCTCACGGATACCGGCGTCAAGATCGGTACGCCTGAATTCATGGCCCCGGAGCAGTGGCTCAACGAATCGCTGACTCCGGCTGTAGATCAGTATTCGCTGGCGATTCTGGTGTACCTCATGCTGACGGGCAAAATCCCGTTTAAGGGCGAGCAGGCCTATCAGTTTATGCACAGCCACCTGTACGAATCGCCCACTCCGCTGGTGCAGTGGCGCAGCGACCTGCCTGCCAGTCTCATGCCCATTCTCGACCGGGCAATGAACAAGGACCCAAAAGAACGCTACCAGAATATCGAGGTCTTTGCGCAGGCCATTAATGATGCGGTCAGCACGCATCTAGGGTACGGAACCATTATCCTGCCGGGTAATCAGATCGTTGAGACCGTTATTCTGCCGGCAGCCCCCGATGAGCAGCAGCCTGCGCCAGAACCCCGCACCCGGCGTCTGGGGCTGTCTGTCGCGCTGGCACTGATTGTCATGCTGATCGGCGTGGTCGCACTGCTGGCGTCCGATAGAGACGATGGCGATACCGTGAGCGCAGCGGATGACCATTCAACCGGGGTCGTGCTGGCTGCTGCATCGAGCGATACCCCCACCGAAGCTCCGTCATCCACCAGCACAGCCACCCATACCCCGACCTACACGGCCACAGCGACAGACCGGCCCACTCAGACACCCACCAACACGGCTACAGCGACAGATCAGCCCACCCAGACACCCACCAGCACGGCCACAGCGACAGACCAGCCCACCCGGACGCCTACCAGCACCGAAGCCCCCTCACCCACCGTACAGTTGGTCGCCTTCGCCGGCGAACCGGCCACCATCACCCTGCCGCTGATGTCGATGCTGGCCGGAGAACGCGGTGTGATGGCGGCAGAGATCGATTGTGCGCTGTGGGAGTGCCAGGTTGTCGAAATCGTGATCCAGTTCGACCCTGAGGTGCTGCAAATTGAACAGATTGAAACTGGCCCCTTCTTTGGCGACAACGCCGTAACCCGCAGCAATCTGATCGACAACGCAGCCGGCATGATCCGGCTGGCAGCGGAAACAAGCAGCAAGCCGGACGAAAGCGCCGAATCTGTCCTGATGCGTCTCAACATTCAGGCACGCAGCCCCGGCGCATCGCAGCTTCGCATTACGCAGCTTGAGGTCACCAGCGCGGACGGCGAACCGCAGTATGTTCTTGGTGTCGATGGCGGCGTGATCGTCGCTGGCGTGGCCTCAACTGAAGAGCCAACCTGCCAGTACCGCGTTCAGGCCGGGGATACGCTCTCCGCCATCGCACTGGCAAACGGCGTCACCATCGACCAGATCAACGAACTCAACGAGATTCCTAACCGCAGCGTGATCCGCGTCGGCCAGGTGCTGACCATCCCGGCCAGCGAGTGCCGCGCCCCTGCCCCGGCCAGCTACGTCAATCGGAACAGCAGCGACATCATCGAAGTGCATGACTGCCGGTATCTTGGTGGGGATGTGTTCGAGTGGTACAGCGTTCGGCGGGATTATGACGCCAGCGGCAACCCCATCAGCGAGACCCGCGTCGGCGGCCCCTACAGCGGCGCATGGCGGCCCGGCTGCCCCGGCGCGCCTTCATCGAGCGGCGGCAGCACCAGCTCCGGCAGCCGCGGTTCGAGCAGTGGTGGCTCCATATCCGGCACTTCCGGCGGCAGCGGTGGTGAAACCGGTGGCGGACAACCAGCCGATGACGATGACGATGGCGGTGGTCTGCTCTGCCTGCTGGGCCTGTTATGCTGAGGTTGCGGGCGGTCAGGGGGACTGGCGACCCCTGACTGCTGCGATGCGGATTATGCGGGGAAAATGGATTTTACCGGCAGGCTGAAACCCGGCAGCACGCTGCCGCCATCCAGTGTATCCTCAACGGTTAAGGTTACCGGCGCTTGATCGGGCGCATACACCTCGATCTGCTTCCTGATGGGATCAACAACCCACACAGTCGTCCCTGCCCGCAGGTAGTTGACGATCTTGATACGCAGGCTGGCCGGGTCATCGGTGGGCGACAGCACTTCAACTGCCAGATCAGGCGGGTTGGGATTCCAGGCTTCGTGCGATGGTTCCGGCTGGCGGGCAAACGAAATAAAGGCCACATCGGGGATATAACGCTCGCCCGATACAATGTAACCGCCGTCTGCGCCGGTCACACGTCCGAGCTTTTTCGCTTTGACATACGTCCGCACTTCACCCAGAATTTCTGCCGCCACTTCCGATGAGTAGCTGTTCGATACCACCTCGACGATTTCCCCTCCGATGAACTCCAGCCGTTTGTCCCGGTTTTCTGGCAGGCTGGCGATGTGTTCAAATTCGTCAGCACTCAAACGTTCGCGCGCAACCATAAGACACCCCTGCACTATTTCGATCATTCTACCATGACTCAAGCCGTCGGCGGGGTTTTAGACTGCTGCCACCTTTACCGGCACAGGCGGTCTGCCACGTGGATGCAGCCGGCCCATCAGCGTATCGACGGCAGCTTGCAGCAGGGGGGCGCTGTCGCCAAAGGTGAAGATCATGGTGTTGGCCCCCGGCAGGGTATCGGCATCATACGGATCGGCCAGACACATCAGAATCACCTTGTTTGCCAGCCACATCAGTTCGCGGGCAAAGGCGCGATCATCAGGCCACAGATGCGCGTTGCGAGTCGCCAGCACGAGCACATCGACCTCGCGGGCCAGACGCCGTGCCGCTGACGCAATCTCGCCGGTAAGCCCTTTCGATGGCAGGCTGACCACTTCGATTTCGGGTGCTTCGGCCCGCAGCAGCTTCGCCAGCGCCGATGAATCGCCGTTTTCCAGCGCCGGGGTATCCATAAAGGAACTAAACTCCACCAACCCGACCCGCTGGCCGGCCCGATGTTTCAAGGGAAAGATGGTGCTGTCCGGCTGGTAGAGCGCAACCGCAGCTTCGGCGGCCCGGCGCATCACCGCCAGATGTTCCGGGCTGCGGATCACCGTCAGCGGGGGACGTGGTTCTGCCGGGAATCGCTCGATTAGCCGGTCAATGCGGCGATTCGCTTCGTCAATCTGCTCTTCCGGCAGCCGGCCCGATTTCACCGCCTCGACCAGCGCGTCAAACGCCGCCTGCTGGTAAGCCTGTGTATGCGAGAAGAAGATCACATCTTCGCCGGCCAGGGCGGCCAGCACAGCCGATTCCGCCGGCCCGTAATGCTGCGCGATGGCGTTCATCTCCATGCAATCAGTACAGGCCAGGCCATCAAACCCGATTTCTTCCCGCAGCAGCCCGCGCACCACACGCGGCGACAGCGAGGACGGATGTTCGGCATCGAGGTCTTCAAACTTGACGTGGCTGACCATCACCGCCTCAACACCGGATTCGACAGCCGCCCGGAAGGGCACAAGGTCATGCTGCCACAGGTAATCCAGCGGCCCGCGCACAATCGCCAGCCGCACATGCGTGTCGATAGGCGTGTTGCCATGACCGGGGAAATGTTTGGCGGTTGCGGCGACCCCGGCATTCTGGAAACCGCGTATCTCGGCCAGCGCCAGATCGCGCACCTGCGGTGTGACATTACCCAGCGCCCGCGTGCCGATAGCGGCGTTATCCGGGTTGTGAGCAATATCGACCACCGGGGCCAGCACCCAGGTAATCCCCAGCGCCCGCAGTTCAGTTGCCATTACAGCGGAAACCTGCTCCGCCAGCGCTTCGGAACCGGCAGCGCCCAGCGCCATCGCGCCGGGGCTTTCGGTAAAGTGCTTGTGCAGCCGCACGACCCGTCCGCCTTCCTGGTCAATGGATACCAGAATAGGTCGCGGTGCGGCTTCGCGGCAGGTCTGCACCAGTTTCGCCACCTGCTCCGGGGTGTCCAGATTGCGGCGGAACAGCACCACACCGCCGATCTGTCCGCGCGCCAGCCAGTCGAATACATAATCCGGCGGTTCGAGTCCATCGAAGCCGATATGAAGCATCCGGCCAACTTTTTCTTCGATTGTGAGCGTCATAATTACCTTCTGAGACGTTGAATTAACCCCAGCACTATAAATATCAAGTATAATGCCCACAGGCTCATCATGGTATTAAGTCATAGGAAAGCAATGGCCGAATCTCACCTCCAACAGGAAATTCTCGAACAGCCGGATACGCTGCAACGGCTGATCGCTGCGGAAAAAGCCAGCATCCATGATCTGGCCCGGCTGATTCGCGATTATAACCCGCGTTATGTCATGCTGGCAGCGCGTGGCAGCTCGGATAACGCTGCCCGGTACGGCCAGTATCTTTTTGGCGCGGTGAACCAGATGCCGGTGGCGCTGGCGGCCCCTTCGCTGTATACGCTCTACGAACGCCCGCCGCGCATGGATGGCGCGCTGGTGATTGCCATTTCACAGTCTGGCCAGTCACCCGATATTGTGACCGTTGTGGAAGAAGGACGCAAACAGGGCGCGCTGACGGTGGCTGTCGTCAATGACGCGGAGTCGCCGCTGGCCCGGTCGGCTGAACACACCATCGAACTGCACGCCGGCATGGAACGCAGCGTGGCGGCCACCAAGACCTACACCGCCTCGCTGGTCGCTATCGCCATGCTGAGTGCCGCCATCGCCCAGAATGAAGAATGTCTGCGCGCCATCGAAACCGTGCCGGATCGAATCGCGCAGGTGACCGCGCAGTCGGACAGCATCCTCCGCGCCAGCGAACGCTACCGCTATATGAATGCCTGCGTCGTCGTCAGCCGGGGTTACAACTACGCCACCGCCTACGAAATCGCGCTCAAGCTCAAGGAACTGACCTACATCCTGGCCGAACCATATTCGACAGCCGACTTTCAGCATGGGCCGGTGGCGCTGGTGGCAGAGGGTTTCCCGGTGCTGGCAATCGTCCCCGAAGGACGGCTGGTCGAGGAACTGACCGACTTTCTGGCCGAACTCCGGCAGCGCGGCGCAGAACTGCTGATGATTTCCGCCCACGAACCGGCGCTCAGGCTGGCACAGACTGCCCTGCCCCTGCCCGCTGGCATCCCGGAATGGCTGTCGCCGGTAGTAGCGGTGGTGCCGGGGCAGTTATTCGCCCTCGGCCTGACGCTCGCCAAAGGTTACGACATCGATCAGCCGCGCGGAATCCGCAAAGTCACCCTGACAGAGTAAATAGCGACGAACTGCCTGCGCCGGGGCCAGCCAGATGAGCATCACACCGGCACAGCCAGCCCCATGCGCTCGTACTGCTCTGCCGGGGCATCATTGGCCTGCATCAGTTGAATCATCATCTGCTTCAGCCGCGCTTCGACTGCCGGATCGTGCAGGGGATGTTCCTGCTGTGGATCGTTTTCCACATCGAACAGCAGCGTCTCGAACCCGTGCGCGCCGCCCCAGCTTTCAGCCGGAATCTTCAGCACCGGGCAGCCTTTGGTGAAGCTGAATGGTTCGACCAGTTCGGCCTGCCGCAACTGCTCGACCTTGAATCGCTCGCGCAGATGGGTCGGCATCAGGGTGTAATTGTTCAGCGGGGTGTTATCCGGGCTGGCCGGGGCCAGCATATAGACATAACGGCCATCGGTGATATTGATATGCCCGCCGTGCTGGCCGAACAGCGCCGCTTCCCGCACCGGCTGATTACGCGCAATCGCATCGCGCAGGGGCACGCCCTGCATATCCGGCGGCAGCGCCACACCAAAAAATTCGAGCAGGGTCGCCGGCAGGTCGATCATCTGCACCAGCGCGTCGCAGCGTTCGCCCTGCCGTCTGCTGCGCGGGTCCCAGATAAACAGCGGCGTATGCGCAATTTCCTCATAAAACGGCGGCAGATTCTTGGCCCACCAGTCGTGTTCGCTCAACATAAAGCCATGATCGGTGCAGACGATCAGCAGGGTGTCATCCCACAGGTTGTACTCATCCATCAGATCAAGCACTTTGCCCATGTAATGATCGCACATGCTGAGAAGCGCGGCGTACTGGTAGCGCAGGTGCTGAATCTGCTCCGGCGTTTCCTCAACACGTCTGTAATCCGGCCAGTCGAAATGCGGCCCGTTGTATTCGTGCGGGTAGAGGTCCTTGTAGTGCTGCTGGGTGAAAAACGGTTCGTGCGGGTCGAAGGTCTCAATCTGCAAAAACCAGTTGTCCTCGCTGTGATTGGTGCGAATAAATTCTTCACCGGCGGCGAAGGTTTTAGCCTGCGGCTGGTCGGCTTCTGTCTGCATGTACATCCGGTTCACCCAGTCCTGACGCCACAGCGGGCTGCCCCCCCGCCGGGACAACGATGGGGGAATCTCCGGGTCCTTGACGTGGCCTTTCCAGGGGTCGCCTTCCTGCCCGCGCGAAAACTCCCACGATGTATAGCGGGTATGATACGTCTCGCCGCCATCCTCAAAGTAATGCTGATGGTCGGTGACGAGGTGCGTGTAGACCCCGTTTTCCCGCAGAATCTCCGGCATTGAATCGTCGAATGGTTCGATTGGCCCCCAGCGCCGGTGCAGGAAATTGTAGCGCCCGGTGTGGAGTTCGCGCCGGGCGGGCATACAGGGCATACTGCCAACGTAACATTTGTCGAAGATCACGCTGCGTTCGGCCAGCCGGGCGAAGTTGGGCGCGTGCGTCCAATCGCAGCCATACGGCGGCAGCATATGCCGGTTGAGCGTATCGAACATGACCATGATGGCTTTCATCAGACAACCCCTCGATTTCAGAATTTTGGGGACAATTGTACCCGCACAGGGCAATACCGCCAGCAGCCGGCTGCCGAGCGCCTCGCAGCCTGTCCTCAGCGCCATAAAATGACCCACGTTCCGCCTTCGGACTCAGTTGTTTCGGGTCACGTTTCAGGGTAGTATCGCAGGTTGCGCCACATCCAAACCTGGCGCAGACCTTCGACACCATGCGCTACAGGAAGCGATCATCATGACGATTGAAGCCTTACCCCTGTCCAATGTCGATATTCAGGGTGGCTTCTGGGGCCAGTACCAGAAGCTCATCCACGAAGCTACCCTGCCAGCCGTACACGAACAGCTTGAAATACGCGGCACGATGGAGGCGCTAAAGCTCAATTGGAAGCCGGGGATGCCCAACAAGCCACACATCTACTGGGAGTCTGATCTGGCGAAATGGATCGAAGCCGCCAGCTATGTGCTTGCCAAACAGCCGGACCCCGCGCTGGAACAGCAGGTCGATGAGGCGATTGCCCTGCTGGCCGGGGCACAGCAGCCGGACGGTTATCTCAACGCCTATTACACGGTGGTCGAACCGGATAAACGCTGGAGCAACCTGCGCGACCAGCATGAATTGTACTGCGCCGGCCATCTGATCGAGGCGGCTGTTGCCCACTACGAAGCCACCGGCAAGGACAGTCTGCTGAACGTGATGCTGCGCTATGCGGATTATATCGACCAGGTTTTTGGCCCCGGCGAGAATCAGATGCACGGGTATCCGGGTCATGAGGAAATCGAGCTGGCGCTGATGCGGCTGCATCGCCTGACCGGGGATGAACGCTATTTCAAACTCAGCCAGTACTTCATCGAGCAGCGCGGCCAGCAGCCGCACTATTACGATCAGGAAGCGCGGGCGCGCGGCGAGGACCCGGCCAGTTTCCGGCACGGGACGTACGAGTACAACCAGTCGCACCGGCCAATCCGCGAGCATACAGAAGCAGTCGGCCACGCTGTACGGGCCACCTATCTGTACGCCGGCGCGACTGATCTGGCGCTGGCAACGGGCGACGAAACTCTGGCGCAGGCGCTGCGGCGGGTCGCGGATAATCTGGTACAGCGGCGCATGTATGTGACGGGCGGCATCGGCTCTGCGCGGGCCAACGAAGGCTTTACCTTCGATTACGACTTACCCAACGACACGGGTTATGCCGAAACCTGCGCGGCGATTGGCCTGTTTTTCTGGATGCACCGGATGCTGCGTCTCGATGGCGACAGCCGTTACGCTGATGTTATGGAGCGCGCGCTCTATAACGGCATTCTGGCTGGCATCTCGCTCGATGGCAAAAGCTTCTTCTACGAGAACCTGCTGGCGGTAAAGCGCGGCACGGAGCGCACCCGCTTTAGCCCCTATCACCGGCAGTCGTGGTTTTCGGTCTCATGCTGTCCGCCGAATGTCAGCCGCCTGATCGCGTCCCTCGGCCAGTATCTGTATGCTCAGGGCGAGGCGGAGGTGATGGTGCATCATTACGCAGCCAGCAGTGCCCGCCTTGAGGTCGCCGGTCAGGCAGTGAGCCTGAGCCAGCAGACGAATTACCCCTGGGACGGCGAGATCAACCTGCGCATCGAACCACAGCAGCCGGCAGTGTTCACGGTCAGTCTGCGGCTGCCCGGCTGGTGTCGATCCTATGCGGTGACAATCAACGGCGAAGCGGCAGCACCGCCTGTCGAACGGGGTTATCTGCGCCTTGAGCGTAAGTGGCAGCCCGGCGATACAGTTCGGCTGCACCTCGATATGCCGGTGGAACGGGTCTACGCTCACCCGGAAGTTCGTGCCAACAAGGGCCGGACAGCCTTGCAGCGCGGGCCGGTCATCTACTGCCTCGAAGGGGTGGATAACGGCCCGGACCTCGATGCCATTGTGCTGCCGCGCAACGCCCCACTTGAGGCACACTTCGAGCCGGACCTGCTGGGCGGGGTGACGGTTATCGAGGGCGACGCGCTGCGCGAGTCCAGGCCGCCGGAAGTCGATCAGGATGAGGCGTATGTGTTCGTGCCGCCTGCCTGCCATCCGGTTCGCCTGCGCGCAATTCCGTATTATGCCTGGGACAACCGCGAATCCGGCGATATGCTGGTGTGGCTGCGCGACATCCCCGCAGGGTGAGCCAATGATTATCGAATGGAATGTCCATCTGTTCAGCCGGGATACAGCCCGCTATCCCTTTCATCCACAGGCGGCCTATATCCCGCCGGCAGAGCAGCTTTCAGCCGATCCGCTGGCCGATTATCTCGACAGGATGGATCAGCACGGTATCGATTACGCGGTTCTGGTTCACCCGGAACCCTATGGCGATGACCACCGCCTCGTGCTGGACAGCCTCCGGGCTGCCCCCGACCGCTTCTTCGGCACGAGCCTTTTCTACCCCAGAGACAGGGACGCCCCCAAAAAACTGGCCGCGCTGATCCAGCAGGAACCCCGGATCATTGCAACCCGTTTCCATGCGCATCGCGGGAAGGAATTGTATCTGGACAGCTTTCGCGAGCCGGGCGTGATCGCCCTGTGGGAAGCTGCGGCGCAGTCAGGTCTGATCGTCGAGCTGCATATCGGCCCTAATTATGCTGCTCAGGTGGTTGATCTCATCCGGGCTTTTCCGCAGTGTCCGGTCCTGATCGATCATCTGGCCGAGCCGCATCTGGGCAGCGCCGTCGAATATGAGGATGTGCTGGCGCTGGCTGCGTTTGACAACGTCTACATGAAACTGTCAGGACTCAATCATTTTGCTGCCGACGCGCCGCTGTATCTCAGCGCCAGCCCCCTCACCCGGCGGGTCGTGGATGCATTTGGGCCGGCGCGCCTGGTCTGGGGCAGCGGCACGCCGGACATTGTCGATGCGCACTGCCGCCATCTGTCTGCGGCTGACCGGTCGCAGGTGAAGGGGGGTAATCTGGCGCGGTTGCTGAAGCTGCCCCGGTAAACACTCCTCCTGTAACTATTGGCTGCTGAGTTCCTGCGCCTGACCGACGTTGGATCGGAGAACGGTCACGACGGCCATAGCGAAAAACAGCAGTATGGCGATGGCGTTAAGCAGACCGCCCTGCTGCCGCGCCGTGATGTTCAGCGCCAGATTGCCGTACATACGGTACACCAGCGCCACATGGAGCAGAAGCAGCGGAGCATAAAAAACGGGCGTGTAGTTCAGGCGCAGGCCAGACAGCGCGGGCAGGATGATCGGCATGTGGCCGAAGATCATCGAAAAGACAAACCCCAGCAGAAAAGCGTGCAGGATCACGGCGTAGTCCGGCCCGGCGTAGACAGCACCTTTCCAGATAGCGATCAGGCCGCCGAAACTCAGCCAGATATAACCCGCCAGCAAACAGGCAGCGATGTAACGCGGCAGCCCGCTTTGCAGGATGGTGCGGCGGGCGATGTCGTAACGCAGCAGCCACCCGGCCATCAGCACCGCGCCGACGCCCAGCACGCGGATGCCAGCATCCAGGTTGACTATCGTCAGCAGGACGCCTGCCAGATAAACGGCGACGGTCAGGGTCAGCAGGTACTCGCTGGTGCGGGTCAGGCGGCGCACCCGCGACAGTTCCAGTCGCTCACCAACAATCGTGAGGATCAGGAAAGCTGTCCACAGGTGAACCACCTGAAAGACCGGCTGACCGGCCAGCCAGAGACTATTGCCGATCAGCCAGCAAACCGCGCCCAACGCCATAATCACTATGTCACGCGTAGGATGCAGCCGCAGCATAAGCCCGAACAGGCTCACCAACCCCAGACTCCCCAGCGTCAGCAGCAGCCGGGCCAGCCGAACGTCGTGCAGCAGCAGCAGCGTGACCGCGCCCAGCGCATTGACGACCGGAACAGCGATGCTCCAGCGGTAGCGCGAAGCCAGCGCGACAGCCCGTTCCAGACAGAGTAGCGTTCCCAGAAACCCGCAGATCATCAGCGGGCCGTGCAGCATGATCCAGTTGCTGCTGAGCGAATCCATCTGCCAGCCGAGCCGGGCCAGCCCGGAACCTAAACCGGCCAGCAGGGCAACGGCAATAGCCAGCAGCAGTACAGCGCGAGGAAGGTATCGGGCGGTGTTCATAGACTATACCCTCACGCTGCGACAAACATCACGAGCAGCATAATCAGCGGAGTCCGGGCGTAAACGCTGTGCCTGAGCCGGGGCGGCATGTGAATCCATGCCCCGGCAGACAGTTCATAACGATCATCGCCCAGCGTGACGGTGGCTTCACCCTGTACGATCTGCAAAATCGCCGCCTGGCTGGAGGTATGCTCGGAAAGCTCCTGTCCGGCATCAAAGCCGAACAGGACGCCCTTTACCTGATCCCCCCGGTAAAAAGTGCGGCTGACGATGCTCTCTGTCGGTATCGCTTCGATCAGGCCCGCCAGGTTATCCACGAGGGTATAGGTGTCACTCATGCTCAGGCTCCATTGGTGACGCGGGTGATGCGCACTCGCCAGATTTCAGGGCCTTCTTCCAGATACTCCCACTCGAACAGATCAGGGCGTTCGTGCAGAAACTGGTAGTACAGCGGCTGCGGTGCATGGTCGTTGACCAGTTCAAAGGACTCGCCTGGTTGCAGGCTGTCGAACAGGTTGAAGATCATCGGGTGACGATCACGCGGTGGGATAGTCCGAACGTCAAGTTGTGTCATGATTTTACTCCTGATTTGGATAAAACTTACGATTTTTGCGAAGCCGCGTAGCCGCCAAGCGGTTTGACACGCGGCCACATCAACACAGCGAACAACGCCACCGCCCCCAGTATGAGCAGGCGTCCGGCGAATGACAGAGCATCCAACACGAACCACCCACCCAGACCGGTGGCGATGATGCCAGCATTGAGTAGAACGAAGCTCCACCAGCCCAGACGAACCCGGCCATAGCGCCCCTCACCGCTGAAGCGCGGCAGTATCCAGAAGGCGATGCCCATTACAAACTGCATCGTCCAGCCGAAAATCATCAATTCGATATGGGGGTTGAGCAGCTTCCACGTCCACACATAAATGGGGACACCCTTATGATGCAGAAGCAGCGACCCAAACAGAAACCCGATTCCCATGTGGATCAACGACGCACGCACCAGCCAGACACTCAGTTTGGGCATGATTACCGCTCCTTGATCCGTCCCCAGGTGTTAAGGATAAACCCCCACCCCGCCAGCAGCAGAAACAGAGAGGCCACGGCCAGCGTCCAGCCTAAGCCAGCCTGCGGCGCGAGGACGACAGCCGGTTCGCCAATGGTGCGCAGGATCATCCCGACGTTGAGCAAAATCAGCACGGCCCAGCCGAGCCATTCCCTGCCGCGCGGTTGTTCCTTGGTGTATTTGGGGAACATCCAGTAACCCACACCCATGATGACCTGAGTCACCCAGCCGATGAACAGAAAGTGCAGATACACCGGGCGCAGCACCTGCAAGCTGGGCGACCAGCCCATAACCGGCTGCGCCAGCAGCACCGCCCCCATCGTCAGGCCGACGACGAAGTACAGCATTCCGATTTTGATAAACCAGCGTGATAGCGTTGGCATTCTCTACGCTCCGTGATTTGCATTCAGCGGCAGGCGAGACACCTCGAATCTCACCTGCCCCTTACTGATAATCGGCTAATGACCCGCAGTGTTCATCTCGCCCTCGCCGTAGAAGATGTCCGGGCTGTCTACGCCTTCGACGATCAGATAGCCCGCCAGACCGCGTTCCATGCGGCTGAGTGCATGATCGACGAGGACATAGTTCCCCGGCACATCGAGCGTGAACTCCACCATCGTCGCGCCGCCGGGCGGAACCAGCGCGGTCTGCACGTCGGTCAGCGGCGGTGAGGTGAAGGAGGCCTGATCGTAGACCCGATCGAAGATTTCACCGATGACATGGAACGACGAGGTTGCATTTGGGCCGCCGACGCCGAAGAAGATGCGAACAGTTTCGCCCACCTTAGCGCGCAGAGCATATTCATCCTGCGTCAGCGCGCCGGCCGCGCCATTGAACACGAAGTATTCGGCACGCTCATCGAGCATTTTCTGGTAGCTGAAATCCAGATGCCCGGCCGTTCCATAGGGCTGCACGGTGTAGAGTTCACCCTGCATGACATAGAACTCACGATCCACCGGCGGCAGACCCCCTTCAGGCTCCACCAGAATCAGGCCGTACATACCGCTGGTGATATGATGCGCGACGCTGGGCGTGGCGCAGTGGTAAACGTACAGGCCGGGATGGAGCGCCTGAAACGTGAATGAGGTGGTATCGCCGGGCAGCGTTTGAGTATACACCGCGCCGCCGCCGGGGCCGGTGACCGCGTGCAGATCAATCGAGTGCGGCAGTTGGCTGGATGTGTCGTTGTGCAACCACAGTTCCATCGTATCGCCTACCCGCATTCGCAGCATCGGCCCCGGCACAGTGCCATTAAATGTCATGTAATGATAGGTTGCTCCATCTGCCAGCACGCCATCCACCTCGACCGCCGTCAACTCAACGATTTGATGCTCCGGTGCGCGGTCACCCACAGGCGCTGGCAAATCGGCAGGGTGATGAACAATAGCAGCGGCATTCTCAACAGCCGGGCCAGCCGCCACATCGACGCTCTGCACCTGGGCGACGGCGATGTGATTCCCGGCATGCGCCTCAGCATCCGCGCTTTGGTCGCTGGCGACCGTGCCGACGACCCGCAGCAGGCCCTTCATGCCGATCTCGCGATGGCCGGGAATCGAGCAGTAGTAGTCAAAGCTGCCGGGCTGTGTGGCAACAAATTCTACGGTCACCGCTTGTTCAGCCGCTTGCAGGGGGCCGGTATCCACACCGAAGGCGTCAATCTTGAAGTCATGCAGCGTGGGGTCGCCGTTGATGATCGTGATGCGCACGGTATCGCCTGCATTGACCACCAGTTCCGGGTTCGCTACACCGTCAATATCACCACCGACGCCGACAAACGCCATCGGCGGGTTGCCGCCAAGCTGTGTCCGCAGGGTGAATTCAACAACATTGGTTCCTGCATCGGCAATCCTCACCGGCGCTGAGGTGGGGGTTTCCTGTGCGGCTGCGTCGTTCGGCACGAACTGAATTTGTACCGGCAGGACCGCTAAGATCAGCACGCTAAATCCAACCAGGATGGCAGCCACAAGATTAGGGTTTGGTGTTTTAGTCATCGGGTATTTCCTTGTCTGGTTCATCTTTTACGATGAGGTAGGGCAGTTCGATAGCGCCAACCTGACAGACGTTTTCGCAGGCGGCACAGTAAGTGCATAACTGAGGGTGGGTCAGCGTGGCCTTGCCCCCCTCCCAGCCCAATGCTCCGGTCGGGCAGACCGCAATACAATCGCCGCAGCCTGTGCAGGCGATCCGATCAATTAGGGGCATCCATTCTGAAGTCATAAGTCACCACCCTCGCAGGTTATTCGCGTCCGATCTGGCCGCCGGTTCGATCCGGCCTCATACTGTCGACAGCCTGCATGAAGCTGATGAAAACCAGCTCTTCGTCCAGTGCGCGCACAGTATGCGTTTCGCCAGGCTCAAAGATAAGCAGCGAATGAGGTCCATATTCCTGTTCCTGTCCGTCCGCCCCGGCAAACAAGCCGCGCCCTTTGACGACAACCACGTAGAATGGTGAGGCAGGAACCTGATGTTCCGCGATCTGCTGGCCCGGTTTGAGCATCCAGCGCAGGATTCGGCTGTGCTGATCGACCAGCAGGGGCTGGGCATAGGGCATGGGATCATGGAATTCGAGTTCTTCAAGCAGTTGTTTGGATTTCATTTGCGCGTTCCTTCCGCCAACTTCTGTCAAAGAGGTGCTGCTTTCTTTGCTGTCGGACACAGTTTCAGCTTAGAGGGAGGGGGCGAGTTTGGATTTAAGCTGGATTAAAAGCAGGCGGTAGGGTGATATACGTCACATGAAACATGTGACATATTTCAGTATGCTACAGCATGGCGATGGAGCGCAGAAGATTTTCGTTCACGATAACGATGCGATGCCGGTCAAATTGGATCGCGCCGATTTCTTCGAGCGAACGCAGCACATTGCTGATGGTCTGAGGGGTTGTATTGATGTGGGCAGCAATCGCGGTACGGGTCACACCGGGGCCGCTGAGGGAGGGGTCTTCGGCCTGTTTGAGCAGGAAACGCGCCAGCCGGACCATCACAGAATACAGCGCCAGGTCTTCGATCTGACCCACCAGGGAGCGGACGCGCATCGCCAGCAGGCGGATCACGTTCAGCGCCACCTGGGTGTTCTGCGTCAGCACATAGGTGAGAACAGCCGATGGCACCTGCCAGACGTGGGCTTCGGGACTCAGAGCAGCGGCATTGGCGGGGTTGCTGCCGCCATCCAGTGCAGCAATGTCGTTAAAGGTCCTGCCGGGTCCGCACAGATGCAGGATATGTTCGCCGCCTTCCGGGTTCAGCTTAAAGACTTTGACGTTTCCCTTTTCGACGATCCACAGCCCATCGGCTGGTTCGCCTTCCAAGAAAATCATCTCGCCCGCCGTGAAGGTGCGCATCAGACTGTTTTCTGCCACGTAGGCTAGTTCATCCTCGGCGATACCTTCAAAATAAAGGATCGAACGAATGTGATCCTTAACCGTGACCATCGTTCTCCACCGGTGTACGTCTGCTTGCGTTGGAACAGTGCCTCACGCACGCTGTCAGGAAGCTGCTGCACATTGGCCCTGCCCGGCTCGACCGGGCGTCGCGGTGGCCGCGAGTAGGCGCTCAGGATGGTCGCAATGGCCTCGCGGTATCGCTGCTGGTAGCTTTCAGGCTGGTGCGGGCCGTTGACTGGCTGCCGGACGTGGGGATCGGCCAGGCTGTTGATGGCCTGCTGCACCGTACCGGTATGATCGTGGGCACACCGGCTGATGTTGAAAAGCGCACCGTTGCGGCTGCCCTGCCGGGTATAACAACGATACCGGCTTACCAGGTCATGAGACGTAACAAAAGGCGGCAGGTAACGCGCAGCACGTCCTCACCGACGTAGCGATGGCTGTACCAATCGACGTAAGTGTAATCCAGTTCGAGGTCTTTGCCCAGCCCGACGCACTGCTTGAAGCTGCTCGGGCAACTTGACGAAGCGATTGATACCTACCGGCGCGCACATGAAAAGCTGGCAAAGCACGTGCGCGCTTCGTTCAGGGCAGGTTATCGTTGGACACTGCCAGAGCAAGACTAAATCAGGGGCTATCTGTCTGAGTGCCGGTTCAGTTGTGTGTTTGGAAGACCGCACAAACATTGCCACCATCAAGGTGTCGGTGCTCAAGTTTGTTCAAGATCGATTGTAGGTGGCTGTCGCGGCGTAATATTACGCGCGGGGTTTGAGAGGTGGTTTCCCGGCGGTTTTGGGGCTAAAACAGCTTATGACAATGCCCCTGGTTGTTAAAGAGATACGCTTTCAAACTAGCCGCCAGGAACAAGCCAAAGCCACCCACCAGAGTTATTCTTCCAGCAGTACCCGTACATTCAAATGCACAGTGGGATGAAAGGTCATTCGCGGATTCGCAGCGTCCAAAGATCATGGGCAATGATGTCATCGGCCTGTTCGACCATCTTTTCAAAATTATCGCGGTGGGGCAAGAAATATCTCCCAGAGAGTTTATCGGCTCTGCCACTCAACAATTTCAAAATAAGATCGGACACAATTTCAGGTGGATAATCTTTTTTCTCTTCAAAGATGTTACCGAAGTTGGGGCGCCACTTTTTACCACCCGGATCATTCAAAATGAAGCGGGTCATCTCTGTGAAAATTGCTGGCGGTGCTACAGCAAAAACCTTGATGCCATACTCCTCAACCTCTTTGGCTAACCCTTCTGTCAAACGCATCAGTCCGGTTTTAGAACTGGCGTAGCTTGTAGAATATGGATGAGGATCGAGTACACCGCCGGAACTAACCATATTGATGACATAACCTCTTTTACGTTCAACCATGCCTTTTACGACAACATGACTCACCAGAAAGCTTCCATAAAGATTAACCTTGATGTCCCGAAACCAACGCTCAGGGTCGCATTCCCAAACTGTGTCGACCACAGAAAATGTCCCCGCGTTGTTGATCAGAATATCCACAGGACCTAGTTCAGTCTCAATCCGCTCTCCCATAGCTTTGACCTGATTGAGATCAGTGATGTCGGTTTTTACGGGTAATACATGACCTCCCCGAGTTCTGAACTCTGCCGATGTTTCCTCGAGTTCATCTTCAAGAATATCAACTAAGGCGACCTTTGATCCTTGTTCAACTAGAGTTTGTGCGATGACTCGCCCTATACCACGAGCACTGCCCGTGACTAACGCAACCGTATTTTTAAGTATCACGGTATCATCCTTTTCCTAGAATTTGACCGCCCCACCGACAAAGCCTTCCACCACTTTTTCCCGGAAAATAAGATAGACAATGACAACCGGTATTGACGCAATAACCATACCAGCCATCATACCCGGAAAGTCGGTCATATATTCCCCTCTAAAAGTTCTCAACCACAGGGGAATCGTCTTATAAACCTCGCTGCGAATGAGCACAAGCGCAAAGGCAAACTCGTTCCAGTGGCCGAGAAAACCCAGGATAGAAACAGTTGCAATAATCGGACGGCATATGGGAAAGATCACACGCGCCATCAGCATGGGCAGACTGGCACCATCAATCACAGCTGCTTCGTCGATTTCAAGGGGTATCGCTCGAATGTAACTCTCGATTAAGAAGATGGCTGAGGATAATCCAAAGCCAACATAGGGCAAAAGTAGCGTAAATCGGGTATCAATCAGATTAATTGTCTTGAACTGAATAAAAATGGGTACCAGGAGCGCCGGAATAGGAAGCAAAAGCCCAAAGAGGAAAAACAGGTACAAAAAGTTGCGGCCCCTGAATCGAAATCGTGCCAGAAAGTAAGCGACTACAAATGCCAGTAATATGACAAGCGCCGTAGAGACAACACTGTTAAAAAAGCTGCTGAACAACGCCGGGAAAACAGTACCTTTGTTGAAAATCGCGATATAGTTATCCAGTCGAAAATCACCCGGCAAGGAAAAGATATTTTGGGCGAACTCAGCCCGGGTTTTCATTGAGTTATAAATTAGCCAGATGAACGGATAAATGGTTGTCAGCGCGAACAGGATCAAAAACCCGTTGATCATAAACCATGAGAGACGATCTCTGATTCCTCGGGTGGACAAAAATTCGGGGGAGAATTCGTGGACGAGAGATTTTCTTCCACTAAACATCACGATCTCCTTTCCTGAAAATCACGTTATCCATGAGAAAGACAGTCAGCATGATGAGGACAAAACTGAGCAAAATAATGATGACGGCAATAGCACTGCCAAATGTCAGTCGCAAGCGTCCGAAAGCCTGATCATAAGCATACTGTGCGACAACAGTAGAACTTAACCCGGGTCCACCACCCGTCATCACAAAGGGATGTTCGAAAATTTTCAACCCTCCCGATATCGCCAGAATGAGGGCCACTTTCCAGGTGTTCGCAAGCAGAGGTAGTGTAATGTAACGTGTCTTCTGGAAAACACTAGCACCGTCAATTTCAGCCGCTTCGAGTAATTCGACCGGAATACTTGACAACCCTGCCAAAAAAATCACCAGATATAAACCGATAAATTGCCAGATCAGTGGAAGCGTAACCGAGTAAATGACAATGTTCGGATCATCGAGCCACAGTTGAGTCCAAGATTCCAGACCAACGCTCCTCAAAAAAGAATTGAACAGTCCGTTTCGGACATCGTAAATGAGGACCCAGAGAAAACCTACCACCACAGGGGCAAGGATTACCGGGAAAAAAATCACGCTTCGGAGGAACTTCGGTGCGATGACCAATCGGCTATTCATCAACACAGCAATCACAAATGCAGTACCAATCTGGAAAATGATACTGAGGCCGATAATGATCAGGTTGTTGCGGAGAGAGAACCAGAAGTTGGAATCCCCAATAATCTCAACGTAGTTTTTCAGACCGACAAAGCGCAATTGAAAATTAAAGTCTGTATGTAAACTGTGCCAGATACCTCCAGCCAGCGGCACCAGTACCATGAATCCGTAAATAAGAATGCAAGGCCCGAGGTAAAGGACCAGCTTTCCAAAATTGGGCTTGAAGAAGGCGGAACTATGCATGGGACATTATCCTCAATCTACGCAGAGAGACTTTCAGCCACAGTTGTTCAAAGAAAGTCTCTCTGCTGCTTGGTCTGTTACTCTATAATCGACCTGTCCATTTCAGCTTGGAGTTCCTGAGCAACCTGCTCCGGTGTTTTCTGCCCAATCATCAATTCTTGCATGGTCTGGCCCAGGGTATCGAGGATGCCACGGGGCGTCCAGTTGGTAAAAATCGGGACAACTTCCCATTCCGTAGCTAGTTTTCGGTTGAGTTCAGTAGTGAGAGCTGGCAGTAGTGTCTCATCGAAATCGGTTACCACCTGTCCAGCCATCAGGCCAGCTTCGATGCGCTGACGACCATAGTCAATCGCGCTGAGCGTTTTGAGAAGTTCTACCGCGGCTTCCCGTTTAGCCCCCGAGACCTTCGAGTTAATTGCAATACCCCAACCCGCACCACCAGTGACCTGATTGGCGCTCCCTTTACCTGCTGTCAAGGGCGGCCATATCGCCAGATGGGTGTTGTCACGTATATCTTCAGGTGCCTCTTGAGCAACGGAGCCAATAGCCCAGTTGCCTTCGATAAACATGGCCGCTTCTCCGTTGTAGTAGAGGGTTCGCTGCTGTGCATTTGTTAAGCTATTAGCATCAACATTGAATGCACCTATATCAACCAGTTCTTTGAACGCTTCCACGGCATATACGAACTCTGGATCGGTAAATTTCGCGTCACCTGTCAACAGATTGTTGAACCAATCCAACCCGGTTGCACGGAAAATCATCGTCCCAAACAGGGGGTCAGCTACAACCCAACGCTCTTTGTTACCAAGTGCTATGGGGATATAGCCTGCATCGTTGAGTGTAGTAATCGCAGACTTAAAATCCTCCCAGGTGGTTGGAAACTCCTCAATACCAACTTCGTCGAAGATTGCTTGATTGTAGTAGATGAGATGAGTAACGATCATCTGTGTGGGTATTGCATAGATCGAATCGCCCCGCGTCCACTCCAACATCGCACCTGGATTCTGAGCGTTCAACCAATCTACATCAGCCGCGAAATCCGGGCCTAGATCCGCTAACAGGCCAGCCGCTTGTGTGCTGTCAATATTTGCCGCGAGGATCATAAACACATCAGGTAGCTCGCCCGAAGCAGCTTCTACATTAAATAGTGTAATGTACTCGTCATGGGTAGTTGTCTCTTGCCTCACTGAGACATTTGGATGTGCTGCTTCAAAGTCGGCAATCGCATTCCGAAAGAGGACAGCTCCGACGCTGTCATCTGATTGAAAATGCTGCATGGTGAGTTCAATTTGTTCCTGAGCTTGTGCAGCGAGTGGTATTATCAGACACAAAAGAAATAGGTAACAGAATAATTTGCGGGACATGCTATGCTCCTACAATCTGCTTTGAACGATAAATGGTCATAGATGAAAAATCGTTTTGTTCGCAGTTAACCTCCTTTGTTTGTTAAATCGCTGACTTCATGACCCATGAAGTTCATGAACGAGTGAATAGCGGTCACCCCGATAGTGGATACACACAAACACCACCGGCTTATCCAATTGTGAATAAGTGATTCGCTCTATATGGAGGATGGGGGCACGCGCCGGCAGTTCCAATAGATCGCTGAGTTCGTGCGTTGCCGTCTGTGCTGTCACGGTCTGCCACGCTTTTGCTAACCGAATGCTGTAATCGCGTTCCAGCACTTCCTGAAGTGAACTGACACTGAAGTCGTGTATCTCGATCAGTCCTGGACAGTAGCGATGTACTAGGCAAGCTTCTTCGACACACATCGGTTCTTTATCAGCTAACCGCAACCGTTTCAGATAGATCAGCTCTTCTCCAGGCTCGATCTGTAATTTATCCGCTATTGCTGTTGAAGCTAATACAACAGATGAGTCCAGAACTTTCGAACTTGGATTAAGACCACGCCGGCGCATATCTTCGCTGAAACCGATCAGCCGCCTTGCATCGGTTCGAATCAAGGAAGAAGTCACATAAGTTCCCTTCCCGCGCTGGCGACGGATAAGCTTTTCCTGGGCCAACAGGTCTGTAGCCTGTCGGAGGGTGGTTCGACTGACTCCATAGTATTGTGTGAGTTCAGGCTCGGCGGGTAACAGGTCATTCGGCTGCCATTCGCCATTTAGGATGCGTGTGCGCAACGACTCGTACAACTGATAATAGAGGGGGGTATTGCTGGTGCGATCAATACCGTTGGAGTGGATATATTTCTCGAGTTCTGATCGCGGCAGTAGAGCGGATTTCGTCATAAAAAGCATCTTCAAAAGTATAAAACTGCATTTGATCATAACATTATAACGTTATGATTTCAAGTAGTCAATCTAATCATGAGCTTCAATATGCCTGTCCTGCTCTCGATTTCTTTCTGCCTGATACAGTCCCGGATCAGCCACTTTGAGTAGCCGGTATAAAACAGATCGCTACAGATTAGTCGCACCCTGACCGGTATTGCTAAAAAAACGACCCTTGCTTGTGGTTTTGTGTTATTGACCTTCCAGCAGTACCCGAACATTCAAAATCACAAAGCTGAATTGATCCTACAAATGGCAGCCCTGAGAATGCCCTTGCAAAGGAACTCTCCAGAGCAGCAAGTTCGATCAGGATCGCAAGCGGATCGTCGAACTGCTCAGCTTCGGGGTTTTAATCCGCAAAAATTGCGTTGGAGCATCTGAAGTATGGTGATCCATCTAGTTTGCGGTATTATGTGGAAACACGAGCATTAATATCAGATGCTGAACAACTCAAAGCAAAACGCCTCTGAAATACAAGAGTTGGTCGTTGTCTCTTTTATGATTGATAAACAATGGCGATAGGGGTTTGTCGTGCTGAAAAAACTAATCGACACCAGGGAGCGCGATCGCAAGCTGTTCATGGAAGCGATCGAGAGTCATGAACGCGCTTGGGGAACAGAAACCTACAAAGGCAGACCTTCGCTTGAGCAGCTCTTAGCAGCTAAGGTGGTCACATTCTGGCATCCAATGGGTCCCGGCATTAAACCTACCGTGACGATTCATCGCAGCCTAAAGGAAATAAACGATTACGTCACGGCACTCGTACTTCATTCTGAAAAGAGTCTACCCGCAGTCCGGCTGGAAAAGGTATTTGTCAACAAATCTCAGCTAAAAATCAAGGCGATAGAAGTCAACTTTGAGCGTACCGACGGGTAACATCCCCGATTACACTTCCTCAACACATTCCAAAAGGGTACGGTGGCCTGCCCGGAATCGGTCTTCATCTCAAAATCAATGGTAAAGCGGCGACCACGTAATATTACGCTGCTGGCAACTGCACATCGCTGTACGAATTCGGGCAAAAAACGCTCCATTTCGGGCGAGGCTGGCGGGGACGTGGGATTGGCCTCTTCCCCCTCCCCTCTCTCCCGCCCCGGCACTCGTCTAGGTACAGTCTACCCTGACCTTGAACCCAGAAACCCCGGATATACCGGGGCCTGTAGCTGGGCAGGGAAATGTGAGCTTGGCTGCCTCTGCCACGAACGCGACCAGGCTCGAACCGATCATGCGTTATCAGCTTAGTACTTAGTCCGGCGATTCGGGCCGTTTGGCGGCTAAATGTTCATGTTGGGCTAAGGTAGCGAAGCTGCACTTCACCGCAGCTTCGGTAACTTTAGTGGCCGCTGCGCAGGATAGCAGGGTGATTCCGAGCCGTTTAATGTCAGCAAACCTGCCAGCCCTCCGAAGCAGCCTCAGCCCTTCAACGCACCGCCCATTAACCCCCGCATATAGTAGCGTTGCAGCAGCAGGAAGATGACCACGCAGGGGATGATGGTAATGGTCACACCAGCCTGCAAGGCACCCCAGTCGATTGCGCCGTAATAGCCGCTGCGGACGGTCACAAGCAGGATCGGCAGCGTAAACATACTTTCGCGGGTCATGAAGATCAAGGCGGCGAGAAACTCATTCCAGGCATTGAGGAAGGCGTAGATGCCGACGGTGATGATACCCGGACGCACAATGGTCAGCATCACCCGGTACAGCATCGTTAGCGACGAGCAGCCATCCAGCAGCGCCGCTTCCTCAATTTCGCGCGGGACGGTATCGAAGGTATTCCGCATGATGAACACACCGAACGGCAGTTGGAAGGTGATGTACACCAGTGCCAACCCAAACAAGGTGTTGTGCAGTTTCAGGTTGGTCAGGATGAGGAACAGCGGAATCAGGATCGACTGAAACGGGATCATCAGGGTCGCCAGAATCATGACGAACAACACATTTTTGCCACGGAATGAAAACCGTGAAAAACCAAAACCTGCCAGTGTGCTCAGAACAATCGTGCCGATGACGGTCATCACAGCAACGCCAACACTGTTGAACAGGTACTGCTGGACTCCCGCGCCGTAATCATTGAGTTTGAAATAATTGTCGAATGTCACCCGTGATGGAAGAAATGTCGGTGGTGAAGCAGACGCCTCGGCAGGAGGTTTCACTGAACTCATAAACGTCCAGGCGATGGGGAACAGAAACAAAAGCGCCAGCACCGTGCAGATCACATACAGCGCGCCTTTGGACAGCAGCATACCAGCGCGGTTTTGTGGGTTGGGAGTCGTGGTCGCAGCACTCATGATGGCCCCTTAGAATTCAGTCTCATCGCGCAGCAGGCGCAGTTGGATGACGCTCAAAATTGCCAGAATAACAAGCAGGACAATCGACAGGGCAGCCCCATAGCCCATCTTGAAATAGGTGAACGAATTGGTGTAAATCCAGTACACCACCGAAATGGTCGAGTTTTGCGGTCCACCCCGCGTCATGATAAAGAACTGATCAAAGCCAAGGTACGAGCCGATAACCGATAGAATCAACGCCAGCGCGAATGTCCGGCGCAGCAGCGGCAACATGATGTAGCGAATGCGCGCCAGATAGCCCGCACCATCGACCATCGCAGCATCGTACAACTCATCGGGAATGGCCTGCATTCCAGTCAGCAGAAGGATCATGGTAAAGCCCACGGTCTTCCAGACGACGGAAACGATGATGGCTGGCATGACATATTGTGGATCGGCCAGCCACACAATAGGCCGTTCGATGATCCCCAGTGAGAGCAGCAGGGCATTGAAAAGCCCAATGCGATCATTCAGCAGCCACACCCATAATAAACTGGATGTCCCCAGACCGATTACGACCGGTAGAAAATAGGCGGTGCGAAAGAAACCTACGCCGCGCAGGGGGAGATTGACAAGCTGGGCGAGGATAAACGCCAGAATAAAGATGATCGGTGTGATCAGCAGGGTGTAGCGAGTGGTAAACGCGAGGCTGTCCCAGAACTGCTGATCTGACAGCAACCGGCTGTAGTTTTCCAGGCCGGTGTAACTCCGCTCTCCGATCAGCGGCCAGTTGTGCAGCGACATGAACATGGTCATGATCAGCGGAATGATGAAAAAAATGATGGTAAAGATCGAGGCGGGCAGCACGAACAGCAAGCCGGTATATTGTTTTCTAAAACGCTGCCGGGCCATTTCTACCTTGCTGATACGGGGTTCAGAGGTAATCGCAGTCACAACATCACTTCCTCATAAATTCTAGTCATGCCGTCCTGGGATTAATTTTACCTGTTCACCAGGAAAATACCCGCAGGGGCACGATGTGCCGTGCCCCTGCTGTTTGGAAAAGGTTGCGCTGTCCCCTAACCCTCAGCCAGAATTTCGGTGAAGCGCTGGTGTGCGGTAGCAACTGCGCCGTCCACATCACCCTGGAACACCGCTGTCTGAATCATCTGGAGCCAGGGGCCATTGGGATCGTTGAAGATATTGTTATACACAAAGCTGTATGGCGTGCGGCCCAGCCCCATCGCTTCCGCGTTGACCGTCAGGCGGGGGTCTTCTTCAAAGTATTCGTTTTCCGCCAGATCAACGCGCACTGGAAGCTGACCCTGCGCTGCGTACAGATCAAGCTGTACCTCATCCGACAGTGCCCACTGGATAAACTCGAACGCGGCTTCGACATTTTGCGCGCCGGCAGGAATCGCAATCGAATCACCACCAGCGAAGGATGACCTGCCGCCGTCCTTGCCCGGCAGGAACGTCAGGCCAAAGTCGATTTCGGGGTGGTCGTTTTTGAGCACACTGATGGAGAACGCACCCGAACCGGCCATACCGATGTTGCCACCGAGGAAGGCGTTCAGAAATTCAGTGCCGGTATCGGCCTGTGCGCCGGGCGGGATCAATCCCTCTTCCCACATCTGACGGTAGAAATCCAACGCCTCGCGTACCACTGGATCGTCCGCGACGGTCGATTCCAGGCCATCCTCACTCAGTACGTCACCGCCGCTGGCCCAGATCAGTGGCAGATAAGTAAAGGCATTACAACCTGCACAACTTCCAGCGAAGTAGAACCCGTAGGTATCATCGCCAAGCGCCGTGATGGCCTGGGCGGCCTCATAGATTTCCTGCCAGGTGGTGGGCGGCTGTTCCGGGTCGAGGCCTGCCTGCTCGAACAGGCCCTTGTTGTACAGCAGCACCGAACCTTCTGCGGTGAACGGCAGCGCGTACAGGCCATCTTCATAGCGAGCCAGCCGGACATGGGACGGGCTGAGCTGCTCGAAGTAGTCCATGCTTTCGGCCAGTTCGGTGATGTCCGTCAACTGACCTGCCTTGGCGAATGCGGGCACATAAATCAGGTCGATGGGCAGCAGATCGGGGATTTCCCCGGCAGCGAAGCCTGTTGCTACACGAGTAACAAACTGATCGGATGGAATAATGGTCGGCTCAATCTGGTTAACATGAGTTTCGTTCCAGGCATCCACCAGCCGCCGGACAAAGGCTTCATTCGCCGAGCGCGACCAGAGTGTGAGCGTAACGCCTTCCTGAGCCATGATCGGCTGCACGAAGGTCGCTACCAGCATCAGTAAAACAAGCAGAAAGACAAAAGAACGTTTCATGGTGATCTCCTTAGGGCTGAATAATCTTTCGTTATTGCGGACAGGGCTGCATATCCTATCCGGTGTTGCCATCGTTTAACGCCGCCTGACAGGCCCGGATAATCTCCTCTTTATATTTCTCCAGCGTATCGTCAACAATGCCAAGCGAGCGAATGTGGCCGGGCGTGGGGGTAGGCATCGGTAAGTAAGTGAACCCGCGCTCATGCACCCCTGTACTTACTGGCCCCGGTGCGCCTTCCCGCAGATGGCCGAGTGCGCGGCTGTAGCGTGTCAGAAGCTGGGGAAAACGATAGCGATGATCCAGCGGTATCCAGCTCTGATTCACGGGCAGGATTGCCAGCAGCGCATCCCACCAGCCTTCACCGGCGATCAACAGGTTGGGGTGACGCTGGCGTAATTCGCCAATCAGCAGGCGGTAGCCTTCGTACAGGTTATGACGCGGATCATTGAACCAGCACGCTGACGTATCGAGGAAAACACCCGGCACATCATAGTCTCTGACTACCGCGCTAACCTGTTCCAGCAGATGCTGGCGGAAGGTTGGTTCACCGGGGTTGAGAAATACCTGATCGTCTTCGCCGAACCGGTCAGTATCCCAGTCCGGGAAATTGACCAGCTTCACGTAGCTGTTGGTACGGCTGCGAAATGCTGAGCGTTCCCAATCAGGATACACCTGCACATTGGTGCCGTGCATTCCAAACATTGGCATCAGATGCACGCCCAGTTCCTTCGCAGCGGCAACCAGCCGGCGGAAACCCGCATCGCCACCCATTGCCTCTCCGGGGCGATACCAGGGATAGGCATAATAATAGCGTCCTTCCCAACCGGGAAGGTAAGCCAGCACCTGATCGCCGGGGATATGCTGCGTTACCAGCCGGATCGCTTCGGCCATCTGATCGAAGGTGTTGAAGACATAACCCGTCCAGTGCTGGCCGTGTAAGTTAAGCACCAGCCGGATATGGCGCATCCAGTCCGGCACATCGGGCCGGGTTTCCCAGGGTTGCAGACCGAATGCCTGCTCAACAAACGCCAGATGCGCTTCAAAATCGTCCGCTACTTCTGACGCTGTTTGGCAAAGTTTGAGTCGCAGCGGCGGAGTTTGGATAGTGCTGCTCCAGCGAGTCGCATCTTCTTCAAATATTAGTTCGGCCACCGGTTTGCCATCGGCATAGGGTGGACGATGCACATACAGCCGCTTGGCCCGGACTTCGGGGTCACGGATGCTTACACAAACATGGGGTGTACCATCCGTTTGCCCGGCGCAGGCCCATGCAGTCAGCCACTCCGGCCAGGGATAACGCCAACGCAGCGGCTCGGTCAGGGGGGGGATAACAGTATGATCGACCGGTGAGGCCGCCTGCCACCAGCCCTGTGACAGCGCCGCATCGGGCAGACCCCACAGCATCAACTTGACGACCTTCAATGGCTCTGCGTGTTCAGCCTGCACCCGCCATGTCAGTGCGCCATCGGCTGAACGGGTCAACTGTGCCTCGACCCGGCCTGCCGCGCGCTGCTGCTGGCCGGCCCAGCTTAAGCCTTCGCAAACCAGCCGAAGCCCATCTTGCTGCGGGGTCACAGTCACCTTATCCGGGTCAAGGCCATAGAGGTTGCGTACTGTAAAAATCTGCAACCCCCAGCGGACGCCAGGCAGGCCCGGTATGTCATACAGCGGGTCTTTTGGGTCGAAACTCAAGTCATAAGGGGACAATCTCGTTTGCCTTTCGATTTATCCAGCGCCACACGACTGGCGCTTGACTAGCTTACAGGGAACACGATGGAATTCAGCTTCCTGCCTGTCATGCTGAATCGCTTTCAGCAGTATCTCGCCAGCCAGCGCCCCCATTTCGTAGAGCGGCAGCGCCACAGTCGTCAACGGTGGACGTTGGTGTGCTGAGAAATACCGATTATCGAAACCGACCACAGCCACATCATCGGGGACGTTCAGCCCCAATTCATGCAGCGCGTCCAGCGCCCCGGCAGCCAGGCTGTCGCTGGCACAGAAGATCGCATCCGGTGGTTGTGGCAGCGTCATCAATTCGTGTGTCATCTGGTAGCCGCTGCTGGCGTGCCATTTGCCAGCGCGTATCAGGGCCGGGTCGAATGTGAGGCCGTGTGTTTCCAGCGCATGGCGGTAACCACGCAGCCGCAGATGGGTGGCTTCGTAGTGCGGTGGCCCATTAATGAAAGCTATACGTTTTCGGCCTGCGTCGAGCAGATGCCGGGTTCCAAGCAGCCCACCGCCTTCGTCGTCGGGGACAATGCAGGGCGCGTTTATGTCCTTTGTGTACTGGTATAGATAGACAACGGGCATGTGGCCGATATCCAGCGCCGGCGCGCCGCGTTCGCGCACCCGGTAGCCGCTGAGCAAAATCACGCCGTCTACCTGTTTGGCAACCAGTGTTTCCAGATGCGCCTTTTCGCGTGCGCTATCACCGTAGCTGTTGCAGAGGAACACACTGAAACCCTGCGCGCTGGCGACTTCTTCGATCCCGCGCATCATGGACATGGTGAACACACCTTCCAGATCGTCGGTAATCAGCCCCAGAGTGGCGGTCTGGTTGATCTTGAGGCTGCGCGCGATCACGTTAGGGCGAAAATCGAGCTTGCGAACCGCGTTGTAAACACGCTGACGTGTCGCCTCACTGACATGGGGTGCATTATTAAGTACCTTGGATACCGTAGCGGGGGATACCTGCGCCAGTTGAGCGACATCACGGATTGTAACAGCGTTGGACAGCTTTTTTGGCTTCAAGGCAGTATTTTCTAAGGTGACAATATTCGTTTCGTAAATCGTTTTCTGACTGGATATTACTCCGAAAAACGGCAAAAATCAACTAATTCCGAAAACGGTTTATGAAGCCAGAGAGCTTCAGGTGGATCACCTCATCTATAACCAACCCTTTACCCATGTTGCGGTGGGTTGAGTTTCCTGAATAGGTGTTTCCCGGCGGCTGGGGGAAGCGCCGGATGTGCCGTGATGAGCAGTTCGCCCTACCCTGCCCTTCAGAAGTTTCAGTGCCTGATTGTAAATGCTTGCCCTGGCTGAACCCCGGCCAGCCGCAGACCTTCGATGACGCGCACGGTGTACGTCTGCTTGCATTGGAACAGCGCCTCACGCACGCTGTTGGGAAGCTGCTGCACATTGGCCCTGCCCGGCTCGACCGGGTGTCGTGGTAGCCGCGAGTAGGCGCTCAGGAAGGTACGCCGCGATGACTTCGAGAGCTTCGTCGAGGTTGTCGATTTTGTGGTGCAGAGCGTATCTTTTCTACTCCTTGACGGCGGCGATGTGCTGCCCGGTTTCAAGCTACCCGTGCGTGAGATCCGAGCTGAATTGTCACAGCTTCAGGCGGTAGTGGATGAGTATTTGCC
>Ga0079224_100001177_pt1 | contig 29214 bp, 27 predicted proteins | sample Stecom2015_FD_80414 | JGI IMG/M metagenome (GOLD analysis project Ga0079224, IMG submission 80414) | Agricultural soil microbial communities from Utah to study Nitrogen management - Steer compost 2015 | ecosystem: Environmental > Terrestrial > Soil > Agricultural land | place: USA: Utah... | reverse complement strand
GCAGTTCGACCACCTGGTGGCGCTCGACGTCGCCGACCTGGCGCGCAGCGCCGATCGCTGCCTACCGGAGGCCGCCCGGGTGCTGCGTGCCGGTGGCCGGCTGTGGTGGGCGATGCACGACCCGCCTGGCGCGACCGGCCGCCCCCGGGGCACCGACGCGCTCGTCGAGGCGCTCCCCCGCCACGGCTTCGAGGTGCAGCGGGCGGCGGGCGTGACGCTCGACGACGGCACCCGGATGGCCCTCGTCGTCGCTCGCCGACCCTGATCGCGCTCGCCGGTGGCGGGCCTACGATCCCCCCATGGCTGACCTGACCCTGTGGCACAACCCGCGCTGCTCGAAGAGCCGAGGCGCGAAGGAGATCCTCGAGGAGGCCGGCGTGGACTTCGAGGAGCGCCGCTACCTCGACGACCCGCCCACGGCGGAGGAGCTCGACCGGGTGCTGACCGCGCTGGGCAAGGAGCCGTGGGAGGTCGCCCGCACCGGCGAAGCCGTCGCCAAGGAGCTGAACCTGAAGGAGCTGCCGCACGAGCGGGACCGCTGGATCGAGGTCATGGTGGCCAACCCGGTCCTCATCGAGCGCCCGATCCTCGTCCGCGCCGACGGCCGAGCCGTGCTCGGCCGCCCACCCGAGAACGTCCGGGAGCTGCTCTGAACCCGAGGCAATGCGTCCCGCCACGACGCAGTTGAGGCGATGCGTCCCGCATGTGGGACGCATCGCCTCGAGAGCCCGAGGGTGGGACGCATTGCCTCGCCCCGGGGTGGGGTCAGAAGTAGATCGTGGCCTTGGCCCGGGCCTCGACGACGTCGAGGTCGTCGGTCCACACGCCGGCGGAGAGGTACTTCCAGCCGCCGTCGCACACGATCATCACGATGGTGCCCTCGTCGATCAGGCTGGCGGCCTTCACCGCGCCGGCCAGGATCGCCCCGGAGGAGATGCCGGCGAACACGCCGACCTCGGTGAGGCGCCGTACCCACTCGATCGACTCGCGGGGCCGCACGATCAGCCGGCGGGAGAGGATCTCGTAGCCGTCGTTGTCGAGGAAGACCGGCGGGATGAAGCCCTCGTCGATGTTCTTCAGGCCGTCGACCATCTCCCCGGCGGGCGGCTCGATGGCCCAGACCTCGATGTCGGGGTTCTGCTCCTTCAGGAACCGCCCGACGCCCATGAGCGTGCCGGAGGTGCCGAGCCCCGCGATGAAGTGGGTGATCTCGGGGACGTCCCGCCAGATCTCCGGGCCGGTGCCCTCGTAGTGGGCCTTCGGGTTCGACGAGTTGCCGTACTGGAAGGGGAACCACCAGTCCGGGTGCTCCTCGGCCATCTGCATGGCCCGGCGCATCGCCCCGTTCGACCCCTCCGCGCCGGGGCTGTCGATGATCTCGGCGCCCCAGGAGGCGAGGAGCTGCTTGCGCTCGGTGGACACGTTGTCGGGGAGCACCACCTTGAGGTGGTAGCCCCGCATCTTCGAGATCATCGCCAAGGCGATGCCCGTGTTGCCCGAGGACGACTCGAGGATGACCTGACCCGAGCCGGGGGTGAGGATCCCCTCCTTCTCGGCGTCGATGATCATCTGCTTGGCGGCGCGATCCTTCACCGAGCCGCCCGGGTTCTGCCCCTCGAGCTTGCCGAGGATGCGCACCCGGGGGTTCGGGCTGAGCTTCGAGATGTCGACGATCGGCGTGTCACCGATCAGGTCGAGCGCTGATTCATACACAGCCACGGGACGCTCCGGGAGCAAAGTCGACTCTGACAGTCGGATTTTACCGTCGGGTGGTGGACGATCGCACCTGCCGCGTCACTCGACGACGGCGACCGGCTCCTCCGCGATCTCCCCGTCCACGATCCGGAAGGACCGCAGGGTGGGCTCCTCGGCCCGCAGCGACACGATCACGTAGTGCCAGCCCGGGTCCGGGGCCTGCGCGACGTCGGTGGGCGACGGGTACGCCTCGGTGTGGGTGTGGGAGTGCATCACCCCGATGATCTCGAGGCCTCGCTCGTCGGCATCCCGGTCGGCCCGGAGGTGGTCGCGGGGATCGATCGTGTACACCTTGCTCGACGCCGCCGCGTTGCGGCAGGGGTAGAAGACCTCGCAGCGACCGGTGCCGGGCGGGCCGGCGAGCAGGCCGCACGCCTCGTCGGGCAGGCCGTCGTAGGCGTGGCCGATCATCTCTGCCCAGGTGCGTCGGGTGAGGTGCAGCACGGCCGGGACCATACCGGTCGGGCGACCCGTCCCTGCGCCGGTAGCCTGACCGACCCCATGGCTGCTTCCGGCAAGAAGGGCACGGCCAAGGGATCGCCCGGCAACCGGGTGGTCGCCACCAACCGCCAGGCCCGCCGCAACTACGAGATCCTCGACACGCTCGAGGCCGGCATCGTCCTGCGCGGCTCCGAGGTGAAGTCGATCCGGGACGGCCAGGTGCAGATCGGCGACGCCTTCGCCCGCATCGACGACCGAGGCGAGGTGTGGCTCCACAACCTGACGATCGCCGTGTACGCCTACTCCCAGGCGCACACCGGCCACGACGAGACCCGCAAGCGCAAGCTCCTCCTCAACCGACACGAGATCGAGCGGTGGCGGGCCCGCGTGGAGGCCGAGCACCTGTCGCTCGTGCCGCTGTCGGTGTACTTCAAGGACGGTCGGGCGAAGGTGGAGCTGGCGCTGGCGCGGGGCCGAAAGTCCTACGACAAGCGCCAGGCGATCGCCGAGCGCGACGCCCAGCGCGACGTGGCCCGCGAGCTGGCCCGCCGCGGCCGCCACGACTGACCCGGCGGGAATGGCGGGCCGCGTCCGGGGGTTGGAACGGTAGGATCACCCATCCCCCGCACCGCGGGGGCGTTCCTTGACACACCCTTCACGGGGCTGATCGGTTTCGACGTCGTGACTGCTCGGCGAACCGTGCGACCGGAGTTGCTCAGACTCCTTAAACGGGGCACCCAAAACAACTGCCGACAACGAGCAGTTCGCCTTCGCCGCCTAGTCCTAGCTAGGTGCGCAAGGCTTTCGTGACCGGAGACGGCACACGGGGCCAGGCCACTGCAGCCCGGCAACAGAAGCAGTGGCGGACGGCAGGGAGAGACCGCTGACGGCGGGAAAGACCGCTGGCACCAGGGAAAGACCTGGCGGCGAGCACCTTCGCGTGCTCCACCGACCCGGCGGTGCGCCAGCCGACGTGGCGCGTTCTCGGGAATGGTCGTAGCGCGGACGTCGACCGCTCGACGGACGAGGGTTCGATTCCCTCCAGCTCCACCACCACCCGACCGACGGTGGCCAGCCACCGCCGGTCCATCGTTCGACGAGGCCGCCCCCACGGGCAGCCTCGTCGCGCGTCTGGCTCGTGGCGGCTCGCCGGCGGGCCGCCTGCCGGGCGCGGCCGCCTTGCCTAGTGTCCGGGCATGACGAGCGGGATGCGCTACGAGGTGGACGGGCACGTCGGGATCATCACCCTGGACCGGCCGGAGGCCCGCAACGCCCTCACCTGGGAGCTCTACGAGGCCCTGGAGCGCACGGTGCGCGAGGCCGAGGTCCGCTGCCTCGTCATCACCGGCGCGGATCCGGCCTTCTGCGCCGGCGACGACGTGAAGCAGATCCTCAGTCGGTCCGACGAGATCCCCGAGCGGTCCGACCGGGCCCCGGCGCTGACCCCCGCGGCGGACGCGCTCCTGCACACCGACGTCCCGATCGTCGCCGCGGTCAACGGCGTGGCCGTCGGCTGGGGGATGGAGCTGGCGCTCATGGCCGACATCCGGGTGGCCTCCGAGCGGGCTCGCTTCGGCGAGCTGTTCGTGAAGCGAGGCCTCGTGTCCGATGTGCCGGGGATCGGGCGGCTGGCCCAGCTCGTCGGTCGCGAGGCGGCAGCCGAGCTCCTGTTCACCGGCCGGATCGTCGACGCGGAGGAGGCGCTGCGCCTGCGGCTCGTGTCCCGGGTGGTCCCCCACGACGAGCTGCTGGCGACCGCGCTCGACCTGGCGGGGCAGATCGCGGCGAACCCGCCGCTGGCCGTCGCCCGGCTGAAGGAGAGCCTGCGCCGCGCCGTCGACCCCGACTGGCGCGACCTCGGAGCCTGGGTGACCGCGACGCTCCTCGAGCTGTTCCGGACCGAGGACCACCGCGAGAGCGTGGCCGCCTTCCTCGAGAAGCGCGACCCGGTGTACCGGGGACGCTGAGCCTCAGTGACCGGGCCAGGCCACCTGCTGCCGCCCTGATCGCTTGGCGACGTAGAGCGCGGCGTCGGCCCGGCGCACGAGGTCCTCGACGGTCTCGTCCCCGGCCTCGGTGACCGCCACCCCGATGCTGGAGCGGATCGGGATCGCCGTGCCGTCCTCGAGCGTGACCTGCGCGCGATTGATCGCCTCGAGCAGCCGCTCGGCCGCGGCCCGCACTTGCGCCTCGCCGGCGGCGCCCACCGGGACCGGACCGGCCACGAGGTACTCGTCGCCGCCGAGGCGGGCCACGATGTCGCCCTTGCGGGTCGTCGCGGCGAGCACCTCCGCGGCACGGCAGATGACCTCGTCCCCAGCGGCGTGGCCGTAGGTGTCGTTGACCGCCTTCAACCGGTCGAGGTCCACGTAGAGCACCATGAGCGCCACCCCGTTTCGACGCACCCGAGCCAGGTCCCGCTCCAGCGCCTCGAAGGCGGCCCGGCGGTTGAGGAGCCCGGTGAGGCCATCGTGGGTGGCGAGCTCCAGCAGCTCGAGGCGGCGCTGCTCCGCCTCGCTGATGGACTCCCGGAGCCGATCGAGCGTGTCCTGCAGGGCTTGGCCGGTCCGGCCGGGCAGGGGCTCGGCCAGCACCGGGGAGTCCGGCGCCTCGGCGAGGGCCACCGCGTGGCGCTCGACCGCCTCGAGCGTGGCGGCCATGTCGTTGAACGCCACGACGGTGGCGGCCAGCTCTCGTGAGCCCTGCGGCACGAGCCTCGGCAGGTCGAACTGGCCGGCCTCCACCTGCCGGGCGGCCCGCTCGAGGTCGGCGGCGGCGCGGCGCAGGGCACGGCCGACGACGAGGATGGTGGCCACCGCCAGCACCACCGCTGCTGACGTGACCCCGATCCAGGTGCGCACGATGCGGTTGTCGGCGGCCACGGCGGCGGCGGCGGACTCCTCGAGGTCCTCGGCGGCCGCCTGGAGCACGTCGATGGTCCGGGTGGCCCAGGCCAGCCCGTCGGTGAGCACCTCCACCACCCCCTCGGGCTCCAGCTGAGGGGTGGCCGCCCGTCCCTGCCCGATCTGGACGGCGAGCGCCATCAGCTCGTCCAGGCGGACGACCCGCGGGTCTCGCTGCCGGGCCTCCCAGGCTGCCTGGGCGCGAGGCCCGAAGGTGATCGCGGCGCGAGCGAAGGCGTCCTCAGAGCGGGCGGTGGCTGCGATCAGCCCGGCAAGGTCGTCGACGAGCTCGTTGGGGTCAGAGCCCCCGGTGATCGACAGGGCGTGCCCCACCCGCAGGCTGCTGTGGCTGACGGCCTCGACGGTGTTGCGCAGCGCCCGGAGCCGGTCTCGGGAGCGCTGCGACATCGGGCGCTGGTTGGCGGCCTCCTCGATCCGGTGGTCGATGTCGCCGATCTCGGCGTCGACGAGCTGCTCGAGCTCCGCGTAGGCGTCGTCGAGCCGGGCCAGGTCGACGGTGCCCGCGTCCACGTCGGCGCGCAGCTGGTGCAGCGCCTCCCCGCGCTCGGCGAAGCCGGGCACGGAGCGACGCGCCAGCGCGGCGTCGAGCCGCTCCCGAGCGGCGACGAGGGCGTCCCCGTAGGTCGCTCCCTCGTCGCCGCCGTCCAGCTCGACGTCCGCCGCCCGGGCGAGCACGACGATCGTGGCGTACGCCTCCTCCTCGGCGAGGGCGGCTCGCACCTCGACGACGGCGCCGAGGTCCTGCGCGGCGCGCTGCTGCTCGAGGGATGCGGCTCGGTGGTCCCAGCGGGACGAGACCTCGTGCGTGGCGATCGCGACGATGCCGACCAGCGGGAGGATGACCACGACGAGCAGCAGCACCCACAGGGGTGCTCGCGCCAGCAGCCTCGCTCGTCCCAGCTGATCCCCCACCCACGAATCATGCCCCACCCCGGGAGCGGCCCCGTGCCGCCCGCCGGGAAGAGGCGAAGGCCCGCGGAGGGTGGCACGATGCCCCACATGTCCGTGCCCGACGCGATCCCGGCCGCCACCGTCGTCCTCCTCCGCGACGGCGACGGCGGGCTGGAGACGCTGATGCTCCACCGCTCCTCGCAGGTGGCCTTCGGCGGCATGTGGGTGTTCCCGGGCGGGCGGGTGGACCCTGAGGACCACCGCCCCGACGACCACGACGACGTGGCGCCAGCCCGACGGGCGGCAGCCCGCGAGGCGGTCGAGGAGTGCGGCCTGGTGGTCGAGGCCGACTCGCTCGTCACGCTGTCCCACTGGACGCCACCGGCGATGACCCCCCGGCGGTACGCCACCTGGTTCTTCGTCGCCCGAGCCGGCGGTGGCGACGTGCTGGTCGACGGCGGCGAGATCCACGACCACGCGTGGCTGTCGCCGGCCGAGGTGCTGCGCCGGCGCGACCGGGGCGAGGTGGACCTGGCACCGCCCACCTACGTCACGCTGGCCGACCTGGCCGCGCACGACGACGTCGAGGGCGTCCTGGCCGACGCCGCTCGCCGCCAGCCCCCGCCTCGGTTCGCCACCCGCTGGGCGGCGGTCGAGGGCGGGGCCGTGGCGCTCTGGGAGGGCGACGCGGGGTACCGGTCGGAGGACCCGCTGGCGCCCGGCCCTCGCCACCGGCTCTGGATGCTGGAGCAGGGCTGGCGCTACGAGCGCAGCTAGCGAGCGCCCCGGCCCGGCTCAGGTGGCGCGAGCCACCCAGGCGTCGATGAGGGTCCGCGCGATCGACAGGCGGGGCGGGATCTGAGGCAGGTCGTCGGGGCGGAACCACTGGGCGTCGACGAGCTCGCCCTCGTCGATCGTGATCTCCCCGTCGCCGTAGCGGGCTTCGAAGCCGACCATCAGCGAGTGGGGGAACGGCCAGGGCTGGCTGCCGGCGTAGCGCACCTCGGCCAGGGTGATGCCCACCTCCTCGAGCACCTCACGGTGGACGGCGTCCTCGAGCGTCTCACCCGGCTCCACGAACCCGGCCAGGCAGCTGTACATCGGCACCGGGAAGCCCCGGCCCCGGGCCAGCAGGGCGGCGCCGTCGTCGCGCTCGATCAGGGTGATGACGGCCGGGGCCAGGCGGGGGAAGGCGAGGAGCCCGCACTCGGGACAGCGCCGGGCCCGCTCCCCCGGGGCGGGCTCGGTGGGGGTGGCGCAGCGCCCGCAGAACCGGTGGGTGCGCTCCCACTCGACGAGCTGGACAGCCCGTCCGGCCAGGGTCCAGTGCAGGTCGTCGACCCGCCCGTGGAGCGCCATGAGCGGCAGCAGCGAGTCGACGAGGTCCGGGTCGCCGACCAGGTCGGGGACCCCGTCGCCGTCGAGGTCGACGGCAAAGCAGGCGGCGCCGTTCAGCGTGCCGAGCAGCAGGCGCGGGGCCCCGGGGGCGACGTCGTCGGGGTGGCGCTCGACGAGGGCGACCGTGCCGCCCCGCACGACGACGGTGAGGGCGTCGCTCCAGTCGTCGGGCAGGTCGAGGACGGGCTGGAACCGGGGCCGGCGGTCGGTCACGGGTCCCACTTTGGCACGCCGTGGCCGTCGCTCAGGTGACGACGCCGCTCGGCTCGACGAGCTCGGCGGGACGGCGGTTGTCCCGCACGACGAGCACCACCCCGGTCGCGATGAGCGCGGCAGCCGGCCAGGCGGCGGCGGGCGGCACCTCGTCGAAGAAGAGCCAGGCGAGCACCGCGGCGCCGAGGATCTCGAAGAGGATGGCCACCGACACGATCGTGGGGCTGATCGTGCGCAGGACGCGGTTCACGAGGGTGTGGCCGAGGAGCTGGGGGCCGGCGACGAGGCCGGCGATGGCCAGCCAGGTGGCGCCGTCGTAGCCCCAGAGGTCCTGGCGGGCGACGACGCACACGGCGAGCAGCGCGACGGCGGCCGTGCCGTAGCAGGAGAGGGTGTAGGCGGCGGTGCTCAGCGTCTGGCGGACCTGGGCGCCGACCGTGACGTAGGCGGCGGCGAGGACGCCGCCGGCGAGGGCGAGGAGGTCGCCGAAGAGGGCCCGGGCCGAGATCGTGAGGTCGACCCCGGTGAGGGCGAGCGCGCCGGCGAAGGCCACGGCGATGCCGGCGACGGTGCCGCGACCGACGTGCTCGCCTCGCCGGCGGGCGATCAGCGCGGCCCACACCGGTTGGGTGGCGACGAGCGCCACCGATGACGCCACCGAGGTGTAGGAGAGGCTGGGGATCCAAGTGGCGAAGTGGGCGGCGAGCAGCAGCCCAGACCGCCGGCTGAGCCGTCGCTCGTCGATCGACCGCTGCCGCCAGCCGGCGCGCTCGGCCGGTCGCAGCGCCACCCACGCCCCGGTGACCGGCAGCGCCAGCACGTTGCGCCACAGCGCGATGGCCATCGCTGGGGCCGCCGCCCCGCGGATCAGCGGGGCCGACGACGACACCGCCCCCACCGCCACCCCGAGCAGCACGAGGTCGACGATGGGCGCACGACGAGGCACCGCCAGATCCTCCCAGACCCCCGCGCCCCGTCCCCCACCCGAGGCAATGCGTCCCGCTCCGACGGGCGCGAGGCACTGCGTCCCGCATGTGGGACGCAGTGCCTCGACTGTCCAGACGTGGGACCTATTGCCTCGCGCCCGTGCTGGGCCGCGGCGGTGTCAGACGTCGAGGAAGCGGCTGACGGCGACGGCGGAGCCGATGGCGCCGATGAGCACGGCCACGCCGACCACGAGGAGGTTGGTCGTGAGGAGGTTGGCGTCGGTCACGACGAAGCCCTGGAAGATGGGCAGCACCCGGTCCTCGGAGAGCTCGTCGATGAACGGGCGCACGAGGAAGGTCATGAACCCCACGGCGATGGCGGCGCCGATCAGGGTCTGGATGATGCCCTCGATGATGAACGGCACCCGGATGAACCAGTTCGTGGCGCCGACGAGCTTCATCACCTCGATCTCGCGCCGGCGGGCGAACATCGCCACCCGGATCGTGTTGAGGATGAGCAGGAGCGCGGCGACGAGCAGCAGCACGGCGGCGAGCAGGAACCGCACGCCGATCTTGTTGAACGTCTCCTGGATGCGCTGGACCACCTCGAAGGCGAACACCACCTCGTAGACGCCCGGCTTGGCGCCGAACGTGTCGCCGAGGGCCTGGACCACGGCCGGGTCCTTGGTGACGGGCGCGACCCGGAACGAGGGCGGGAGGATCTCCGGGGAGACCGTCTCGACCAGCTGGGGCGAGTTGGCGAAGAGCCGCTTGAACTCCTCGTAGGTGGCGTCCTGGTCGACGAAGGTGGCCTCGCGCACCTCGGGGTTCTCCTCCAGGGCCCGCTGGATCGAGGCCTTCTGGTCCTCGGTGATCGTGGGCTGGAGGTAGACGATGAACTCGATGCCGCCCTTGAAGCGGTCGTTGGCGTTCTCGACGCCCTGGCGCAGCAGGAGCGCCGAGCCGAAGAGGGTGAGCGAGACGACGACGGTGAGCACGGACGCCAGCGTGAGCGTGACGTTCCGGAAGAGGTTGCTCGCCGTCTCGCGGGCGACGTAGTCGATCTTGATGGCCATGTCAGCGGCGCCTGCGGGTCACTCGTAGACGCCGCGGCTCTGGTCGCGGATGATCGAGCCCCGATCGAGCTCGATCACGCGCCGGCGCATGGTGTCGACGATGGAGCGGTCGTGGGTGGCCATGACCACCGTGGTGCCGGTGCGGTTGATCCGGTCGAGGAGCCGCATGATGCCCACGGAGGTGGCCGGGTCGAGGTTGCCGGTGGGCTCGTCGGCCAGGAGGATGAGCGGCCGGTTGACGAAGGCCCGGGCGTTGGAGACGCGCTGCTGCTCGCCACCGGAGAGCTCGTTGGGGAAGTTGCTCATCTTCTTGCCGAGCCCCACGAGCTCGAGGATGGCCGGCACCTGCGTCTTCACGACGTGGCGGGGCCGGCCGATCACCTCGAGGGCGAAGGCGACGTTCTCGTAGACGGTCTTGTTGGTCAGCAGCTTGAAGTCCTGGAAGATGCTGCCGATGTTGCGGCGCAGGTGCGGGACCTTCCACGACGGGAGGGCCCCGATGTCCTTGCCGGCCACGTAGATCTGGCCCTTCTCGGGGTGCTCCTCCCGGTTGATCAGGCGCAGGAACGTGGACTTCCCCGACCCGGACGCGCCGACCAGGAAGACGAACTCACCGCGGTTGATCTCGAGGGAGGCGTCGCGGAGGGCGACGACCTCGCCCTTGTAGGTCTTGGTGACGTTCTCGAGCTTGATCATGGAAGGGGTCGAGGGTACCAGCGACCCTCACGGCGCCCGCGTCACCCCTCCGACGGGGTGTGCCCCGCCTCGGGGCGGCGCATGTTGCGATCAGGTTACGAGGCGGCCGCGGCGCGGCGCCATTGCAGGTACGACTCCATGAACGGGTCGAGGTCGCCGTCGAGCACGCCCTGGACGTTGCCGACCTCGTAGTCGGTGCGCAGGTCCTTCACCATCTGGTACGGCTGCATCACGTAGCTGCGGATCTGGCTGCCGAAGCCCACCCGCTGCTGCTCGCCGCGGATGTCGGCCAGCTCGGCCTCTCGCCGCTGGCGCTCCAGGTCGGCCAGCTTGGCCTTGAGCATCGCCATCGCCCGGTCCCGGTTCTGGAACTGGGACCGCTCGGTCTGGCAGGACACGACGATGCCGGTGGGCACGTGGGTGAGCCGCACCGCAGAGGACGTCTTGTTGACGTGCTGGCCGCCGGCGCCGGAGGCGCGGAACACGTCCATCTTGATGTCCGACTCGTCGATCTCGATGTCGATGTCGCCCTCGTCGAGCACCGGGACGACGTCGAAGGCGGCGAACGCGGTCTGGCGCTTGCCCTGGGCGTTGAACGGGCTGATGCGCACCAGCCGGTGCACGCCCCGCTCCGCCTGCAGGTACCCGTAGGCGTAGCGGCCCTTCACGATGAACTCGACCGAGGACAGCCCGGCCTCGGACCCGGGGGTGGACCCCTGCTCCTCCACCTCGAAGCCGCGGTGCTCGGCCCAGCGGACGTACATCCGGTAGAGCATCTCGGCCCAGTCCTGCGCGTCGGCGCCGCCCTCCCCGGAGGTGATCGTGCAGAGGGCGTCGCGCTCGTCGTGCTCGCCGGAGAACATCGAGCGCAGCTCGAGGCCGCGCAGCTCCCGGTCCAGCGCGGCGAGGCCCTCCTCGATCTCGGGCTCGAGGGACTCGTCGCCCTCCTCCCGGGCCAGCTCGTGGAGGGTCTCGAGGTCCTCGAGCTGGCGCTGCAGCCCGGCGTGCTGCTCCAGGTCGTCGACCACCGCCGCCAGCTCCCCGGTGACGCGCTTGGCCACGTCGGGGTCGTCCCACAGGTCGGGCCGCGACGCCTCGGTCTCGAGCAGCGGGCGCCGGGCCTTGAGCTCGTCGATCTTCAGGTAGCCCGCGGCGTCGGCGATGCGGCGCCGGGCCTCGGCCAGCTGGTCGGAGAAGTCGCGCACGTCAGGACCGGCCGTGGCAGAGCTTGAACTTCTTGCCGCTCCCGCACGGGCAGGGGGCGTTGCGCGGCGTCTTCTCCCACTCAGACTTCACCGTGGGCTGCATCGGGGCCTCGGTGGCCGCCGCGGCGGGCGCCGCGGTGGCGGTGGCCGCCCGAGCCACGCTCGAGCCGCCGCCCGCCGGGTCCTCGGGGGCGGAGTACTGCACGTTCGACACCGCGGGCTCGCGGTCGTCGCCCTTGAGCACCGACGCCGCCGGCTTGGGCGCCTCCCCCACGGCGGCCGGGGGCTGCTGGACCTGGACCTGGACGTGCATCACGTAGCGCACGAGGTCGGTGGCGATGCTCTTCATGAGCATCCCGAACATCTCGTAGCCCTCGCGCTGCCACTCGGTGAGCGGGTCCTTCTGGCCCATCGCCCGCAGGTTGATGCCCTCCTGGAGGTAGTCCATCTCCTGGAGGTGCTCGCGCCAGCGGGTGTCGATGATCCGCAGCATCACCTGGCGCTCGACCTGGCGCATCACCTCGGGGGTGAGCTCGGCCTCGCGCCGCTCGTAGTGCGTGATGGCGTCGTCGACGAGGAGCTCGTAGAGCTCGTCGGTGGTGTGGGCGGCGGCCAGCTCGTCCCGGGTGAGGGTGCTCGGCCAGTAGGTCTGGATGTCGTTGTGGAGGCCGTCGAGGTCCCACTCCTCGGGGATGTCGGCCACGCAGTAGGTGCTGACGAGCGCCTCGACCGCCTCAGGCAGGTGCTCCTGGAGGATCTTCTCCCGCAGATCGGCCTTGTCGAGGATCTGGTCCCGCAGCGCGTAGATCACCTTGCGCTGCTGGTTCATGACCTCGTCGTACTTGAGGACGTTCTTGCGGATCTCCGCGTTCTTCTGCTCGACGGTGGTCTGGGCCCGCTCGATGGCCTTGGTGACCATCTTCGCCTCGAGCGGCACGTCGTCGGGCAGGGCCCGGCCCATCACCCAGTTGATCGCGCCGGTGGCGAAGAGGCGCATCAGGTCGTCCTCGAGGGACAGGTAGAAGCGGCTCTCGCCGGGGTCACCCTGGCGGCCGGCCCGGCCTCGCAGCTGGTTGTCGATCCGGCGGGAGTCGTGGCGCTCGGTGCCGAGCACGTAGAGGCCGCCGAGCTCGCGGACCTTCTCCCCCTCCGCCTGGGTCTGCACCGTGTACTCGGCGATGAGGGCCTCGAGGCGCTCGCGGGCCTCCTCGCTGTCGGGATCGATGCCCTCGGCCCGCAGGTCCCGCTTGGCGAGGATCTCGGGGTTGCCGCCGAGCAGGATGTCCACGCCGCGGCCAGCCATGTTGGTGGCGACGGTGACGGCGTGGAGGCGCCCGGCCTGGGCGACGATCTCCGCCTCCCGGGCGTGCTGCTTGGCGTTGAGGACCTCGTGGGGGATGCCCCGCTTGTCGAGGAGCCGGGACAGCTTCTCGGACTTCTCGACCGAGATCGTGCCGACGAGCACGGGCTGGCCCCGCTCGTAGCGCTCGGCGATGTCGTCGACGACCGCGGCGAACTTGGCGTCCTCGGTCTTGTAGATCAGGTCGGGCTGGTCGATCCGGGCGATCGGCTTGTTGGTGGGGACCGGGACGACCTGCAGGTCGTAGGTGTTCGCCAGCTCGGCCGCCTCGGTGGAGGCGGTGCCGGTCATGCCGGCGAGCTTGTCGTACATCCGGAAGTAGTTCTGGAGGGTGATCGTGGCGAGGGTCTGGTTCTCCTCCTTGATCCGCACCCCCTCCTTGGCCTCGACGGCCTGGTGGAGGCCCTCGGACCAGCGCCGCCCCTCGAGGATCCGCCCGGTGAACTCGTCGACGATCTTCACCTCGCCGTTGGCGACGATGTAGTCCTTGTCCCGCTTGAACAGCTCCTTGGCCCGCAGGGCGGCCTGGAGCTGGTGGACGAGGTTCTGGGCGACGCCGTCGTAGAGGTTCTCGATGCCGAGCGCCTGCTCGACCTTCTCGATGCCGGACTCGGTGGGCGAGACCGTGCGCTTCTGCTCGTCGACCTCGTAGTCCTCGTCGCGGCGCAGGCCCCGCACGATCGAGGCGAACTTGTAGTAGAGCTGCGCGGCGTCGGCGACGCGCCCGGAGATGATGAGCGGGGTGCGGGCCTCGTCGATGAGGATGGAGTCGACCTCGTCGACGATGGCGTAGTTGAAGCCCCGCTGGACCTGGCGGTCGCGCGACATCGCCATGTTGTCGCGCAGGTAGTCGAAGCCGAACTCGTTGTTGGTGCCGAAGGTGATGTCGGCGGCGTACTGCTTGCGCTTGTGGGCTGGGTCGTTCTCCCCGGGGACGATGAGGCCGACCTCGAGGCCGAGCCAGCGGTGCAGCGCGCCCATCCACTCGGAGTCGCGGCGGGCCAGGTACTCGTTGACGGTGATCTGGTGGGTGCCCTTGCCGGAGAGGCCGTTCAGGTAGGCGGGCAGGGTGGAGACGAGGGTCTTGCCCTCGCCGGTCTTCATCTCGGCCACCCAGCCGAAGTGCAGGGCGGCGCCGCCGATGAGCTGGACGTCGTAGTGGCGCTGGCCGAGCACCCGCTTGGCGGCCTCGCGCACCACGGCGAACGCCTCGACGAGGAGGTCGTCGAGGTCCTCGCCGTTGGCGAGGCGCTGGCGGAACTCGCCGGTCTTGGCCTGGAGCGCGCTGTCGGACAGCTTCTCCATCTCCGGCTCGAGGGCCCCGATCTCGGGCACGAGCGCCTGGAGGGCCTTCAGCTTCTTGCCCTCGCCGGAACGGAGGACCCTGTCGAAGATTCCCATGCGGTGGACCAGCCTACCGGGCCGCTCCCCCAGCCTCGGCTCGGCCCCGGGCCAGCGCCGCCGGCGCTCAGCGGATGTCGAGGAGCTTCTCGCGGACCGCGTACACCACGGCCTCCATCCGCGAGTGCAGGTGGAGCTTCTCCAGGATGTTGCGGACGTGGTTCTTGACCGTGTTCTCCGAGATGTAGAGCTCAGCGGCGATGTCCCGGTTGGTGAGGCCCTGGGCCGCGAGCTTCAGCACCTCGAGCTCGCGCTCGGTGAGGCGGGGCGTGGGGACGGACTGGCGCTCGTCGGCCTTCTTGGAGAGGTTCGTGAACTCGGTGAGCAGCTTGGAGGCCATCGACGGGGAGATGAGGCTCTGCCCGTTGACCACCGCCCGGATGGCGCTGGCCACCTCCTCGATGGAGATCTCCTTGAGGAGGTACCCGTTGGCACCGGCCTTGATGGCGTCGTAGAGGTCCTCCTCCTCGTCGCTCACGGTGAGCATGAGGATCCGGGCGGTGGGCACCCGCTCGGCGATGGCCTTGGTGGCCTCGATGCCGCTCAGCCGGGGCATCCGCACGTCCATCAAGACGACGTCGGGGGCGAGCTCCTCGGCCTTGGCGACGGCGTCGGCGCCGTCTTCGGCCTCGCCGACGACCTCCACCCCCTCCTCGGACTCGAGCACCATCGTCAGCCCGCGGCGGAACAGGGCGTGGTCGTCGCAGATCAGGACGCGGATGGCGTCTCCCGCCGCGCCGGTGCCTGCGGTCGTCGTCTCGACCATGTCCCTCCTCCTGCCGACCATCGCCCGCTCGGCCGAACTAGTCACATCAGCGTAGCCCGCGCCCGGCACGCGACATGACGGAACCTCAAGGGCGCGCGGCCGGTGCCCGCTCGGCCTGGGCCAGCACGGCGGCCTCGACGGTCCGGGCGCCAGCGGCCCGGAGCGCCCGGGCCGCGGCGGCGAGGGTGGCTCCGGTGGTGACGACGTCGTCGACGAGGACGACCGCCGCTGGAGCGGATCGGAGCACCTCGAAGGCGGGGGCCCGGTGGCGGGCGGGCCGGCCTCGCCCCATTTGGGCGGTGCCTGGGACCCGGCGGAGGAGCGGCTGCACCGGACGTCGCCAGCGCCGGGCCAGGGCTCGGGCGAGGAGCTCAGCCTGGTCGAACCCCCGGGCCCGGGCCCGCTCCGGGGTGGTGGGCGCCCAGGTGACGACCGCCCCCGGCGACGGTGCCACCGCGGCGGCGAGCGCGGCGGCCAGCGGGGTGACGAGGGAGCGGCGCTGCCCGTTCTTGAGGCGGGTCACGAGCGCGCGAGCGAGGTGGTAGTCCACCAGCGCCCGGCAGGCGTCGACCTGGTGCGGCGGGGGCAGGGCCGGGGCCCGGACCGCGTCGAGGCAGGCCGGGCACGCGGGGGTGCCCGTGGCGCCGCAGAGCAGGCAGGCCTCCGGTCCGAGGAGCACGAGGAGGACCCTACGGAGGCGCGCTGACAGCGGGGCCGCCGGTCAACCGGTTCCCGCCCTGGGGCGTCAGTCCGGGTGATGATGGCGTCCATCGCCGCCGATCGCACCGACGAGCCCCGTCCGGGGACCACCGTGCCCGACCAGGGGCTGCTCGAGGCCGCCTTCGAGGAGCACTACCGCTCCCTCGTGCGGCTGGCGTCGCTGCTCCTCGACGACGTCGCCACCTGCGAGGAGGTGGTCCAGGACGCGTTCGTGCACGTGTGGCGGCGCCCCCCGGCGCTGCGCGACGAGACCCGCCTGGCCGCCTACCTGCGCAGCGCCGTGCTGAACGGGGCCCGCTCCCAGCTGCGGCGCCGGGGCGTCCGGCGCCGGCACCTGCGGTCGGTGGGGCCGCCGCCGACGGCCCCCGCGGCTGAGGCGACGGCGCTCGCCGGCGACGCCGACGACGCGGTGCTGCGGGCCCTGCGGGCCCTCCCCGACCGCCAGCGCGAGGTGCTCGCGCTCCGGTACTACCTCGACCTCTCCGAGGCCGAGATCGCCGCCACCCTCGGGGTGTCGGCGGGATCCGTGAAGACCCACGCCCACCGGGGCCTGCGGGCCCTGGCCGAGGCGCTGGAGGGCCACCAGTGACCATCGAGGACCGCCTCCGGGCCGCCATCCACCGTCGGACCAGCCGCGTCGAGCCCTCGCCCGACGCCCGAGCACGACTCGAGGAGAAGCTCATGCAGACCCAGACCGACCTCAACCGCAAGCGCTGGCTGATCGGCCTCGCGGCGGCCGCCGCGGTGGTGGCGATCGTCGTCGGGGTGGTGGTGCTCACCGGCGACGACGGCGACGACCAGGTGGAGGTGGCCGACACGTCGTCCACCACGGAGTCGACGACCTCGACCACCGGTTCGACCACGACCACCGAAGCCACGACGACCACCACCGAGGGCGACTTCGCGCTGGTGGACCCCGCCCCGGTGGTGTTCCCGGACCCGACGACCTCGCAGCGCTTCGACGACCCCGACTCGCTGGTGGCCGCCTTCGCCCGGGACTACGTGGGGATGACCGATCCGGCCGTCGGGCCCTTCGAGGCCGGCGACAGCCGCTCCGGCGAGGTCGAGGTGCGCGGCTTCCCCGACGCCGACCCGACGACCGTGCTCGTGCGCCAGCTCGAGGACGACCACTGGTTCGTGGTGGGCGCGTTTACCGAGTCGATCCAGCCGGCCACCCCGGAGCAGGGCGAGACGGTGTCCTCGCCGATCCTGCTGACCGGCCGGGCCTACGCCTTCGAGGGCACGGTCCAGGTCGAGCTGCGGGTGGACGGCGCCGGCACGGTGGCCAGCACCTTCGTGACCGGCCGGGGCGACGGGGTCCTCGGCGACTACGAGGGAGCGCTCGAGTACGACCCCCAGCCGCCGGGGACCTACGCCACGATCCTCTACCTCAGCGAGGGCGGGGAGGACTTCGCGCCCATCTACTTCGCCGTCACCCGGGTGCAGCTCGGCTGATTCGCTCCGCCTCGGGGCGGGACGGGGCATGATCTACCGCCATCGACCTGCCCTCCTTCTCCGACGCACCCCCGCCGCTGACCGACCGGTCGCCGGACCTCCCGCCGTTCGCCAAGTTCGGCGAGCTGTCCGTGCTGCACCGACCGGTGACCTCGATCGTCAACCCGGCCGGGATCGCCATCGGCGGGTTCGTGTCGATCGGCTCCGGCGCCGTGATCGAGGCCCTCGTGCCGGAGCGGGGCGTGACGGTCGAGATCCACGACGGCGCCTACATCGGCCACGGGCTGCGCCTCACCGCCGTGGGCGGCGTGGTGATCGAGGAGGAGGCGATGCTGGCCGACGGCTGCTACGTCTCCGACACCAACCACGTGTACGAGGACGTATCGGAGCCCATCAAGCGCCAGGGCCTGCGGGACGGGCGACGGGTGGTGATCGGGCGGGGCGCGTGGCTGGGCATCGGCGCCGTGGTCTGCGGGAACGTGCGCATCGGCGAGAACGCGGTGGTGGGCGCCCGCAGCGTCGTGACCGCCGACGTCCCCGACCGCTGCGTCGTCGCCGGCAACCCGGCCCGGATCGTCCGGCGGTGGGACGGCTCGGACTGGGTGTGGCTGCCCGACGGGGGCGAGCCGCTGCGGTGAGGCGGCTCCTCTTCGCCGGCGACTCCATCACCGACTGCGGCCGCACGTTCTTCGACCCGGACGTGGCGGCGGGTCACCTGGGCGACGGGTGGGTCCGGATCGTGGCCGCGCTGCTCGGCCGACGCTTCCCGGGGGTCCACGAGGTCCGCAACGCGGGCGTGTCCGGGGACCGGGTGGCCGACCTGCTGGCCCGCTGGGAGCGCGACGTCGCGGCCTTCGCGCCGCACGTGCTGACCGTCCTCGTCGGGGTGAACGACAGCCTGCTCGAGCCCCGCACCCCCGACGCGGAGCTGGACCGGGCGCTGCGCACCCTGCTCGGCCGGGTCCCCGCCTCGGTCGAGCAGCTCGTGGTGGCCGAGCCGTTCGTCCTCCCGGTCGACGCCCGCACCGAGGCGGTGCGAGCCGCCGCGCTCCCCCACCGTGCGCTGATCCGCCAGGCGGCTGAGGAGGCCGGCGCCACGGTGCTGCCCCTCTGGGAGCGCTTCGACGAGGCCGCGCGCGACGTGGCGCCGACCTGGTGGGCCCACGACGGCATCCACCCCACCCCCGCCGGCCACGCCCTCATCGCCGAGACCTGGCTCGACGCCCTGGCCGACCACCTCCCCTGACCGGCCACGCACGGACCCGCGCCTGGAGCGCGCCGGATCTGCGGCGCCTCAGACACAGGTTCGCCGGGGTGGGCGGCTAGTAGCGGTAGTGGTCGTGCTTGAAGGGGCCGTCCTGGGGGAGGCCGAGGTAGTCGGCCTGCTCCGGGGTGAGCTTGGTGAGCTTCACGCCGAGGGCCTCGAGGTGGAGGCGAGCGACGCGCTCGTCGAGGGCCTTGGGGAGCACGTAGACGCCGAGCGGGTAGTCCTCGGTCTTCGTGAACAGCTCGATCTGGGCCAGCACCTGGTTGGTGAAGCTCATCGACATCACGAAGCTCGGGTGACCGGTGGCGTTGCCGAGGTTCAGGAGGCGCCCCTCGGAGAGCACGATCACGGAGTGGCCGTCGGGGAACACGAACTCGTGGACCTGCGGCTTGATCTCGACCTTGCGGACGTCGCTCATCCGCTGCAGGCCGGCCATGTCGATCTCGTTGTCGAAGTGCCCGATGTTGCCGACGATGGCGTTGTGCTTCATCCGGGCCATGTGCTCGGCCGTGATGATGCCCTTGTTGCCGGTGGCGGTGATGAAGATGTCGGCGGTGTCGACGACCTGCTCGAGGGTGGTGACCTCGTAGCCCTCCATCACAGCCTGCAGGGCGCAGATGGGGTCGACCTCGGTGACGATCACCCGGCAGCCCTGCCCCCGGAGGGACTGAGCGCAGCCCTTGCCGACCTCGCCGTAGCCGCAGACCACGGCGACCTTGCCGCCGAGCATGACGTCGGTGGCCCGGTTGATGCCGTCGATGAGGCTGTGGCGGCAGCCGTAGAGGTTGTCGAACTTGGACTTCGTCACCGAGTCGTTGACGTTGATGGCCGGGAAGAGGAGCTGGCCGGCCTCGAACATCTGGTACAGGCGGTGGACGCCGGTGGTGGTCTCCTCCGTGACGCCCTTGATGCCGGCGGCGATGCTCGTCCAGCGGTTCGGGTCCTCGGCGAGGGAGCGGCGGAGCAGGTCGAGCACGACGACCCACTCCTCGGGGTCGTCGTCGGTGGCCTCGGGGACGGCCCCGGCCTTCTCGTACTCGACGCCCTTGTGGACGAGGAGCGTGGCGTCGCCGCCGTCGTCGAGGATCATGTTGGGCCCGCCGCCGTCCGGCCAGCGCAGGGCCTGCTCCGTGCACCACCAGTACTCCTCGAGCGTCTCGCCCTTCCAGGCGTAGACGGGGACCCCGCGGGGGTCGTAGACGGTGCCGTCGGGGCCGACGGCGACGGCCGCGGCGGCGTGGTCCTGGGTGGAGAAGATGTTGCAGGACACCCAGCGGACCTGGGCCCCGAGCGCGGTGAGCGTCTCGATGAGGACCGCCGTCTGGATCGTCATGTGGAGCGAGCCGGTGATGCGGGCGCCCTTGAGGGGCTGGCTGTCCGCGTACTCGGCCCGCAGCGCCATGAGGCCGGGCATCTCGACCTCGGCGAGCTCGATCTCCTTGCGGCCCCAGGGGGCGAGGGACAGGTCGGCGACCTTGAAGTCCTGATCAGGGGTCATGGGTTCCTCCGTGGGGGCGCGCCGGACGGGCCGGCGAGCTCGGGGTTGGGGGTGACGTGTCGAGTCGAGCTGGCTGCAGCCGCAGCTCCCTGATCAGCCCGGTCGGCGAGCCTACCGGGGCTCAGCGGGCGAGCGCAGCCTTCAGGTCGTCCAGCGCCGGGATCGGCCCGGGGTCGACGCCGGCCTCCGCGGCGAGGTGGAGGGAGACGAAGTCGCCCTGGATGATGAGGTCGAACAGCTGGGCGAGGGCGTTGTCGCCGGCGGCCCGGATGTCGACGACGGTGTGGACGGCCTCGTCGATGGCGTCGAAGGTGAGCTCGAAGCGCCGAGCGTTCTGGGGGTGCTCGTAGTCGTGGCGGAAGCGCACGACGCTCATCGTCTGGCGGGTGACGTCGCCGTGCTGGCCCCACCCGCAGATCTCGTTGTGGCAGAGCTCGGGGACGGTGGCGTGGAAGGCGGGCGCCTTCGCGTTCTCGTTCACCTGGCACTTGAACCGGTAGGCGGCCACCTCGCCCGGAGCGTCGGCCCCGTAGGCGATCGGGATCGTGCGGCCGATCTGCCGGGCGATGCGCTGCGCCGGCCCGTCCTGGCGGATGAGCTCGTCGCGCCGGCGCCGGAGCTGGGTGACGGCCTCGTCGACGTAGGCGCGCCCGCCCGGGTAGAGGCCGACCTGCTCGAGGACGCTGAGCACCGGGACGCTCACGGCGCCGACGGCGGCGCGCGGCATCGGGATGTCGGGCAGGCGAACGAAGGGGAAGTCCATCGTCTCGGCGAGCTCACCGAGGGCCCCGCCGGTGGAGAGCACCACCATGTGGGCGCCGGCCTCGACCGCGGCCTGGGTGGCCTCGAGGGTCTCCTCGGTGCCGCCCGAGTAGGAGATGGCGAAGCAGAGGGTGCCCGGATCGATGAACGACGGCGCGGCGTACCCCTTCGACACGACGATCGGCACGGAGCAGAAGGGGCCGACCATGGCGGCGGCGATGTCGCCGCCGATGCCCGAGCCGCCCATCCCGAGGATGACGACGTTCTCCACCGCCTCGTGGCTGGGGAGGCCTTCGAGGCCGTCGGCCAGGCGGGCGGCGGCCGCCACCTGGTCGGGCAGGGCGGCGGCCAGGTCGAACATGCCGACCGAGTCGAGGATGTCGCTCACGTCAGGCCTCGAAGGTGGGTCGGATCCCGTTGGCCTCGGCCTTGGCGACGAGCCGCTCGTGCTCCTCGTCGGAGACGGTCTCGGCCTCGTCGACGAGCATGATCGGGATGTCGTCGGTGATGGCGTACCGGCGCTTCAGCCGGGGGTTGTAGAGGCTCTCCTCGTCCTCGAAGTAGAGGAGCGGACCCTTGTCCTCGGGGCAGGCGAGGATCTCGAGCAGCTGGGGGTCGAGGGCCATGGGATGCGTGTCTCCTTGGGGTCGCTCAGGCGGCGGCCATGTGGGCCTGCACCTCGGCCACGCGGGCCGCGCAGGCGTCGGGATCGGCGGCCTCGAGGTTGAGCCGCAGCAGCGGCTCGGTGTTCGAGGCCCGGAGGTTGAACCACCAGTCCCCCATGTCGACGGTGAGCCCGTCGAGACGGTCCTGCGCTTCGGCGGGGTAGGCGGCGGCGACGTGCTCGATGACCCGCTGCGGGTCGTCGACGCGGGTGTTGATCTCGCCGGAGGCGGCGTAGCGGTCGAAGGGCTTGCGCAGCACCGACAGCGACTCGCCGGAGCGGCTGAGCTGCTCGAGGACAACGAGGGCGGCGATGGCCCCGGAGTCGGCCCGGTAGTTGTCCCGGAAGTAGTAGTGGGCGGAGTGCTCGCCACCGAAGGCCGCGCCAGTCTCGGCCATCACGGCCTTGATGTAGCTGTGGCCGACCTTGGTGCGGATGGGGGTGCCGCCCCGCTCCCGCACCACCTCGGGGACGGTCTTCGAGCAGATGCAGTTGTAGAGGATCGTGGCGCCGGGCTCCTTGTCGAGGACGCCGGCGGCGACGATGGCGGTGGTGATCGACCCGGACAGCGGCGCCCCGGTCTCGTCGACGAGGAACACCCGGTCGGCGTCGCCGTCGAAGGCGAGACCGACGTCGGCGCCGGTCTCGAGCACCCGGGCCTGGAGGTCCCGGAGGTTCTCGGGCTGGATCGGGTCGGCGGGGTGGTTCGGGAAGGTGCCGTCGAGCTCGGGGTAGAGGAGGTCGAGCTCGATGGGCAGCCCCTCGAACACTGCCGGCACGACGAGGCCGCCCATCCCGTTGGCGGTGTCGGCCACGACCTTCAGTGGCCGCAGGGCCGACGGGTCGACGAAGGACCGGACGTGCGCGGCGAAGTCGGCGAGGAGGTCCTGCTCGGTGCGGGCGCCGCGCCGGGGGCCGTCGGGCACGCCGGCGGCGGCCATCGCCTTGATCTCCTGCAGGCCGGAGTCGACCCCGATCGGGCGGGCCCCCGACAGGCACATCTTCATGCCGTTGTACTGAGCCGGGTTGTGGGAGGCGGTGAGCATGACCGCGGGCGCGTCAAGCACCCCCGCCGCGTAGTACACGAGGTCGGTGGAGCACAGGCCGAGGTCGACGACGTCGAGGCCCTGGGCCATGACGCCGTCGGCGAAGGCCGCGGCGAGGCCGACGCCGCTGGGGCGCATGTCACGGCCGATCAGCACCCGCTCGGCGCCTTCGGGCCGTTCGAGGACGAACCGGGCGAACGCCGCGCCGATGGACCGGGCGGTGGGCTCGTCGAGCTGGTCGGGGGTGGTGCCCCGGACGTCGTAGGCCTTGAAGATCGCGTCGAGATCAGGCATCGGCGTCACCCTACTTGTGCGCCCGCGCCGCCCTCTGCCTGGTCGGCCGCCGGCAGCTCGTAGACGCCGGTGGCGGACCAGTGGCGGATCCGCCACACGTCGCGCAGCACCCGCAGGCCGTCGCGCACGGCGTGCACGGTCGACCGGTCGGCGGCCTCGAGCCGCACCGGCACGTCGATGAGGCTGAGCTCGTGGCGCTCCACGAGGTGGAGGACCTCGATGTCGAAGGCGAAGCCCTCGATGCGGCCCAAGCCGAACACGAGGCGGGCGGCGTCGGATCGGAAGGCCTTGAGCCCGCACTGGGTGTCGTGGGGGTGGCTGAGCAGCACCGCCGTGGTGACGAGGTTGATCAGCCGGCTGCCGACGCCCCGCACGGCGCTGGCGTCCGCGACGGTGGTGGTGTCGGGGTGGCGGCGGTTCCCCACGGCCACGTCCCAGCCGTCCTCGATCGCCGCGATCACCGTGCGGAGCTGGTCGGGCGAGTAGGACAGGTCGGCATCGGTGAACGCGATCGTGCGGCCCCGGGCGGCCAGGACGCCGGAGCGCACCGCTGCGCCCTTGCCCCGGTTGCGGGGGTGCATCACCATCTGGTCGGCACCGGCGGCGAGCGCGGTGTCGGCGGTGCCGTCCGAGGAGCCGTCGTCGACGACGACGATCTCCACCCCGCCGCGCGCGTCGAGGTCGGCCAGCTCAGCGCGGACCGCGGCGACGGTGTCGGCGATGCGGTCCTCCTCGTCGAGAGCCGGGAGGATGACCGTGACCCGCCGGTCACCGGGCGGGTCGGGTCGCTCGACCCGCTCCGCGAGCGCGCGGCGGACCGCGCTGAGGAGCACGGCCCGATAGAGGGCGAGGCGAACCGCGGCGGCGACGACGAGGGCCACCACCTTGGCGGCGACGAGCCCGCCGGGGGTCTCGAACCCGTGCGCCGCGTAGAGGGCGCGGAGCACGACGACGTCGACGAGCGCCGCCACCACGGCCACGGCCGCGAAGGCCGAGGGCATCCGCACCCACCGCACGAACGGGTCGGACCGGAAGGTGACCGCCCGGTGCAGCCCGTAGGACAGCACCGACGCCGCGGCGATGGCGACGAGGTCGGCGAGGACGAGGACCCACCCGAGCCCCTCGCGCAGGAGGACGAGGAGCGCGACGTCGACGACCGTCGGGACGAGGGCGACGATGGCCAGCCGCCGCAGCCGACCGGTCACGGGGACGGCGGGGGCCCGGTCGCCGACGGCTCGCCGGCGAGGTCCTCAGGCGGTGCGGGCGGCCCGCCGGAGCCGGCATCCGGACCCGCGGCCGTGCCCGCGCCGGCGTCGTCCGTGCCGTCGGCAGCCAGGTGCCGGGGCGGGCCGAGGGCCGGCTCGGGGGCGGCCATGGGCAGCGGCGGCCGTCGCGCCAGGACCACGGCGAGCGCGATGCCGAGCGCCGTCATCAGGTAGGCGAGCAGCTCCACCGGCTGGCGCCCGTAGGTGAGCTCGACCTCGGTGCTCGTCGGTACCACCACCATGTGGTTGGGGGCCACCCGGTAGGGGCCGTCGGCCCCGCTGGCCCGCCAGTTCGGGAAGAACGACGCCTTCACGAGGATCGGCGTGCCCGGCTGGTCGACGGTGAAGGCGATCCGGTCGCGGTCGACCTCCACGTCGCTGACGGTGACCGGGGTGACCGGGCGGACCTCGGGCTGCGGGTCGTCCGGGTCCACCCGCTGCCACGCCTCGGGCCCCGAGGAGGCGAGGAAGACGTCCCACCGGGAGGGGTCGGTGTACCAGTCCACGGCCGGCCCCTGGCCGAGGCAGTGGCCGTCGGGGTCCTTGCCCCCGCAGACCCACTCGACCTGCGCGTCGTCGACGCCGTCGAGCACGGCGGGCTCGTTGGCCAGCGGCTCGACGAGCGGGGCGTCGGCCACCTCGAACACCACCCACGGGCCGGAGGTGGCGATCTCGGTGAGGTCCGGGTGCGCCCGGGCCGCGGTGGTGGCCTGCACCGAGCTGGCCAGGTAGTAGCGGATCCCCCGCAGCTGCAGGTGGCGGACGCCCTTGTCGAGGTCGAAGCCGCCGTAGGGGAGGCCGCGCTGGGCGGCCGACGGGGCGGCGGAGAGCTCGACCTGGTTGAGGAAGTGGAACGGCGTGGTGGCCGACGCCTCGAAGAACAGCCCCTCGGACGAGCCGATGCACCCGTCGGTCCAGTGCGGCAGCAGCATCAGCGCCATCGGGGTGCCGTAGCGGTTGAGCTCCTTCTCGTACTCCCAGAAGGCGCGGCCGCATCCGCGCTCCTCCCCCACCTCGGCCATCGTCAGCACGATGTCGCGGTACTCGGGGTAGGCGTCCTTGCCCACGTAGCCGGTGTAGTTCCATCGAGCCCAGGACCGGACGAAGCTCTCGTCGCCCGACGCGTTGCGCAGCCCGAGGAACGTGTACGAGCCGTCGGCCTCGGTGGTGCCGAAGGGCAGGATCCGAAGCGGCAGGCCCACCACCACGAGGCAGGCGAGGGTGCCGGCCACGGCGGTCAGCGCGGTGGTGACGACGCCGGGGCGCTCGGGGTCGCGGGCGGCGAGGACGCTGATCGTGCGCCCCACCTCGGCCACCCCGACGGCCGCGAGGAGGTAGACGCACAGGTAGTAGAAGGGCAGCAGGCGAGCGTTCCAGAGGCGCCCCTGGGGGGCCAGCACGAAGGCCACGCCACCGACGAGCACGAGCGCGGCGAGGATCCACCCGAGGCGGATCCGGAACGCCACCGAGAGCACGAAGCCGATGAGCGCCAGCGCGAACACCCAGCGCAGGTCCTGGGTGAGCTCGGGCGTGCGGGGGATGAGGTACTTCCAGAACGACTCGCCGGCGTAGGGCAGCTTCTCCCAGCCCATGTCGTTCACGAAGTCCCGCTGCCACCAGAACGGCAGCACCCAGAACGCGGAGATGAGCCCGCCCACCGGCACCGTGGCCAGCCACACGAGCTGCTGCTTGCGGGCCCGGTGGCTGAGGAGCGTGACGACGGCCACCACCGCGGTGGCGGCGAGGGCGTAGAAGGCCGGGATGAGGTGGTTGAGGCCGGTGAGGGCGAGCAGGACGGCGGCCAGGCAGCGGTGCCGCCCGGTGCGCAGGCCCCGGATGACGACGCCGACGTAGAGGAGGCAGAAGGTGAGGCTGATCGAGAACGCGAACTCGCCGGCCATCGTCGATGCCGCGTTGCCGCCGTAGATCGTGAAGTTGCGGTCGAAGAGGAACAGCAGCGAGCCGGCGGCGAGGAGCGCGGGGCCGGGGAACGCGAGGTCGGCCAGGCGTCCCAGCGCGTAGGCGGCGAGCGGGAGCGTGACGAGCCCGGAGACGGTCACCAGCTTGAAGGCGGTGCCGTAGGGCAGCTCGGCACCGAGCACGACGACGGCGCAGGCCGCGGCGACCGCCGCCCACCGCCGCCAGCCCGGCTGGGTCCAGCCCCAGGCGACGAGCCCCGCGCCGGCCGCCAGCGGCAGGAGCATCGCCCGCCCGGCGAAGAGCCCGACGTCGAGGGCGACGATCAGCAGCGACGGGATCACCATGTAGAACTGGTAGGCGGGGAAGCCGTCGTACCAGTCGGGCGTCCAGCCGGCGAGGCGCAGGTCGGGCAGCAGGTGGTCTCGCAGGTAGGCGGGGCCCCAGACGTGCGCGCCCATGTCGCCGCCGGCGGGAACCGCGGACGAGAGGATCTCGCGGGGGTGGAGGGCGGCGAAGACGAACGCGGCGCACGCCACCACCACGGCCACGTCGACGATGCGGGTGACGAGGTGTCGGCGGGCCCGCTGGGCCTCGAGGTCGGCTCCCTCGGGGCCGTGGGCGGGGCGTTCGGGGGCGAGCGGGTCCATGCCGCCGGTCATCGTGGCACCTGCCGAGGGCGCGCCGGGCTCACAGCTCCGCCTGGAGCACGATGACCGTCACCATGTTGAACGCCACGTGCGCGGTGATAGCGGGGCCGAGCCGGCCGCTGCGGTGGGCGAGGACGCCGGCGACCGCCCCGAAGAGGACGAGGGCGGGCAGCTGCAGGAGCTGGCCGTGGCTGGCGCCGAAGACGACGGCGTTGATCCCGATCGCGGCGGCCGGCGGGAGGCCCCGCTTCAGCAGCGCCCGCTGGAACAGGCCCCGGTAGAAGACCTCCTCCACGATCGGGGCGCCGATGCCGACGATGAGGACGAGGAGCGCCACGCCGAGCGGCCCGTCGGCCCGGTCGGTCATCGACCGCGCCGGTCCCTCGAGGTCCGAGGTGGACTTGTCGAGTAGCTCGAGGAGCGGGAGGTACAGCAGCGGGAGCGCCACCAGCTGCAGCAGCGCGCCCACCAGCCCGCCCCGCCAGAGGTCGCGCCCCCGGACGCGCAGGCCGAGGTCGGCGACGAGGCCCCGGCCCTTGATGCGGGTGACGAGGGCGGGGATGCCAAAGAGCCCGACCCACAGGCCCAGCTGGGAGAGGGCGACGAGCGACAGGGGGAGGTCGTCGACCTCGTCGACCGACCGGTCGGTGGCGGTGAGGATCAGCGTGATCGCCAGCTGGGCGCCGAGGAGGCCGAACGCGAACCCCAGCAGCACGTCGCCGAGCCCCCACCAGGGGGTCCGGACGGCGGCGGGAGCGGGTCGGGCCACGGGCACCGGGGCAGGGTAGGCAGCCGCCCCGCGGGGCCGGTAGTCGCTACGAGGCGAGGGCGTGCGGGAAGGGCCGGCGGCGGTCCTGGTAGGTCCAGCCCTGGGGCACCCGCAGGTTGTCGGCGTGCTCGCCGCAGAGGTCGTAGTGCATCGGGTGCGGCTCGGCGTCGAGCGGGTCCACCCAGGCGGCCTGGGCGGCGTAGTCGTAGACCAGGGTGGCCGACGCCATCGCGGTGCAACCGGGCTTGGCGCAGGTGCGGCTGCTCATGGCCGGTGACCGTACCGGGCCAGCAGCGCCGCGGCGCGGATCGTCCCACCCGGTGGTGAGCGCCGACCGGGGTGCCGGACCCGTATCCTGGCGGGATGAGCCCTGAGGGTCTGCCCCCGCCTCCACCGCCTCCGCCGCGCGACCAGCGCGGCCCGGGGCGCTCCCTGCGCGGCGATCAGGGGATGCCGAAGTGGGGGCTGTGGGTCCTCCTCGCGCTGACCCTCGTGATCGTGCTGTCCTCGAGCTTCGCCGGCAGCGGCGGGGGCGAGGACATCTCCTACTCGACGTTCATGGGCCACGTCCGCGACGGCGAGGTGGAGCGGATCGAGATCGACAACACGAACGGCGACATCGACGGCGAGCTGAAGGACGGCACCGAGTTCTCCACCACCGGCCCGCTCGACGGCGGGCTCCCGGAGGCGGACCTGGCCGTGCTGCGCGAGCAGGACGTGGTGGTCGAGTACCGCACGCCGCAGCCCAGCTTCTTCGCCAGCCTGCTCCCGTTCCTGATCCCGATCGGGCTGTTCATCGCCTTCTTCTGGTTCATGCAGCGCCGCGCGCAGAGCCAGATGGGCGGGATCATGTCGATCGGCCGCTCGAAGGCGAAGACCTACACCACCGAGCGGCCCGGCACCACCTTCGCCGACGTCGCCGGCTACGAGGGCGTGAAGCGCGACGTCACCGAGGTGGTCGACTTCCTGAAGAAGCCGGAGCGCTTCCGGGAGATCGGGGCCCGCATCCCCAAGGGCATCATGCTCGTGGGGCCGCCCGGCACCGGCAAGACGCTGATCGCCCGGGCCGTGGCCGGCGAGGCCGGCGTGCCGTTCCTGTCCGTCACCGGCTCGGACTTCATGGAGATGTTCGTGGGCGTCGGGGCCAGCCGCGTCCGCGACCTGTTCCAGACGGCCCGGAAGATGGGTCGAGCGATCATCTTCATCGACGAGATCGACTCGATCGGCCGCAAGCGGGGCGCCGGCCTCGGCGGCGGTCACGACGAGCGGGAGCAGACGCTGAACCAGCTCCTCTCGGAGATGGACGGCTTCGAGGCCACCGAGGGCATCGTGATGATGGCGGCCACCAACCGGCCCGACATCCTCGACCCGGCGCTGCTGCGGCCCGGTCGCTTCGACCGCCAGGTCGTCGTGCCGCTGCCCGAGGCCAGCGAGCGCGAGGCGATCCTGCGCGTCCACGCCAAGTCGAAGCGCCTGGCCGACGACGTCGACCTCGAGCTGCTGGCCCGGGGCACGCCCGGCATGTCGGGCGCCGACCTGGCCAACCTCATGAACGAGGCGGCCCTGTTCGCGGTGCGCGAGGGCGACGACCAGATCCGGATGCGCCACCTCGACATGGCTCGGGACCGGGTGCTCATGGGGCAGCGTCGGGAGTCGATGGCCCTCTCCGACCAGGAGAAGGAGGTCATCGCCTACCACGAGGCCGGCCACGCCGTCGCGGCAGCGGTGCTCCCCAACGCCGACCCCGTCCACAAGGTGACGATCCTGCCGATGGGCATGGCGCTGGGTGTGACCCAGCAGCTGCCGATCGACGACAAGCACATCCACCGCCAGCACTACCTCGAGGACAGCCTCG
>Ga0079224_100001176_pt1 | contig 29214 bp, 26 predicted proteins | sample Stecom2015_FD_80414 | JGI IMG/M metagenome (GOLD analysis project Ga0079224, IMG submission 80414) | Agricultural soil microbial communities from Utah to study Nitrogen management - Steer compost 2015 | ecosystem: Environmental > Terrestrial > Soil > Agricultural land | place: USA: Utah... | reverse complement strand
ATCCATATCGTCCAAAACCTGATTTTGCAATTCACGTTCAGAAACTGTGTTGGTAATTTGCAAAAGCCTGTCTGCAAGCGTACTTTTCCCGTGGTCGATATGGGCAATGATACAAAAATTACGAATATTCTTCATCGATTCAATTAAGTAGGCAAAAATACGCTAATCCTCTTATTTTACAATGCGTTTATGAAAATTGAATCAAAAGTTTAATTAGGTTAGAAGTTAATGTTGAAATTTAATTCTTACATGGTAAAAATCAAAATTGGATTTCAAATACATCTTTGTCATTCAAAAAGCCAAAATTCTTTCTGTAATCTTGTAATGCTTTTGCAGAAATTTCGGTTTGAAAAAGAAAATTTTTCTTGGGATTTAATTTAATTTCTTCGCCAATTGCATCAAACACTTTAGAATTACCGTTATACTTCAAATCGTAATCGTCTGTCCCGATTCGATTTACGCCGATTGTGTAAGCCATGTTTTCGATTGCACGTGCTTTCAATAAAGCTTTCCACGTCTCAACCCGAACTGCAGGCCAGTTTGCAGGACAAATCAAAACATCATAATCATCTGAATTCCGGCACCAAACCGGAAAACGTAAATCATAGCAAATAATCGGGCGGATTTTCCATCCTAAATATTCGAAAGATATAATTTCATTTCCGGACGAATAAGCTTCGGTTTCTTTTCCATATCCGAACAAATGTTTTTTGTCGTAAGTAAATGTTTCAGTTGGCGTTACGAAATAGAACCGGTTATAAAATTTTCCGTTTTCTTGGATTGAAATGCTTCCACAAATCGCGCAATTTTCTTCAATTGCTTTGGATTTCATCCATTCGAAAGTTTTTCCAAAGGGTGATTCCGCAATTTTTTGGACGTTCATGGAAAATCCTGTTGAGAACATTTCGGGTAAAATAATTAAATCGGATTGGTGATTTTCGAGCAAATCATTTAGAAATTCGAGATTGGCTTGTGGATTTTCCCATTCAATATCAAATTCTGCGAGACTTATTTTCAGCAGGTTTTTCATAATTCCGATTTAGGATTCCAAGGTACAAAGTATTGGGTTCAAAGAAAAATTGAACTATTATTTTGTGAAAAGAATCGGAAAGAATTATTTAACAGTAAGAATCTTTTTGTCCAGTTTAGGATTGGAACAATCCCAAATGAGGTAATATCCCAAAATAACAAAAAACAGACCTAACATACTTCCACCAATTGTGTCAATCACAAAGTGTTTGGAAAGATAAACCCGGCCAATGGCTACAAGTCCCATCATTAAGCAAATGAGGGTCTGTAACACACGGTTTTTGATTTGGGTACAAAGATAAAAACATAATATCACCGCCAAAACTGTGTGTCCGGATGGAAAAGTATAGGGGATTTGAGATTCTACGCCTTCGACCAATCGTAATTTGATGTTTTTTAATTCGAAATAATGCGTAGGGCGATGTCCATGAACAAATATCGACCGTTTAATGATTGAGCTTCCTATACTGGAAAGAAGCGCAGTACTGCCCAAAAACACAAAATGACGCCAATTCTTTTTCCAGATGATGTACAGTAAAGTCGCGATTAATACGTAAGTAGTTGCGACATCTGTATAATATTTGAAAAATTCGTCAAAAGCCAGATTGTGAAAATGCTGATTAAAATGCAAATGAAGTTCATCTTTGCCGTAATAGGAAACAGCTAAGATTCCTGTGAAATTTATCACAAAAAAAATAAAAAAGAACGGCCATTGCCACTTCAATAAATCTTTTTTCGGCTCCATTTTAAATTTGTGGCAAATTAACTGAAAAAATAATTCTTCCTAAAATTAAATATGAAAATTTATTATTATTTTCCATTAATTTGATTCGTTATAGAGGGTATTATTCTTATTTAAGAAATTGAATTGCAAATATTTGTAAGAATCTCTTGGCACTATTTTTATCCACTTTTTATGTTTCATATACCATTTCTGCCGAATACTGGGAATACCTTTCGTGAGGTATGCCGCAACAAAGGGGTGTACATGAAGAGAAATATCATTTAGTTTTTTGCCTTTGGTTTCGGTAATGTTTCGCAAAACCTGTTCAATTCTTCCTATTAATAAAATGGGTGCTTCCACCTTTTCATCACCGGAATTTGGATTTTCTTCCGTCGTAATGATATTTAATTCAGGCCGTACCCTCTGACGGGTAATCTGGATCAGCCCGAATTTACTAGGTGGTAGAATCTTGTGTTTTGCTTTGTCCTTCTGCATTTCAGATCTCAGGTGTTCATAAAGTTCTTTTTTATTGTCATTATTGGTCATATCTATAAAATCGACCACTATGATTCCGCCCATGTCCCGAAGTCGAAGTTGACGGGCAATTTCTGATGCTGCAATCTTATTAACGGCAAGTGCAGATTCCTCTTGGTTGTTGGAAGTTCTTGAAATATTTCCCGAATTCACGTCAATTACATGCAGGGCTTCTGTGTGTTCAATGACCAGGTAGGCGCCTTTTGACTGTGGAATGGTTACATTTTTACCGAAAGAAAATTTGATTTGTCTTTCAATTCCCAGCTTCTCAAAAAGCGGAATTTCACCTTTGGGTGCTATTTTTATAATACCCGATTTGCCCGGGGCGATGACATCTAGGTATTCCTGCATATCTTCAGCCAGACCTTCATCGTCAACAGTAATTTTCACAAAATCTTCATTGAAAGTATCGCGTAAGATTGCCGAAGCACGATCCATTTCGTTTAAAAGCTTTATGGGAACGGTTTTTTTCTGAATGTTTTTAAAAACAGTCTGCCATTTGTTGATCAAATAATTCAAATCCGCATGAAGCTCGGCGACTTTTTTACCTTCTGCAACGGTACGGATGATGATTCCGAAACCTTCCGGCTTTATGCTTTCTACCAAAGCAACCAAGCGATCTTTTTCCGTTTTGGACTTTATTTTTTGTGAAACCGAAACTTTGTCAGAAAAAGGACTCAAAATCAAATATCGACCTGCAATTGAAATTTCAGAAGTAATTCTGGGACCTTTGGTATGAATGGGTTCTTTGGTAATTTGAATAACAATGTGGTCACCTGCAGAAACCACTTTGTCAATGGTTCCGTCTTTCTTAATCATTTCTTCTTTCCGAAAGGATTTCAGATTGGGCGATTTAAATTTCCCACTGCTGACCAAATTGGTGTAAGTAATCAGGGATTTGACATGGGGACCCAAATCATGGTAATGCAAAAATGCGTCTTTGGAATAACCAATGTCCACAAACGCAGCATTTAAACTCGGCGCAAGTTTTTTGACTTTACCCAAATACATATCACCTACTGCAAAATTCAGGTCTACATTTTCCTGATGAAGTTCCATCAGCCGACCGTCTTCCAGCATAGCAATTTGCACAAAATCTTCTCCTGAAGATACAACTAATTCTTTATTCATTATTTAAAGTTAAATGAATATGAAACAAACGACAAAAGCACTTTCCAAAAACCACAGGATTTGGAAAATGCTGTTCTTAAGGAAATCAAACAGATTATTTTTTCTTTTTATGTCTGTTCAATCTACGTCTTTTTTTACGTTTGTGCGTTGCAACCTTATGTCTTTTTCTTTTTTTTCCGCTTGGCATATTGTAATTATTTAACTTTTACTTTTGATTTTACGCTTTCCACAAATGTTTTGGCCGGTTTAAAAGCCGGAACATTATGTGCAGGAATTACAATTGAGGTTCCTTTTGAAATATTACGTCCGGTTTTAGACGCTCTTTGCTTGATGGTAAATGAACCAAACCCTCTTAAATAAACATTTTCTCCAGATTCCAAAGATTCCTTTACCTCTTCCATAAAATGTTCTACTACTTTCTGTGTTTCGTTTTTCTCTAAACCTAATTTAGTAGAAATGTTACTCACAATTTCTGCTTTCGTCATGATAAAATATATTTTGTTGCTAAATTTGCTAACCTTAAACTGCTAATAATTAACAGTTTCAAAGAAACGGGTGCAAATATAACATTTGTGTTAAAACAAAAAAAGAATTCTAATCATATTTATGACTTTTAACTCCCTGATATTGATTTGGTTTGATAAAAACCAGCGAAATCTTCCTTGGAGAACCAATTCTGAGCCTTATAAAGTCTGGCTTTCAGAAATTATTTTACAACAAACACGTGTTGCCCAAGGAATGGATTACTTCATCAAATTTATACAAACTTATCCAACCATTCAAGATCTTGCTGCGGCTTCCGAACAAGATGTTTTAAAATTATGGCAAGGGCTGGGTTACTATTCCCGTGCAAGGAATCTCCATAATACCGCAAAATTTATCGTTGAAAACCTTCATGGGAATTTTCCAGATAACTATAAAGATTTATTAAAATTAAAAGGAGTCGGACCTTACACGGCTGCAGCAATTGCTTCTATAGCCTTTAACCAGGCGGTCTCTGCAGTAGATGGAAATGTTTTCAGGGTTTTTTCGCGCTATTTTGACATTGATCTGGATATTTCGCAACCCAAAACCCGAAATTATTTTTTTGAGTTGGGCAATGAAATCATCGGTAAGGAAAGACCCGGAGATTTCAATCAAGCGGTAATGGAATTAGGTGCCACCATTTGTCTTCCCACGCCAAAATGTGAAATATGTCCGGTAAATAATTCGTGTGCGGCATTGGCCAAAAACACCATAGACAGGCGTCCCGTAAAAACTAAAAAGACCAAAATCAGTCACCGGTATTTTCATTTTATGGAAATTTCGGATGGGGAAAATTTTTTGATGACCAAACGGGAAGGAAAAGATGTTTGGAGAAACCTGTTTACCTTTCCGCTTATTGAATCGGGCGAAAATGATTCTTTAAAGAAAACAATCATTTCTGATAAATTCCAGTTTGAAAAAACACATCAAGAAATTCATGTCCTCACCCATCAAAGACTCCATATCACGTTCTGGAAAACCCGGACCAGCTTTTCAAAGCTCCAAGATTTTTCGGCACAACTGAATACCGGAATTTATTCGTTGGAAGAACTTGACCAATTGCCTTTGCCGCGTCCGATGGAAAAATATTTGAATGAGAAAATCTGATGTAATACTAAAAGCTTGTTTAATATTTTACCGAAATAACATTTAAGCATTATAAATCATCTTTGCATTATTTTTATGCCTTTTTGAGTGTGTTTTTCACTTTTGATTCTTGAATTATCCCAATAAATTTTCAAATAAAAATCAAAAAATCCATCTCAAAATTCCTAAAAAAATAATTGCAATAAATTTAACAGGCTCTAAATGTAAACGCTATAAAAACATTTATCTTTGTGTTTTGTATATTTACATAATTAGAAAAAATTGATTCAGATAAAAGAAGAAATATGAACGGAACGTTAAATAAAGTAATTCTCATCGGAAATGTAGGAGACGATATAAAAATCCACGAATTTGATAATCAGAATAAGATTGGACGTTTGCCACTTGCGACCAGCGAAAGTTATACTTCAAGAGAGTCGGGTGAAAAAATCACGCAAACTGAGTGGCATAATCTTGTTGTGCGAAATAAAGTGGCTGAAATATTTGAAAAGTATGTCAAAAAGGGCGATAAGCTGTATGTAGAAGGACGATTAAAAACCCGAAAATGGCAAGACCAAAACAGACAAGACCGCTATACAACAGAAATTATAGTAAATGAATTTACTTTCCTGACGTCTAGAAATTCGGAATCTAATTATGGGAATTCGGGGAGTGGGAATTCGGCTTATTCAAGCCCATCCGCAACACAGGAAACTAATATGAATTCTACTCCTGAAACAGATGAACCCGTAGATGATCTACCTTTTTAATTGAAGTCATTTATGAAAACCTTAATGCCTTTCATGGCGCTGCTATTGTTTGTCAGCTGTAAAGAAGACTACAATATCAAGCCTATTGGACATGTGCGTCTCGAATACGCAGAACCCATTTATAAAAAACTGGAATCCGATTGTCATTTTACTTTTGATTATTCTAATCTGGCGCAGAAAATGGACAAAGAAAATCCGTGTTGGTTTGTACTCCATTACCCCGAAATGAAAGCCAATATTTACCTGACTTATTTCCCGGTAGAAAATAAAGAGGATTTGGCCACAAAGATCAAAGATAGTGAAAAATTTGTCCAAGAACAAACCGTAAAAGCAAGTTATATTGCACCTCGTGAATTTATTTTTGATGAAAAAATGGTTTACGGAACTTTGTTTGAATTGGGTGGCGAATCGGCTATCAATCTACAATTTCACGCAACCGATAGTCTTCAGCACCTTTTGAGCGGTTCTGTTTATTTTTCTACTCCGCCCCAATACGATTCACTTCAGCCGGCCATCCAATATTTGAAAAGAGATGTTGTGCATCTTATTGAAACATTGGAATGGAAATAGTTTCGCATAAACTTTAAAAAGCGTAATTTCGCAACTTATTTTGACTAAACAATGAAAGAGATTTTTATTCAGGTTGTCCAACTGATTTTGTGTTTATCCATTTTGGTAACACTGCATGAATTAGGTCACTACTGGGCTGCCAAATATTTTAAAACACGAGTTGATAAATTCATGCTGTTTTTTGACCCGGGATTTGCCCTATTCAAAAAGAAAATTGGCGAAACCGTCTATGGCGTAGGTTGGCTGCCTTTGGGTGGTTATGTGAAAATTGCCGGGATGATCGACGAAAGCATGGACAAAGAACAACTGAAACAACCACCTCAACCTTGGGAATTCCGCAGTAAACCTGCATGGCAAAGACTTATTATAATGTTAGCGGGGATTTTTGTGAATTTCATTTTGGCATGGTTGATTTATACCGTAATGTTGGCTGTAAACGGAGATAATTATATTTCTATCGACAAAATGCAGGAAAACGGACTTGAATTCAGTGAAGCGATGAAACATGCCGGTTTTCAAGACGGCGACAAAATCTTGACTGTTGACGGCAAACACCAACCCCGCGCAGATTGGATGGTGGTTGATATACTTTTGGCAGAACAAATTATAGTGGACAGAAACGGAAAAGAAGTACCAATTAATATTAATGACGGTGGCGTGAAAGCTATTTTAAACGGCGCCAAAGCACAAGGCCTTTATTTCCCTTCTCCCAAAGATATTGTAATAGATTCATTGGTGCCGAATGGAAATGCTATCAAGGCAGGATTACAAAAAGACGATAAAATTGTCGGTGTTAATAATTCCTCATTGAATAATTTCAGTCAGCTTAAACAGACTTTGGAGTCCCATAAAAATGATTCCATTTTGGTTGATATTATCCGAAACGGTCAAAGACTAAGTTTACCGGTTAAAGTAACGGATTCAGCTTCACTCGGATTCGGAAGAAAAGGTGTGGACAAAGCTTTCTTAGGTAGTTTAGAGGTTACCCGTAAATATGGTATTTTGGAAGCTATTCCGGCCGGTTTAAATAAAACTTTTACCAATTTGGCTTATCAAATAAAACAATTCAAACTCATCATACGTCCCAAAACAGAAGCTTATAAACAAATAAGCGGACCGCTAAGGTTATTTAAAGTTTTTGATCCGGAATGGGATTGGACACGTTTTTGGAATTTTACCGCAATGTTTTCAATTTGGCTTGCATTTATTAATTTACTTCCAATTCCTGCGCTTGACGGCGGACATGCTATGTTTACAATCATAGAAATGATAACGGGAAGAAAAATGAGTGAAAAGACAATGGAAATCGCCCAAATAACTGGTGTTGTTATTCTTATGTCATTGATGGCATTGGTGTTTGGGAACGATATTATTCATTTAATAAAAGGGACTTAAAAATTTAATAATTTTTCTTGCAAGTATAAAATTTCCGTTCTATATTTGCCGTCCGTTAAGGGAAAAACACTCCTCCTTAGCTCAGCTGGTTAGAGCATCTGACTGTTAATCAGAGGGTCCTTGGTTCGAGCCCAAGAGGGGGAGCAAATTACTCAAGCACTTACAGAAATGTAGGTGCTTTTTTTGTGGGATAAACTTTGATTGACAGTATCTTACCTGTATTTTGTAGTATTTCCAACATCCTCACACTTCATTTCTAAATAGTCTATTTTTCTCGTTTCAAGGCAGAGAAAAAGGCATACCCTCATTTAAAAAAAGGCATACCCTATTTAAACTTTCAAAACAATGAATAACAATAAATTACATATACTATTTGTATTAGATACTGCTAAAGCTAATGCAAAAGGATTAGCACCCCTGCGATGTCGAATAACTTATTTAGGGAAAAGAAAGGTTGCTTCAACAGGATTATTCATCAATCCCAAATATTGGCACAGTAAATTTCAAAAAGCCAAGCCACCCAATGAGGAAAATACTTTCATAAACAATGAACTCAGCCTGATTAAGAATAGAATTAATCAGGCTTTTTTGTTGCTTCAAATTCAGGAAGAGGATTTTACTGTGGAAGATATTTATTCTAAATATGTAGGTAAGCCTACCACCAGGAACATTGGAATCATCTACCACTACAATGATTTTCTTGATAAGTACAAAAAGTTGATTGGGATAGAAATCAAGCAGGTTACCTGGAATAAATTTAACTACATTCTATCAGATTTGAAGGACTTCATACAATGGAAATACAAGCAGAAGGATTTTTACCTGAAAGACCTGGATATGGCATTTATAAGTGATTTTGAGTACTATCTGAAAGTAAATAAGGAGCAGAAGCAAATAACCATCAACAAAGCTCTACAGAGGTTTAAAAAGGTGGTTAAAACTGCTGTGGAAGCTAAAGTCATTGATTCATTCCCATTTACTGAACACAAGCCAAAAACAGTAAAAAATCAAATTGTTTATTTAACTGTGGAGGAATTAGCTAAACTTGAAAAATATCAATTTTCTCAAAAGAGATTGCAGGAAGTAGCTGATATGTTCATATTTTGTTGCTATACAGGATTAGCCTACCATGAAATGAATCGGTTACAGCCAAAGCATATCATAACAGGATTTGATGATAATCAGTGGATTCAAATACAAAGAGAAAAAACTCAAAAAACTATCTCAGTTCCTCTACTTCCTAAAGCCCTATCTATCATTAAGAAATATGAAAATTGTGACGAGGTTTTTGTATTACCACGCATTAGCAATCAGAAATTTAATTCTTACCTTAAAGAAATAGCAGAAATAGTTGGTATAGAAAAGAATCTTACTCATCACATTGCAAGAAAAACCTTTGCTACAACGGTATTACTTTATAATGATGTGCCTATGGAAATTGTATCAGAATTGTTAGGACATTCAAAGATAACTATTACACAGGAACATTATGGTAAAGTGGTTCAGAAGAAAGTGAGTGAGCATATTTTGAAATTAAGTGAAAAACTTAATAAGCCATAATCTTTCAAAACTGTGCTGTATTGTTAAATTTACGGCACAGTTTCTTAAAAACGCAAGTAATGAAATACATTAACATAGATTCGCTTTACGATTTTCCAATTCAATTCAAACAGTTAAATCATTCAGATTTCCAAAATTATATTTTTGAAGAAGATAAGACAATTGTTGAGCCTAATGAAAATGGTTATATCTCTGATGTACTACGCAGAATAATAGATTTAGATAAAAAAGATACCACTGTCATCAACGCAGGTGTAGGGCAGGGAAAAACAACGGCGATTGTCAATATTATTTTAGATTATTATGCTCGAAATATTTCTGAACAAGAAAATTATAAAATTATCATCATAACGCCCTTTAAACATCTTAACTTTCAATATATTGAAAAAATTGTTGAATTAGGTGGGCAAAATGATATTTACTTCGACTATCAAGACATTAACACTAAAGTCTGGGATGAAGGAGAAGCTATTTTAAATAGCAAAAAGCCAATTCAATTAATTTCTATAAAAAGTATTTTAGGAGACCCTGGTGAAGAGGGATTTGAACAAAATGAGAATAAAAGAAAGTATTATGATTACATTATAAATCAGTGTGAGCAAAATAATCAGAAAGTCATCCTATTTTTTGATGAAATACACGAATCATTAGATAGTTTTACACCTAAGTTATTACCTTTTCTATTCAAATGGCGACCAGTTACCCACAAAATTTATGTTGCAAGTGCTACATTTTCTGAATCTTCTATTCCGGCAATTAAATTTTTTGCAGAATTAACAGAGAAAAAAATTAGGATTATAGAAGGAGAAAGAAACCATCAAGAGAATTTGAGTGAGTTATTTCTTTGCTTTTATAACAGACCGACAATTGTTGTTGATGACTTTTACTTTACCGACTTATTTGCTGAAATCTTGAGCAAAAATTATACAGAAATCAATATTCTAACTTCCGCTCCAGATATAGCAGAAGAAATTTTGGAATCCAATATTGGGAATATGATAAGAGAAAGATTCCAAAATTTGAATTTAAGTATAGGAAAAAACAGGAACTTCAACAGAGAAGAATCAAATATTGGCACCACTTTCAAAACAGGCATTAGTATTGAAAAACAAAACACTGCTTTTGTTGTGATTTTACCTTCAATGTGGGCGCAATCACAAAATAAACATGGAATTTTTACTGACAAAATTAATTCTTTAGTACAGTCATTAGCCAGACCCAGAAGTTCAACGTCTTCTATTTACATCATTACATCCTCTCCAAGCAAATTAATATTAAGAGAAGAAAATGACTCTGATTATATTGAAAAATTATCCTTGGGTTATTTGGACTTTTCGGGTAAAGAAAAACAATCAACCTTTATAGATATAAATCAGCAAGATAATATTTTAAGAAGGCATTATGAATCAACCAAGAAGCATATAGAAGTAGAAATAGACATGATGAATAATCTAAATGAAGAAATCAGAAGTTTATTTAGAAGTTATGACTGGTTTAAAATACAAGAAGGAGATAGATTTCTAACTTCAAGATATGATATATTTGGTAAAAACCTATCTAATTATCTTTACTGGGCTGCTTGGAATAATCAACTTGTAAACTGTAAACTTAAAGCCATAATTAAAAAAGATTACCTTGTGTTTACAGAGGGAAATATTTTAAAGGAATTGATTGAGTATGTTCCATTAGATATGATTAACAGTGAAACCTTTTACACTAAAAGCGACAAAGAAATATTTGAAAATTTATTCGCTTATCTTTATTCGGATAATATCTATTATCATAAAGCAGGTGAAGAATCTCCAATTAAGATTACTCCTTCAAGAATGCCCACCTTTAATCATCAAATTATTAGATTCTTACAAAGAAGGAAAACGCCTTATTTATTCCAGAATAATGACTTGGAAGATAAACCAATAAAAAAAGAGAATTATTTAAGGATTAGTATCTCTCAATGTCAGTATATCTTAGGAAAAGATGAAAATTTCTCATATGATGAGAAGTCAATTATTGGGGCATACAATGATTTATTTTTATTTAAAGATATTCTTTTGAATGAATATGCTATGAAAAATAAGAATAAATTACTATTGCCAAAAGACAATGATTTTAAATTTAAGACTTTGCACTCTATTAAACTAAAAAACGCATTTTCAATCCTCAAAGAGAAAGATATGAGTTTTAATTTTTTTAGTACTCAAAGCTTATTTGATGATAAATCAATGTATTCTTCACTTAGAAAAATCTTCTTTAAAACATCAGAAACTATGTTTTCAGGAAGGAGGTGTCTTAAAATCCAGGAAGTGATTCCTATTGAATATTCTGATTATAAACTTAATTTGGTTTATAATGTACCTGAACCTCATGTACACTTTCCATATCCTCCAGAAGACACAATTAATTATGAGGTTCAAATTATAGAGGATGAAAATGGTGAAATTATTGAAAATGAGGAAGGATATATAAGCATACAAGTAAATCATCCTTTAGACGATAATGAATTAGAATAATAATCCGAATTTTACTGTTCTATATTATATATAAAACAATGAAATTCCGATAAAATTAAAAACACCAGGAAATTTCTCTCATCCTTATAATAAATACAATGCCATTCTAAAGAGAATTATTTCAATAAAGTTTTACCCACAATATCAATTTTGATGTCGTGGGTTTTTTATTTCCAACAATTCAATATTAAAAATCATAACATTATGCAACTAAGACAATCAGAAAGAAAAAAAGCCAAGATAAAAATGGCTTTGCAAGGAAGTGCAGGAAGTGGTAAAACTTACTCAAGTTTACTTCTCGCACAAGGACTTACAAATGGAAACCTATCTCAAGTAGCCATTATTGATTCAGAAAATGGAAGTGCTGACCTATATGCTCATTTAGGCAATTATAATGTGCTTTCAATGACCCCACCTTTCACACCTGAAAAGTATATAGAAGCTATTGATGTGTGTGAGAAAGCAGGAATGGAAGTAATAATCATTGATAGTATTTCTCATAGTTGGGATGAATTACTTGATTTTCATTCAAAACTTGCTGGAAATAGCTTTACCAATTGGGCTAAAGTAACTCCAAGACAGAAAGCATTTACCGATAAAATCCTACAATGTAATGCTCATATAATTGCTACTATGAGAACCAAACAAGATTATGTGTTAAACCAAAAAGATGGCAAGTATATTCCTGAAAAAGTAGGATTAAAAGCTGTTCAAAGAGATGGATTGGATTATGAATTTACACTTGTATTTGATATTGACATCAAACACTTTGCAGTGAGTTCTAAGGACAGAACAGGTTTATTTATGGGGAAACCTGAATTTATAATTAATTCGGGTACAGGTAAGAGAATTTTGGATTGGTGTAATACAGGGTCAGTACCAGGAGTTGTTGAAAATCTATCCGAAAATGACATAATTGATAAAATTCAGACTTGTAATTCGGTTTCAGATTTATTGGCTCTGTATAAACAATTCCCTAAGTACCAGGAGTCTTTAAAACCTATATACGAATCCAGAAAATCTTTTCTCATTCAATTAAGTAACCCTCAAAATTTCAGCACAAATGGACACACTCAAAATCATTAAACCTGCTTCTGTGGAAGAAGCATTTGACCTGAGACCTGTAAATAATACTACAGATAAAACTACTACCCTGAATTTAATGGAAGGGAGTAACAATATATTTCAAGAACTTCCTGGTATTGATAAAACGGAGATAGTACCAGGAGGCAATTCTGATTATAAAACAAAACCTTTCATCGAAGCCAATACAGAGGAAGTGAATTTGTATCATTTGAAGAATGACTGCATTATTCCTGTTTTCAGCAAAGACAACGAGAAAACAATAGCACATCAGGAGTTTATCGAAATAGTTCAGGATTCTGCTTCAAAAGCATTTCCTTATCAAAGTTTGGAAGCTCCAGAAGTTAGGGTAAGCCATCAAATTAAGGGAAGAATACCGGAAGCCATCCATAAAAACGTAAAAGACCTCTTAGACCACGAAAAAACGATTTACTATGAAAGGATGGCATTTATTATCAGAGTTCCTGGTATTTCGGAAGTAATCAACGGAAATGAACTTTCATTGACAATTGGAGGTGTTAGAGCATACAACCAAGAAAATCTATATAATAGGAAGTCATTTGAAAAGTTTAAGTTCTTCATCGGTTTTAAAAATTTGGTGTGCTGTAATATGTGTATAAGTTCAGACGGTTTTGTTTCTGAAATGAGAGTAAGTTCCTATCAGGAACTACAAGCCAAGATTTTAGAAGTAATTCAAAGCTACCAAGCAGAAAATCATTTGAAATTGATGAAGGATATGTGTAATCATTCTTTAACTGAACATCAGTTTGCCCAGCTTGTTGGAAAAGCAAGGTTGTATAATCATCTACCAAAAAAACTAAAATCTGAAATTCCTGAATTGGCTTTTAATGATGGTCATTTCAACACCATTGCTAAAGATTATTATCAGGATGAAAGCTTCTGTAAAGATGAGGAAGGAAACATCAATCTTTGGAATGTTTATAACCTATTCACTCAAGCCAATAAATCAAGTTACATTGATACCTTTTTGGAACGTAACCTAAATGCTTTTGATTTCAATCAAGGCATTTGTAAAGCTATCAGTGGTAATTCTGATTATCATTGGTTTTTGAGTTGAGTTTGACCACCCTGCAAAAGTGGGGTGGTTTACATATAAAAAGCATAATTGGGTTCTATATAACCATTTTCGTCAATGTACTTTATTATTTCGCTTACTTGTCTGGCGGCTTTTATTGTTATAGGTATTGAATTGTCAAGTTGGGTATTGTTCCAATTCATTTTTGTTAATGCTAACAACTCTGTCGCTAAATATTTTGATGATTGTTCACTATAAGCAATTCTCATTTTTAAGGTTTTAGGAATGTAAAGCCCTGGATACGTTTGGAAAAGGTCTACACTACCTTTTGTGTAAAGAATTTTTGTTTCATCATCCAATTCCCAAAATGTCCCTCTCAATGGGGGATATTTTCCATTTCGATGAAGCCGTGATATTGATTTTGTCAATGAAAGTAAGTCGAACAATTCAATTCCTTCTTCTCGAATAGCTGTAACAAATCCGTCTATTTCATTTTGGTCATAATCAGAGGTTTTATGTATTACCACTCTCGCAGGTTTTGTTTTATGCTCTTGACGATATTTGGCAAGAGCATTCGCAAGCAATTTTTTTGCTTCTTCTGCATCCAAGTGAATTTGCCTATCTTCTTTTGATATTTTAGCAGCCCCACCTCTAATTATTATTCCTTCTCCTCTCTCATTAAAGACTTGAGCAATACTTGTCTGTAGACTTTCTTCATCCAAAGAACGATAAAAACTTACACCTATATAACAGGTTTGGTAATCTTGAGAACTTCTCACTAAACGCCAAGGGACTCCACCTGCTTTGTAATATAATGCAGTAAAGAAGTTCCAAGCTCTGGTTGCTTCATCTTGTAATGAACCTTCAGACTGTGAACCTACACGAAACTTTTTCTTAACAGACTTATCATAAGTTGATGGCAAAATAATTTGAATTGGTTTGCGGAATTTAAGGGCTTCCGCTTTCAATAGTCTTCTAAAATCATATTTAGATTTTGTTGAACCATTTTCTATTGTTGTTTCAGATTCTTCTCTTTCATCAATCAAATTTACAGTTAGTTGTTCCGCCAATATTTTAGGAATAGCACAAAGAATTACATCTACTTTGTGATTTTTAGAAGTAATGTATTCTATTTCATTAATGAAAATTTCTACCGCTTTAATATTTATCTCGTCGGCAAGTAATCCTGAAAGGTCTTTAAAAAGTTGTGGGCTTAATTTACCCTGAATATTTGAGTTGGTAATTATTTCTGAATGAAATCCGTGGTTAGTATGAAAACCAGGAAACATTGGGAATAAATTTTTCTTTTTAGATTCTTTCCCCTCAATAGATTCTTTGCATTTTTCTATCCATTCTTCAAAAATCTCTATGTCTTCATTGACTCCAACTATCCCTAAATGAATCTTACGAGGAGCGTCTTCTCTGTCAAAATCAAGGACACCATAATTCATTATCCCAAATTTTATATCAATATGGGATGAATTACCAAATTCAAGTTCTGGCTCATCTATGTATCTAATCTTCATTTTTAAATATACTTAATTGAGAGGTCAATACTTTTTGTTTCTCATTATCTTCCTTTTCAAGCCATAAATTATCGTTAATCCCCACTTCTATTTCAGATTGATATAACTTGTCAAATTTAAGTACAGAGTTATGAAATAAATCTTGGTTTCCTTTTGTTAAAACATCAGCCCAAAAAAGTGTCTGACTAAATACAGCTTCAGCCTTATCAAGTCCTTTTTTACCTTTTAATTTACTTTCATAATAAGTATGTAATTTGAAACCATCGTGTGTAAATAAATAAGTTGGGGTAATTTCTAAATACCATTGATTGTCATACCTAAAAAACTGCCTTTCAAAAGAAGTATGTCTAAAATAAGATATAATGCTTGGGTCACTTTTTCTTGCATATCGGTCACAAACTGTTTGAAAACTGTTCCTTCCGAATCTGTCATAATGAACCTTTGAAGTTTTAGGGAAACCATCACTGTCTATGTTTGGTCTGAAATAAAACAAATCCACTTTTTCAGTTTTTTTGTGAATTATGTTTTTATGATGTGTAAATGTTTCAAAACTGTTATTCAACAATTGAATAAATCTATGTTTAATATCAAAATCATTAGAATTACTCCACTCAGTACTTGAAAAATTTTTGATTTCTGAAGACATTGAGGAAATAATACTTGTCCAAGGAGATTGTGTTAAGTCATTGAATGAATAGATTTTTCCATCATATAACACCCAAGATTTATTAATCCCTCTTTTATCTTCAAGTTTATTTAATGCTGACCACAACTCTCTATTCTTTCTGAATTTAGTTTTAGCTTCATAAATCTTATCTGGGAATTGAATTAAGGGTAACAGATTTGAATAAACAATTTCTTTAATAGGAGGAGGGCTTAAATAATATCCGCTTACTTCGGGAATGGCGAGATTGTACAAATCATCTTTTGAATTGATAGTAAGCACATTTTTATTTTTATCAAAAATTACTTTTCGATTTTTTCTTTTGGCAGAAGCTTTAAAATAATCTTTTATTGAAACCCAATAAGCCTCTTTTGTTACAACATTAGAACACACTAAAATTACAGGGCAATTACCTTTAAGCCAATAATCTAAATCTCTTTCATCACATAAATATTCAAAAGTATTTCCATTGTCAGCAATAAATGGATTGGTAGTAGCTTTACTTTGAACCTGAATTATAAAATTGGTAGCTTCTTCGGTTTCAGTATTTCTTATCTCAATTATTCCATCAATGCCTGCATCAAGATTAGTAGGATTCCATACGAACCCCATATCAAGCACTATACTTTCAATTAGGTTTACGCCTTTTTGACCAGTTAATGTTTGACTTTTAAATTTTTTAGGGTTATTATGTTTACTTCTATTTTTCAATTCTGATTTTTTCTTATTTTTTTATTCAGATAATATACCGCAACCATACAAAATTGTCTATGCTTATTATCTGTTCTGTTTAACCACTTCTCCTTTTCTTGTTGAAAATATTTTAGTCTTAACTGCTTATTACCAATTTGCCTACTTTTTGCTTCGACTTCTTTTTGAACACCTAAATAAACTTCTCTACGCCCATCTTTTAATGTTTGCATATTAAGATTTAGAATTTCATTTAATTGTTTGTCGATTTCATCATTGTCAGAACCTATTTCTCCATTTGCATTATATCTTAATAAGGTTTCACAGTTCGGGGCATTAGTAAGTAAGTTTATTGTTAATAATTGATTCCCTTTTTGAGTATCGCAAGTTTGTAATTTTTTAGGTTTTCCTTCACCACCACAACAAGCTCCAAACAAATTTGAATATGTTAATTGTAAATCTGGATAATAGTCTTGACATTTATAATGTTCAACTTTCATATATGGATTTGTGCTTTCAGGTATCCTCTTCATACAATAACAACAAATATGTCCTTGTTCAGACAATAAGTTCTGTCGTAATTCTTCTTTGGCTGCTTGAGATAAGCCGTTGTAAAATGCAGGCGGATTTGCTCTGTGCTGTACCAATGAGTTTGGCTCTTGAATTTTATTTATCTGTTTCATTTATAGACTCTTCTAAATAATCAATTTGCGTTTTAGCCCTGACAATAGCTGGGTCATCTTCACCCAATAATTCTGACAATATTGAAAACTCTTCTTTAACTATCTTTAAATCCTCATCTTCAATCAAATTAAAGAGATTGCTTAGTTGTTTCGCAACCTTTTTATTTCTTCTTTCAACTCCCATCAATTCATACAAGATTGTACTTATATCTCTGCCGTAATATTTGGGTGTAATTTTAATTATTTCTCCATCTTCTAATATCTGAACTTCTGATTTTTCAGGAATAGCATTACTTAATAGCTGTGGTGAATGAGTTGTAATTAAGAATTGACTTGATATTGATTGATTAAATTCGATAAATTTTATTATTTCTTCAATAAAATTTCTTTGCCAAGACGGATGTAAGTATGTGTCAGGTTCGTCAAATAAAAATAGTGTATTTTCATCTGTAACAAGTTCTGTTAAACCCTTGACTATGATAGATTGTTGTTCTCCTTCACTTAATACAGAAAAACCTTTTATTTCTCCTCCATCTTTTTTTATAAAATTGAATTTTGCATCAATCCATAAGCCATCAATGTAGAGTGTATTAAGAATTTTAAATAAAGCCTTTTCTTCTACAAAATGCTCACGTATTTCAAATAGTTTTTCTCGGCCAATAATTGTAACTATTAAAATTTCATCTTGCCAATTTTCTATAATAACATTCCCTGGTCTACCTTTTGAAGGTGCCATATCATCAATAATTAACGGACTACCAATACTTTCAAGAAAATCTAAAAAATCTTTTATTTTCCCGTCTGCACCCCACCAATTATTAGCTTTTCCTTTCGCCCAAGTTGGTTTTTTTAGTCTGAATTTAATACTTTCGATTTGCTCTATTTTTGCTCTTTCAGCCAAGTAACCAGGTATATCGCCAAACTCATAAGATAAAAGGCTAATCAGAATTATATCGAACAAAGCTGATTCAAAATAAAAAAATGGTCTTTGTACATTTATATTTCCATCTCTATATTGTTTGGAAAGAATTTGGTCGTGTGGCTCACAAATTCCCTTCATAATATCAGATAAGCCTGAATAGTAAATAACTATATTGCTCGGTAATATTTTATGAAAGTTGTTAAATCGTTTTTCAATACTTTCTTTATCTTCTAATATTTTGTCTGCGACAAAAACCTTAAATGAAAGTTCCGTATTTTTCTTCAATGCAGAAATTTCTACTCTAATATAATCTGTTATAAATTCACTTGTTGTTGCAGTTTTTTCTAAAATCTCCTCTAATCGCAATTCATAGGTTAGCTTAAAACCAAATTTTGATTTCTGATTTAGAAAGGCATCACTGAAAATTTGTGCGATTGATTCTAATATGCTTGATTTTCCCGAACCATTTACACCTATAAGTACAGAAATATCTTTTTTAAAATCAATGCTGAAATTTTTCAGTAATTTGTAATTATCTATGTATAAAGATGTTAATTTCATTTTTTAATTTTTAAAAATTGCTTCCTCAAACTCCTTGATTGCCTGTATTCGATTAAGTTCTGCTCCTTGCTTTAAATTATCAGCTTGAATTTTTATCTTGTTGATTTCTAATACAATATCTTCTTGTGTTTTTATATCAGGAATAGGAAATATAAAGTTCTGTAGTTCTTGTGCATTTACATTTGCTTGTCCTAAAACTTGACGACTAATCATATCAATTTGAGACCTTCCAATAGGGGAATTAAAAAGATAATTTATGTAATGAACATTAGCAATTACTTTATTTAGTTTTAGCCTAATCAAATATGAAGCAAAAGTATATTCATCATCTAATTCAAACACCGCTGTTTTTCCAACAAGCTCTTTACTGTTAGTCCTGTTAAAAAGCAAGTCTTCCTTATCTAATAACGCTTTGTTTTTTTGCCCATCATTAAGCTTGATATATTTTAAATCGCCTAAATCAAGTTCCGAATTATTGATATTATTCATTCTTAACATTGGAGTTCCAATAGGTTCTTCGGTTGCTTTTATAGATAATCCATATTGATATGACAAAAGAAAGTTTTTAACTTTTTGAACTTGATATTTTCCTTGTGTTATGCCTTTTATTGAATTTAAATTGAACAAATAATCTGCTGCCCAACGGTCTATATGACTAAACTGCGTAAATGCTAATCCTTTTTTTACAGAGCTTTTTTCAAGGTTTATATTTAATGTATGAAGTAAAAAATCATTTATTTCTTGCTCTTTATTCCTCGCTTCGTTTTCCTGTATAGTAGCCGTATCTATTTTCTTATAATATGATTTTAATAAGTCTAGCTGAACATTTAGTGGGGGTAAAGCAATATCCAAAGTTTTCAAGATATCAAACGTCAAGTTTTGTCTTACAGAACCCGTTGTATTTTCATTGATTATTTTATTAAATCGCTCTGTTTTAAATAATTTATATAGAAAGTCGGGCAATAATGATTCTTTACAACTAAAAACCACATAAGCGGGACTGATGTATTCATGTTTATGTTCTTTGGTTCGTATTCCAACACTACCAACATTAATACGATATGGGTTGTAGGCTAACCAATCTATTTCCATTTTTTTATATGGCTGATTGATGTTTTTACCTTTTTCTTGGTAAGCATCAAAAACTCCTATTTTATTACTTACTCCAAGTATTCCAAACTCCTCTTCAGGAAAATCAAAAAGCTTTATTCTATGACTTTCTTCCTGAATGTGCATACCAAGTTTAACTACAGGAAAAATTGATTTTATTCTTTCTGAAGAATAACGTTTTACATCCCACAATACTATATCACGGAATGGAACATATTTTATCCGGTTTTTCTTTTGTATATCAGTTACCATTTATATTTTCTCTATAAAACACCTGTGGCTCTCCTGTACCAATCGTTCTTTGAAATTTATTATTAAAAACATCATATTTTATATTTATATGATGTTCTTCCCATAATTTATTTTTGATACGGTATTTTTTATACTCTTGTGCTACAGGCTCTAACTCATTTTCAATTGGTGCACCAGTAGTGCTAATTCCTGCTTTTTCAACTTCAACAATCGGTATTTCATAATTAAACTTTGTTTTAATTTGAAGTTTAATTTCATCTTCAATTAACTGGTTCAATTGTTTAAGTTTTTCTCTTAATCCTTTTTTTTCTTCCTTATTTAGCCCTTTTTCTTTTAATTGTTTTTCTAAAGATGTTGTTTCAGTTTTATATTTCTCATTTATTATTTTAGTAGCTTCGTCTTTTATCGTATGATATAGATTTTCTTCATCATTTGTAAATTTCTTGAAGAAAAGTAAACTTGGTTTTACAGTAGCCCCTGAGGCAATAAAAACATCTTGAGGAATAGAAGTAATATTGATAATTTTAGCTTTACCTTCAACATAATCTCTTACCTTTTGAAGTTTTGCATTATTTAAAACTCCTTCAGGTAATACTATTGCCATTCTGCCTCCTGGTTTTAAAAGATTTAAACAACGTTCAATAAATAATACTTCGGTTAAACTACTTATTTCCCCTGTTTCAAATAAACTTAAAACCGATTTTCCTTTAGGTTGGTTTTCACCATTATTGAAATTAGCCCACTCTTTTAATGGTTCAATCACTTTTTGCGCATAATCATTTCCGTATTTTGTAGTATATACTTCAGTCTTTTCTTCTGTTGGTATATCAGATGGTATAATTCTTAGTGTTTTCTCTACCCTCGCTCCAAATGGAGGATTGGTTAATATAATATCAAACCTTCCATTAAAAACACCATTTACATTAATTAACCCATCATGATGATGTACACCTCCGTGCCCGTCACCATGCATAATCATATTCATTTTAGCTGTTCTTGCCATTCTTGGGTTTGCATCGGTTCCAAAAATGCAATCAAAAGAGAGTTTACGAATTCTGCTGTCAGGATTATTTATATCTAATTCTGCATTGAGCATATTAAATTGTTCATTTACAATATAATCTATTTTTTCTTGCTCTTTTTCATTAAGATTGATGAAATTATTTGTATAGTATCTTTTTTTTATTTTCTCTTTCTCCTGCTGAATTTCTTCCTCTATTTTTGCTCTAACGTATTCAAATGTTTTTATTAAAAAACCCCCACTTCCACAGCAAGGATCGCAAACGGTTTCATTTTCTTGTGGGTCGAGAATGTCAACCATATAGTCAACAATTGTTCTTGGTGTAAAAAATTGCCCTAATTCTCCTCTGAATGTTCTGCCAAGAAATTGCTCAAAAGCAATTCCTTTAACATCATCTGAAGTTGTGGAAAGATTATAAACTTCTAATTCTTTTATGATTGCTTCAAAACTATTTTCCCTAATTTTTATAGTTTCATTAGGTTCAAATAAATCATCATTCTTATGTTCTATTTTAACATTATCAAAAAGTTTTCTATAAAAAGGTAAATCATCATCATTTTTTATTTTATCCCAATTACTTTTTTCTGTACGATACTCATTTAAAGAATATATTAACCCTTTTTCATTTCTTCTTTCGTATAAAGTTTTTATAAATAAGACTTTGCTTATCTCATCAAATGCTGCTTCGGGAGAAAGTTTATCATTATTTCTAATTATATTATGACACCTGAAAAGTAATCGACTAAAATCATCACGTGCAAATTCAATTGTTTGTCCCAATAAAGCATTTATTTCTTTTTCATCATTAATGACATCTGCCTTGGGAATATTTAAAATCTCTTCGAGATTGAAAGAGGAATTTTTCTTGTCAACTTTATAAATTTTAGAAAATACTTTTGCATGTTTCTGATTTGCCGTGACAAGAAATTTTGCTCCAACCATTGCCGCAAATGCAGCACCTTTATAATAATCTTCTTTTCTTATAGTAACTTGCTGAGCTTTGCATTCAACCACTATTAATGGTAACGCTCCTTCTTCTTTATCTTTTTTAGATTTCCAAATTACAATATCAGCATAGGTTTTTATATCTTTTTTATCAGGGTTAATTGCAATAACTTCCTGTTCCATTTGTTGAATAGAGAAACCATAGTGATCTACAAGTCTATTAATATATTCTTGTCTTACTTTGGCTTCGGAGGAAAGATTATTCTTTTTGCCTTTTGATATGAGTTGTATTATATTTCCGTTTGTCTGAACTTGCATCTTATTTAACAATTTTAGTTGAGTTAATCAATTCTAACACATCTACTTCCAATATCTTGGCTATTTCTATGAGGTTTTCTATTGAAGGTTGATTTTCATTAGTACACCAACGAGAAATTGTTGTTTCGTTTTTATTAAGTTGTTGTGCTAGCCATTTGTTGGTTTTTCCTTTTTCTACCAAAACAACCTTTAATCTGTTAATTGCCTTTTTTTTCATATCAATTAGCATTTGATGCAAATATACCTACATTAACTCAAATTTTTTCTCCAAAATTTTTGAAAGCCCTATGAATTCATAAAGTCCCGTGAATTAAACACCCCCACTTGTTCTCAGGGGAAAGTACCCCCCGCCATTCTAACAGGAAAAAACATTTTCGAGCTGATTAATAAATTCAAGGTGATAGCTGTAATTTATTTCAGTAGAAATACTTTGTTCCTGGTGGTAAAAATTTACAACTCAAAAATCAAGTTATGGTAACGATTATCGATTTTAAAGAAAGAAACAAAGATGATGGAAGTTCATTCTTTGTATTGGAAGTGCAAGGAGGTATTGAACTTGTACAAAGCCAAAAAACAAAGCAGTTTTACGCAACTGCAAAGAAAGCCTACATTCCTTCCACATTCAACGAAGTAACCTGTGCTGCCTTAGTAGGAACTCAAATGCCAGGCGAAATTGAGAAAGTAGATTGCGACCCTTATGAGTACACAGTACAGGAAACAGGGGAAGTCATTACGCTTACTCACAGATACCAGTATGTTCAGGAGCAGAAGCCTAAGCAGGATAATGCACTAGGATGGTTAAATGGTAATCCTGACGTATTCTCTAAGAATGGCAAGTCAGAAATGGCGTATGCGTAGCACCAGGAAATTCTTATAATCTATGAATATCCGAATTTTGCTGTTTTATATTATATATGTTGCAGTAGAATTCGGATATTTTTCAAAATCTCAGTTTTTCTTTTTTACATAATAGGATTTGGAAAAAGTGAGTATTCCTACAGAACTCTGAATAATGCTACAAATAAATGAGAGCTTGTATATATTTTAAGACATTCCTGGTTAAAAATCTGTTCAGAATATATAAACACGAGTTCATCAAAAAACCTATGAATTTCAGTGTAAATCTGAGAATTTAAACTATTGTAGATTCTTATTAATAGCGTTTTCTTTAATTGAAATCCATTAAATCTTTCAAGTCAATTTCCAAAGCAGTAGCAATTCTATAAAGTGTAAAAATGGTAGGATTGGTTCTGCCTGATTCAATTCTGGAAATATTTGTTGTGTCAATTTCCCCTTGAATTTTACCAACCAAATCCACTTGTGTTAAACCTTTGCTTACCCTAATTTCCTGAATTTTCTTCCCAACATTTTTGAGTAATTCCGACTTTTCCATACTTGACATATTTGGCAAGTCAAGTAATGTTTTATATTTGCTGAATTAAATGCCATATATGGCAATATTAAACAAGTACTAATCTTAATACTTTTAAAAATGAAGAAGTTTTTTTTATTAATAGCGTTTTTTTCATTAATAGCATGTTCAAGTGATGATGATTTGAACTCTGATTCTGAGAGTGATTTTTATACGGTCACGCTTAAACTTCAAGGTATTTCGGGGGCTGGATATAACACTGATTTTAGAATAAATACCTTTCATCAATCAAATGCTAACTTACTTGGTGTTTATGAATTTGAAGGAGACATCCATTGGGAAAATGGAAGTATTGAACATACCTTTACAGTAGATGCTGTTGATATTGCAGAAAAGCCTTTAACAAGAATAGTATGCTTTGTTCATACAACACTACATCAAGAATACTCATATGCAATAGATTATTTTACCTTCACTGCTACATTAATGAACAGCAATGGAGATGTTATTTCTGAGCTATCTACAAATGAGGATTTTACTGATGGTTGGTTATCATTTGATTCAGAACTTGAATTTGAGTTTTAAATTATAATTAATGGCATACCTTACGAAATCTTCTTTCAACAAACTTGTAAGAAAAGTATCAATTAGTGCTTTTATTAAAAGCAAAGAAGATTTTGTTTCCCAAATTTATGATGATGGAGAGCTATATTATTTTTTTAATCGTTTAGATTTAAGTGAATTACTAAAAAGAAAATTGCTATTGAGCAGTGAAAACCACAATGAAAGCTCAATAAAAGTATTTCAAACGGTAAAAATAAAAATAGATAATAAAAAGTATATTTTTTTTAAAGGCGGTAAACCTAAGTACCATCTTTATAAGAATTGTAGTAGTTTGGATAAAGATTTCAAGGATTTTTTAATCCCTGATGAAATTAGGAAAGCGGAATTAATTGATGAATTAAGAAATTGGTTCAATCAAAATAATTTTACCGCAGATACACAGCAAGATTTATTAGTTTTCAGATTTAATTCATATTTCCCCATTAAGTATAAAGAAAAAGGAATTAAACCAATTCAAGGATTTTTAATAGAAGAAAATAAAAATTCAGGTAAAACATACGTGGCAGATTATTTTGATAATCTAAATTTTAAACAAGAATTAGATGTACTAAAATCCCAAAGAAAAAGAATTTATGGTGTTGCATTAAATATTGATAAAATACCATCAAGCATATTAAATGTGATTTCAAAATTTGATTATCTATCCCAAAAAAATGAGACAGATGAAATTGTTCAAAAGTTGACAGAGGTATTAGGGAGGGACTTTACTGATTTTATAAATGAATATCCCGATGATACATTTGAAAATGGATTTTTTAAACCAAAAGGTATTAATAGGATAATACTATACTTGAAAAAGCATTACGAAATAAAGCACAAAGCATATAGACTTCTTTCTGACTTTCTCATGTGGAATTATGGCTTGTTGGACAAGCAATTTAACGAAGTGTTTTTGGAAGATTTTAATTTTGAATGTTGTAAATTTTGTAAAGAAAAACGTGATAGAATTTCAATTGAAGAATTATTTTCATGATGTTTTCAACGACAAAAAACATATACAATATTATTAAATAACCACTCTTATAGGGTGGTTTTTTTATACCCCAATCTGATGAATACAAACATTTTACCTTTCAAATTAGGAATGGAATATGAAAATTGGGAATTTGATTTAGAACCTGTAAATGATAGAATCAATGGGTATGACAGCTATACGTATATTCGGAAAATTGAAATATCTGGCATTAAACCAAAGTGTATTGAGTTAGTCTTTCACTGGGATATTTTAGTTGCTATAATACTACAAATCAAAGAGAACGATTTAAGCAAAGCAGAGAAATTGATTGATTTTAAATTTAAACAAGTAGAGTATTATTACTATTTATCTGATAATAAAATCAATTCTCAGATTTATCATTCTCTATTATGTTAGCATTTTTCAGTTCGTTGATATAATTTGCTACAGTAGATTTTCCAATTTTATAGCCTGATTTCTTAAGTTCTGCTTCAATCTGCCTTATGGATTTCTTTTCGTTATTCAGTTTCTCAATAATGGGCAATATATTGTCCTTTTTAGGATTTGTATAAGCTAAGGATGCAAGAGAATCACTATGCAAATTCTTACCCGTATCATTAAACAAAAGGTGTTCTTCATCAAAAGAAAGAACCTTTGAGAACTTCTTGACCTGGGAGGAGATATAATTTCCTTTTGTAACAGTCAAAGTCCTGAGAGTTTCATCATTAGGATATGGTTTCAATTCCAATACTACTCTCATCTTGGCTTCAAATGCCTGAGAACCTAAAATATTATCTTTTGAAGCAGAGAATTTGTGGGTCTTCTTACCTGTATGATGTAAAAACAGGATTAGACAGTTATGTGTTTTGGCTAATTTGCTGAACTGATTAAGAAATTCCCTGACTTTGGTGCTGGAATTTATATCTCCACTGAATATATCTGTAAAGGCATCAACAACAATTAAATCCACCTGAGATTTCTGTAAATCCTTTTCTAATACTTTGATGATATTATTAGGACTGTCAGAATTAGTATCAACTTCAAAAATGAATTTCAGATGATTAAGTAGCTGTAAATCTCTCTTTGTTTCATTTACGAGTTTCAATACAGGTTTCTTAATTGATATGCTGGTAGAGACAGGGTCATCTTCCGTACTGATGAAGATTACATTCCTATGAATTGGGTTTAATTTATATCCCACAAATTTATCTAACCCCAAAGCAATAGATATAGCAAGTTGTCTTAGAAATGTACTTTTACCTGTGTCAGAAGAACCTACCAATGAAGCTAAGCCAATTTGAGGAAAAATAGGGTCTATGAGTTTAGGCAATTCCTGGTAATCAAAGTTGAAGAGACTAAGCCCTGAATAAATATCCGAATCAAAACTTGAAGTAGGCTCTGTTTTGGTTATTGTTGGATTAACAATAGGTTTTTCGTCATCATCATCAAATAAATCATCTACTCCAACAGGATTATTTGATAATTCACCAGCCGAATAAGTTTCTCTTTCTCTTTGAAAATCCTCTTTAAAATCTAAATTATCGTCTGTCATCAATTTTGATATGAAATTTTAAAATAACATTAGACACAAATATGTCCAATGTCCATTTTATTATAAGGTTGGACAAATATAAAGAGTTAGTTTATTAATTTGATTTATAATAAGTCAGAATTATAGATTTCCTAAGCATTCTCTACTATGTTAGCAAAATTGGAAAAGGCATACAATTAGGCATACCATCAAAATATCTAAATTATTGAATTAAACAATATTATAATGATGCTCAGCTGGTTAGAGGCAGAGATTTTTAATCTCAGCGTCCTTGGTTCGAGCCCAAGAGGGGGAGCACTTAATCAAAGCACTTACAGATATGTGGGTGCTTTTTTTGTTCTTTATAATGAACATTTTAGCTGTCGATGTTTAATGGAGAATCTTTTGAATCGTTTTATGAACTAGCGGTTTTCTATTTCAATAACCACTTCCGCTTTAATAGATTTTTTTACATCTTAAAGGTTACCTTTTTCACTTCTGGACATGAATATAATTTCTTTTCAGTTAAAAACGGGAACCAGCCGTGATAAAACTGCCCTTGTTTTGTTACAAATCTTTAGCCAGGTTTTTTACCCAAAAGCCGATTTAAGTTCCGGAATCTTCATTTGGTGGAACTGACCGGATGTAAAGAAAACCACAAACGGATTAATATTTGAATTTGAGACAGTTAAGCTAAATTATGTTAAATTTTTGATTAAATTAGCGAATCTTAAAATCACTCAACACATGGTAAAACATTTATTCAAACTAAATTTATTGGGGTTTGTAATCATGGGAACTGGGCTCTTCGCTCAGATTTCCAATCGCCCCGATGATGCGATGATTCGTCAGGCAATTCAAAGCCAAGCGGAAGGGAAAACACTTTTAAACAGTGATTTATCCTATGAACTCACAGATTTTTACGCAAGTAAGAAAAGCGGCACACAGCACATTTATCTAAGACAGATGCTGAACGGGCTGGAAATCATTGGCACTGAATCCTCTGTACATTTATCTTCGGACGGGAAAATTTCTTCCGTAAAAACCAAATTTTTAAACAGTTTGGAAAAAAGAGGAAGTGAAGCACCCGTTAGTCCCCAAATTAATGCTGTCCAGGCCGCCACTGCCGCCGCTGCTCATTTAGGATATAGCTCAACCGCGCCTCTGACGGTTATTTCGCAAGAATTTACAACCGATAAAAAAACCATACTCAGCAATGGCGGATTTTCTCTGAGCAATATCCCCGCAAGATTGGTGTATGTGCTTACTGATGATTCTAAAATTGAACTCGCTTGGGAACTTTCCATTGAAGCAACCAACAGAACGGAATGGTATAATCTGCGTGTTAATGCTATAAATGGCCAAATCATCAACAAGGGCAACTGGATAAATTCCTGTAATTTCGGACATACACATGATGATGCCAAAGACAAAGAAATCTGGCATTTTCATAAAAACACACCTGTCCCACACACAAAAGCTGAAGAAAACCAAAATATATTGCTGACCGGTGCTTACCGTGTTTTCGCAAGACCGCTCGAAAGCCCTTACTTTGGTGACCGTACGCTGGTTTCTGCAGATGACGCGGTAAATTTAGTCGCTTCACCTTATGGATGGCATGATACCAATGGAGCGCCCGGGAATGAGTACACCACCACACGCGGAAACAATGTAAACGCTTATGAAGACGGAGATAATTCGGGTTTTCAACCCAATCCCGGTTCCGGGATGATGTTTGATTATCCTTTTGATATGAATTATAGGCTTTGGGATGATGTACTGACATCAAAATGATTTTTACATGACTGGCAGTAGTATATAGGCTGATTAATTTCACCACTATCCTTCGCCAACACCATAAACACCCCACCAATAACTGCCCCTGCAATTGCACCAATAACTGGGGGGAGATTGGTTGAACGAGTTAAGCTTACCCCTAATGCTGCCATCTTGGCGGGGGAAGACAGTAAAGTTGAAACATCGGATACTGCTGGCACTCGTGACTTGATCTCAATCAAGCTGATCTGACTAGAATTACAAGATGGGCATTGCTTCATAATATATAGCTCCAAATAACGAAAAAGCCT